>JACCDK011527317.1_pt1 | contig 15149 bp, 15 predicted proteins | sample 7445871 | NCBI WGS metagenome assembly JACCDK01 (sample SAMN15323436, study PRJNA562643) | freshwater metagenome | isolation source: river surface water | place: USA:Blue River Watershed | collected 2017-08-15 | reverse complement strand
GCAGCATTACATGGATTACCAAAACATAGAGAACTTGCAAGAAAAGTAATGGACAAAGAAGATACTCTAAATAAAGAAATTTGGGATCTTAGACTTGGACCAGCAATTTGGGATATAATGAGAGATTCGTTTCCTGAAGAAACAATCACCGATGATGACAAAAAGGGTATTCAATTAATATTTTTTAAACAAATTGTATCTAAACCAGCAAAAGAATTTCTTGTTTTTATGAAAGAAATTTTGAGGGGGACTGATAATGGAAAACGTCTTATGAGGTTATTATATGATATGATTAATGGAGAAATCCAAGATTATGAATATAAAGTGGCTATGTCAGAATTTAATAGCGAATTAAGTAACACAGCAGAAAACACAGATGATGACGACTTTTTAGATTTCCTTAGAGACATGGGGATAGATAAACCAAAAGATTAATAAAGTGGTCAAAAGACCACTTTTTTTGTATTTATATATATGAATTCAAGAGCAGAACAACTTATGGAATACGCGAGGATTATGAAAGATACTCCTTACGCGTTACGAACATATCTTCAAACATATGACAACACACAAAAGAAATATGTTCCGATGGATCTATTTCCTGATCAATTACAATTGATTCAAGATTACGAGGACTACAACGAAAACATTACAAAAAAATATCGTCAAGCCGGGGTAACAACCGTAACTGCGGCGTGGCTTTCTAAAAAATTACAATTAGCTAAACCAGAAAACCCAGAAAGAGTTTTGATTATTGCCAATAAGCGAGATACCGCTATTGAGATGGCTAATAAAGTTAGACATTTTTTGGAACAGTGGCCGGATTGGTTAAACGTTGGTTTTTCTGCGGACAAAAACTCTGAAAGTAGATTTAGATTAAATAATGGTTGCGAGGTTAAAGCGGTTGCAACGTCTGCGGATGCGTTACGTGGTTATACACCAACAGTACTTGTATTTGACGAAGCAGCGTATATAGAAGCAGGAGAAGACTTTTGGGCAGCATCTATGGCGTCTTTGTCAACCGGTGGTAAAATCATATTAATTTCAACACCAAATGGTTATGATCCAATTTATTATGGTGTGTATGATCAAGCATTACGTGGTATTAACGACTTTCATATTACAGATTTAAGATGGTTTAAAGATCCTCGTTATACTAAAGATTTGGTTTGGATAAAGGTTCCAGATATTGTTCACTACATGTTAAACAGAGAACAATATAATGACGATGAAGTTGTTTTAAAAGAATATGACATAAATGATTACAAAAAATTAATGGAAGAGGGTTATACACCGTATTCTAGTTGGTTTGAATCAATGTCTAAGAAATTTAAATATGATAAAAGAAAAATCGCACAGGAATTGGAGTGTGACTTTTTAGGTTCTGGAGATAGTGTAATTCCTGGTGACACAATGGAGCGTATCGCTAAAACAATGATCAGAACGCCAAAAGAAAAATACATGCAGGGGAATTTGTGGTTATGGGATGAGCCAAAAGAAGGTTGTAGATATATTATGGGGGTCGATGTTAGTAGAGGTGATAGTGAAGATTTTTCATCAATTAATATTATTAATTTTGACGAAAGATGTCAGGTAATGGAATATATTGGAAAAATTCCACCCGATGATTTAGCCGCCATTGCATACAAATGGGGGGTATTATACAATTGTTTTATTGTTATTGATATTACCGGTGGTATGGGTGTAGGTACTTCTAGAAAACTTCAAGAAATGGGCTATAAAAACTTATTTTTTGATGGTATTAACACACAAAACATGTGGGAGTATAATTCAAAGATTTTAGAAAAAATTCCCGGAATTAACTTTAATAACAAACGAACACAAATTGTGTCCGCATTTGAAGAAGAATTAAGACATGGGTTTACAGTAAGGTCTAATAGATTATTAAACGAATTAAACACATTTGTTTACATAAATGGTAAACCAAACCACATGAAGGGATCTCATGATGACGCGATTATGAGTATGGCTATAGCTTTATATGCTGGCGATATATCATTTACTCAATTAAAAAGAAACGAAACGGCCAATAAAGCCATGTTAGAATCATGGGTTATGGCTGAAAGAACATATGATGCTGGTAAAGAGTTTTATTCATATGGTACTTCTTTTGATCAAATAGGCTCAATGCAAATGGATGGTTCACCTTATGCTAGATCATCAACAAATGCCAACAAAGAGTTGTATGCTCAACATTCTTGGCTATTTGGTGGTAGAACAAAAAAAGGTTGATTTATCCATATTTTTTAATTAGATTAATTACGAAAGTATTTATACAATATGGCAAATCAAGATTTAACAATATTTCAGAAACTAACCCAAATATTTGGGTGGCAAGGTAGATCACAACAAACACCTCCGTCGTTTAATTTTTCTAGAGAAGAATTACTTAAAACGGACGATCCAGTTGAATTTGAGAAAGCCAAGTTACAAGCACAACAAAGTCAGTTTTTATTTGATAAATGGGCTAAGTTAGATAACTCACTATATAATCAATCGGTTTATATGAACCAAACAGATTAGCGGCATATTATGATTATGAATCTATGGAGTTTACTCCAGAGGTTTCTGCCGCTTTAGACATATACGCAGAAGAATCAACAACAATGTCCGAGAAGGGACATATACTAAATGTTTATTCTGAATCAAACAGAGTTAAAAGTGTTTTAATAGATCTATTTGAAAATCAATTAGATGTGAACACCAATTTACAAATGTGGGCCAGAAACCTATGTAAGTATGGTGATAACTTCGTGTATTTAAAAATTGATCCTGAGAAAGGTGTAATTGGTTGTCATCAACTACCTAATATTGAAATTGATAGATTAGAAGGTGCTCAGGGCACACCTGGTAATAAAACAACATCGGACATTAAAACACACACAAAAGAATTACGTTTTACTTGGAAGAATAGAGATATGGAATTCCAAGCATGGGAAATAGCTCACTTTAGATTATTGGGTGATGATAGAAAATTACCATATGGTACTTCTATGTTAGATAAGATTAGAAGAATTTGGAAACAATTACTTTTAGCAGAAGATGCTATGTTAATTTATAGAACATCTAGAGCGCCAGAAAGACGTGTATTTAAAATATTTGTTGGAAATATGGATGATAAAGATATTGAACCATATGTACAACGTGTTGCGAATAAGTTTAAAAGAGACCAAATTGTTGATTCTAGAAACGGACAAGTAGATATGAGATATAATCAAATGGCAGTAGACCAAGATTATTTCATACCTGTTCGTGATCCGGCAGCACCAAGCCCAATCGAAACATTAGCGGGTGCACAAAATTTGGGTGAGATTGCTGATATTGAATATATTCAAAAGAAATTATTAGCTGCGCTTCGTATTCCTAAAGCATTTTTAGGTTTCGAAGAAGTTGTTGGTGATGGTAAAAATCTTGCATTAATGGATATTCGTTTTGCAAGAACAATTAATAGAATTCAAAAGTCTTTAATTCAAGAGTTAAATAAAATTGCTCTGATACACCTACATATGTTAGGTTTAGATGATGAGTTAAACAACTTTACATTGGGTTTAACAAATCCATCGGCACAATCTGATTTATTACGTATTGAACAATGGAAAGAAAAAATTACTTTGTACAAAGACGCAACATCAGATCAATCACAAGTTGGTATATTACCAGTGTCACACACCTGGGCTAAAAAGAATATTCTTGGTTTCAGTGATAATGAAGTATTGCTTGATTTACAACAACAACGTCTTGAGAGGGCAATGGGATTTGAGTTAACAAATTCGCAGTTGGTTATTAAGCGTTCTGGGGTATTTGATGAGGTTGATTCTAAATACGGCATACCGGAAGAAGAAAGAGAAAAAATGATGGCACAGGGAGCAGAAGGTGAAGCTGGAGCTGCAGGAATGGACATGGGTGGACCAGCTTCAACACCATCAGCGGAACCAGCAGAACCATTAAGTGAAAGTAAAAAGAGCAAATTAATGGGAATGTTAGGTGAAAGTGATGAAATTGGTGACTTATTCAATCTTGAAAAGGCACAGAAGAATATTTATGAAATAGAAAATAAATTAAAAGATATCTTAAACGATTAAAAATGAACAACTTTGGTAAAATAAAATCAAAAATACTTAAAAAACTTACTGAGGCTTATGCTGAAAACACATTAAAGCAAAACAGTAAGAACCTTTTTAAGGTAATAAAGAAAAACAAAGACTTTAAAGAAATGTATTTGTTTTATGAAGAAATTGAAAACAAATATTTTGAAGATAAAGAAACCGCAAAATTATATGTTGAAGAACTAAGTTCAATATTAAAACAAAAAGCATCAAAGATTAATAGTTTTTGCGAGGTTATTAATATGTCGGTTTATGACACACAAATAGATGAAAACGAGTTATATGATTCAATTGACCAACTATTAGAAGAAGATAATTTAACTAACATTGAAAAAAAGGTAATTGCTAAGAAAAAATTAGTTGAACATTTGACAACCAAAAAACAGGTACAAGAAAAACCAGCAGAAACTTACACTGTTAATGAAAATTTATTACACGCCGTATTGGCAAATAATTTCAATGTATTGTATGAATCATCATTAAACGATGAACAAAAAGAAACTTTAAAGAATATTATATCTCTTTCTGACGAAGATGTTAAAAGCAAAGTAAGTGAAATTAAAGAAAGTTTATATAATAAAGTTAACACCTTATTATCTGAATCTACCGATAATTCATTTAAAGATAAATTAACGGATGTTAAGAAAGAAATGGACAGCATGAGTCCAACGAAGTATAACTACTATCGCTTAAAAGAATTACAAAATGGTCTGGATTAATCTAGACCATTTTTTTTCTGCTCAAGATATATCGCTTTCAATACCTCTTTTCTTCTAATTACTGAAGGTTTTACAAATTCCTGTCTCTCCCTCAATTTTTGAATTTGCTTAGTTTTTTGAACTTTCGCTTTATACGTTCTTAACGCAGATTCGATGTTTTTTTCCTTTGAAATGTTTATAATGATCATAATGTATAAATATATATAATATTTTTTGGAATATTAACATTTTTTATTTATTTTTAGTAATATCACCATAAAATAAAATAATGAATGAAAAAAATTAATGAAAAGTGGAAAATATATCCCTTTAGGGGATTATAAAGAAGTAAAGGTCGGATATGGTACCGTAGATTTTAAAAATTTAAAAACCATCTACATAAAGATGAATGCTTGGGTTGAACCTCAAAATGAAGAATTGGATTTTGACAGAACAATTCTTAAAACCAGAAAGCTAATAAAAGAACATATAAGAACATACAACTTAGGAGACTATTTTAAAAAAGAAAGTATAGTTGACTTAGATATTAGGACAAAGGGAATTAAAATGAATAAAAGGTCTTTTATGAATTTAGAGATCACTTTATTTGTTGACAATTTTTTTGATGTTAGATCGTCCGAAATAAAAAATCTATTGAAAAAATTTTTACATAGTGCTATTGATACGTGTTTGACAGACAAAACGTTATATAATTTCAATAAAACTAAGATTTGATTCATAAGTCCCAGTATTTATACAATATAACTGTTATAAATGAAAGTACTGGGACCAAATGAAATAGGTAGGGGAATTTTAATTGAATATGACGCCGGTCATGTTTCTCCTAATGACAATAAAGATGTAATCACAGAAATGAAGAATATGGACTTCTCTGAAGACCTTATTCTGTATGCCGTTTTACAGAAGTTTGATACACCAAACAAAAACGGTAGAATATACCCTGAAGTTCTATTAAAAAGGGAAAACGAAAAATATCAACAAATTATAAAGAAGGGTTCTGCGTTAAATGAATTAAACCACCCTTCATCTTCTCTCATCGATCTAGATAGAGTGTCACATACAATTACCGAAACTTGGTGGGATGGTAAAACCTTAATGGGTAAAATCAAAATCTTAACTTCTCCGGGATGGAGAAAAATGGGTGTTGTTAGTTGTAAGGGTGACCAAGCAGCAATGTTAATTATGAATGGTGTCACACTGGGTATTTCATCTAGAGGTGTTGGATCATTAAAACAAATCAAAGGTCAAAATATTGTTCAAGATGATTTTGAATTAGTATGCTTTGATTTGGTTTCATCTCCATCTACTCCTGGCGCCTATGTATTTCAGGACATTGCTGATAAAGACAAATACAATGAAAATATAGAAGAAAAACCCGTTGTTGAAGATAAAATGAAAACATTGATGAATAAATTTGATTCTTTTCTTTCAAGATAAGGGATAAAGAGTAATTATTTCCTTTTTATAATATCAGAAAATAGGTTTTTTTTAATAATCCACATATTTATATAGTAAATCAAACAAATAAATGAGCGAAAAATCCATTTTAGAACAAGCGTTACTTCAAGTTAATACACTTGAAGAAGCAGTAAAGCAAAATGCAAAAGGTATACTTTCTTCAGTAATGAAGCAAGAACTAAACGATTTGCTTAAAGAAAGCATGGAAGAAGAGGAGGAAGTTGCAGAACAACCTTCTAAAGAAGAGGAGACAGATGATATGTCTGACGCAGAATCTGATGATGACGCGGAAGAAAATGATGACATGGCCTCAATAAATGACGAACCATCTAAAGACATCGATGGGGAAGACGAAGAAGCAGAAGATGAAGATTCTGAAACAGAAGCTGAAGACGATTTCCCAACATTTGATGATGCTGAAGAACCATCAATGGACGACGACATGTTAGACATGACCAATGCTTCAGATGAAGAAGTTTTGAAAGTATTCAAAGCAATGTCAGATGAAGATGGTATTATCGTTAAAAAAGATGGTGGTAACATCTCATTGAAAGATGAAGAAGATGAGTACATCATTAAACTAGATGAAGAAGATCTTTCTTCTGAAGACGTTGCAGAAGACTGGAACGAAGGAGAAGAAGAAATCAATTTATCTGGTGACGAAGAAGTTGCAGAAGAAGAAGAAATGTCTGACGAAGCAATTTATGAAATCGAATTAGAGGGTGATGGTTATTTCCCTGGAAGCGGAGAAGGTATGGGAGATGAAGAAATGCATGAATTTTCTGATTCCCCAGAAGATCACGATTCACCTGAAGAAGAGGTTGAAGTTGACGAAGCTGCTCACACTACGTGGAATGCACATGGTGGTGATAGAGCGGGCTTGCCTACTAAAAAAATGTTTGCAGCCGGTGCTAAGAAGACTACAAATGAATCTGCGGCACAAAAGAAAGCAATCAACGAAGAAGTTCAAAACTTAAAGAAGCAAAATGCTGAATATAAAAAAGCATTAGTTTTATTTAAAGAAAAACTTAATGAAGTTGCTGTTTTCAATGCAAATTTAGCTTATGCAACTAGATTGTTTACAGAACATTCAACAACTAAAAACGAAAAATTGAATATTTTAAAAAGATTTGATTCAATTTCTACTATAACAGAATCTAAAAATCTTTATAACTCAATCAATGCAGAATTAAGTACTAAAAAACCAGTTACTGAATCTGTTGCGGAAAAAATCTCATCTACTCCTTCAAGTTCTTCTAGTGAAGTACTTTCTGAATCAAAAGTTTACGAAGCACCTCAATTTGCAAGAATGAAAGATTTGATGAAAAAAATAAAATAATAAATAAAAAAAACCAAATATTAAAAAATGGGAGCATTATTAGAATCAGGTATGGTTGGTAACATCGGTCTTAAGCACCTTCGTGTTATCAAAGAAGATACCATCAAAAAATGGGATGACTTAGGTTTCTTAGAAAACCTTGACGGTCACCAAAAAGATAACATCGCGCAATTGTATGAAAACCAAGCGTCTTATTTAATCAACGAAGCAGCTGTAGCTGATGCGTCTGGTTCTTTCGAGACTGTTGTTTTCCCAATCATCCGTCGTGTTTTCTCTAAATTATTAGCGAATGACATCGTTTCTGTACAAGCAATGAACTTACCTATCGGTAAATTGTTCTTCTTCGTACCTAAAATTCAAGATAGAAACAACAATGGTAATCACTTAACTCCATTCGGTTCTCCAAATGGTGATACAACTAACGGTGGTTATGATGGTCTTAATTTGTATGACCGTTTCTACGAAGGTTCTGACGCGGCTGATCAAGGTCTTTTCGATTATTCAAAAGGAGCTTTCAGTGGTGTTACTAAAACTGGCGTAGCTTTCGTTGATTTCGCTCAAGGTGTTGTTTCTGATTCAACAATTGCATCAGGACAATCTATCTCTGAAGTTATCTTGAAGGTTTCTGGTTTCACTAAAAACGGACAAGGTAAATTAATCGGACCTAACGGTAACGAAATGGATACTGAAGAGTTCTTAGCTTCTTTAGCAGTATCTTATTCTGGTGTTGCAAGAGATTTTACTATTGTAACTCAGAAATATGGTAAAGGTATTGTTGAATATGGTCAAAAATCATCTACAACTTTCCCTGCAACTGGTCCTGGTGGAAAATATGCAGATATCTGTGATGAAGACGGTGTAATGTTCTTACGTGTAGACGTACAAAGCTATTCACCAACTGCAGGTTTCGCTAATTTAACTACTCCTGCTGGATTTGCGGCTTCTGGATTCACTGTATCTTACAGAGTTTACGAAGACTTAGAATTCGAAGATGAAATCGGTGAAGTATCTTTCGACTTATCTTCTGTAACTGTTTCTGTTACTGAAAGAAAGTTAAGAGCTAGCTGGTCTCCAGAATTAGCACAAGACGTTTCTGCGTTCCACAACATCGATGCTGAAGCTGAATTAACAGCTTTATTATCTGAGCAAGTTGCTGCAGAAATCGACCGTGAGATCTTACGTGACTTACGTAAAGGTGCTGCATGGAATGCAAAATGGGATTACAATGAGTGGAAATACGGTAATGGTGGATCTGCTTATGTTGGTTACACTCAAAAAGACTGGAACCAAACATTGGTAACTAAAATCAACCAATTATCAGCTCAAATCCATAAAACTACATTACGTGGTGGTGCAAACTGGATCGTTGTTTCTTCAGAAGTTTCTGCAGTATTCGATGACTTAGAATATTTCCACGTATCAAACGCTGGTCCTGAGCAAGATCAATACAACATGGGTATCGAAAAAGTAGGTACACTTGCTGGTAGATATCAAGTATATCGTGATCCTTACTTCCCAGCTGGTAAAGTGTTAATTGGACACAAAGGTAAATCATTATTAGACGCAGGTTATATCTACGCTCCATATGTGCCTTTACAATTAACTCCAACAATGTATAACCCTTTCAACATGACTCCAATCAAAGGTATCATGACAAGATACGCAAAGAAAATGGTAAACAACCGTTACTTCGCTACTATCACAGTTAAAGGTTTAACTACATTTAGCTTGGATACATTAAGATAATCTTAATTGTAGATCATATAAAAACCCCAGAGAAATCTGGGGTTTTTTGTTTTTTGGAATATTCTAAAAAAATATGTATTTTTGCAAAATGGGAGAAACTACTGATTATAGTAAACTAAGATTGGATGTTCTTCAAAAATTAATACAACAAAGAGGTATTGATTGTAAAAATAAGAAGGACGAGATGGTCAGGTTATTAAAGCTTGACGATGAGGGAAAGTATGTCGAACCGATTGGTGAAATACTATACGAAAAGTGTGATGGGGGGTTTAATGTGGGAATTGATCTGAAAAGACATGCAGATTTAGTACAAATTGGTAAACTTGTTGAAAAAAAAGAAGCTAAATGTTTAAATAGATATTCTGATAACAGAACGTGGTATTGGTCAAAAATGAAATTAATATAATTTTACCAAGTTTTACATGCCCAATATCTTGGTTTCCAACGTGGTCCAGGATTTTCACAGTTGTGTCTTGCTCTAAACGATTTGCGTCTTTCTGGGTTATTTTTCTTAATAACCATTCTCTTACCCTTAGCTGATTTACCACCAAAACCAAAGTTAACTTTAACTACTTTACCCTTATCGTTCTTAACATATACTTTGAACTTTTTAATGTCCCCCTGCATGATTTTACCCAATTGTACTTTACGTCCTTGGTACTCGGCTTCGTTTAACATATTGTTAATAACATAGTTAGTCATTTGAACCGAACCATCTTGATCTTCATATATTAATACCGGGGTTTCTTCATTATATTCGAATAATCTTTCGAATTGTTCTTCAGTAATTGTTATAGTCATTTTTTTATATTTTTTAGTATTGTCATTACCACATTTGTGACACAGATATGGTTTATCACCACCTTCTGACAATTTCCAAGACCAATTACATCCGTCACAAATTATCTTCATGTCTTTGTTTTTGCTTTCGTCAAATTTTGTCATTGTTGGCTTGTTACCCTTACCAATTTTAGGTTCTTTTTTCTCAGCTCTTCTTTTTTGAGAAGTCATTGCTTTCTTTTCTTTTTTATCATAAGATGAAGCAATTTTAGGTGTTTCTTTTGAGACTTTTTTAGATGGTCTACATTTTGGATATGATTTACCATCAGCATCTTTTCTACCACATGGGGGATGTTTACCGTCAACTTTTCTGCTCACGTCAACCCATTTTTCTTTAAACCATCTTCTAAGGTCCTCTTTTAGAACTTCCCCAGATTTGATAGCTTCTTCGATATATTTTTTATCTTCTTTAGAAACAATGAATTTCATATTACTTGCATTTTTTCCAACCACCACCTTTAGCTTTGTAATTTTTGGCTGCCCATCCATTTGCATATGCTGATGGATAAACATCAAATTTTCTTTTTGCTGCCGCTTTAGACGCCGCCCATTTTGCTGGATCGGTAGGACAGTTTTTACTTTCGTCTATTTCTTGATATGATTCTTCTTTAGGTTTTTTACCTTGTTTTTTCATATTAACAGCTATTGCTGCTTGTTGTGCTGAACTTTTGGCTTCATTTAAACTTTCTTCATCATTTGAAGAGGCACCCTTGATTTCATTCATAATAAAATCAAAAACTTGATCCATGTTTTCTTTAGCAACTGTTACGTGATCCGCGGCCCAGTCATGTCCATTCAATAATATACTATCAATTCTTTCTTGATCCATTTCTAGTAACATATTGCATTGTCTTATCATTTGCTCTAAGTTACTAAAAAACATATAATTAGGTGATTCCTTTTGCTCGGATAATTTGATTAGATGTTCTCTAATTAGTTGTTCTATTTTCATAACAATAAATACTTTATTTTTCTGATATTATTTCAAATTTGATCTGGTCATTATAATATATCTCTTCTGTATGTGTTTTACCCTTAATTTCTAAATAATATTCTCTAGGAATCATTATATCGGTATTCAAATAGAAAGAGTTCTCATTTGTAACATCCAACTGGGTCCAATCAAATACATTAACATTTGTTCTTCCCTCTTTTATATAAACTCTATAGAAAACCTCCTCAAATAACTGTGTTTTAGGAACGTCTAATGATCTGAAACTAACAACGATTTTTCTGTTTTCCCCTCTTTTTATCTTTTCATTTAACTTAATACCAAAAAATTGAACTGAGTATCTTTCAAGATCTTTTACATTTTCACCCACAGTGAACAATGATGTATATGGTTTTGGTACAAATTTTTGAGTAACATTAGCTATTGAAACACCATCAAGTGATAGGTTCTTCCATTTGTCATAATAAAAGCGTTTTCCGTCACAAAGATTACCACTTAAACCAAAACTAACTTGATATACTCCCTTACGTATCTTAGTGGTTGTAAGCCCCGTTAAACCCCCTAAAATCGCTCCAGATTGATCGGTAATATCAACAATAGGGTCATTGTCTAAATCGTAAAAATTAGTCCCTTTAGTGACGTATAAATAAAGGTTTTGAGTTACTTCCGCTATGAAATTTTGACGATTGTCAGATATTCTATCTTCAAATACTGTTTCAACAAATGGTTCAAAAAATGTTTGTGTATATTTTGTAAAAAACGCCACAGATTGGTCTACCTCGCTGTTTATTCCCTCATACAATGGGGCAAAAGCAATTCCTAAGCCATGGTTTGTGTTACCAGATAAAATGATACCATTTACATAATCTGTAACATCAGCAACCAAATCTTCATTTCCATTATCAAAATGTACTGTATCAATAATAGTTGGGGTGCTATAAACACCAGCGGACGCCCATGTGTCTAATGTAGTCCTATTAAACCAGTTTGATGGTCTTTCATTAAATGTATTGTTTCCACTGGTAAAGTCATAAATTTCGTCTTCATAGTCAAATCCTAGACCTTCATCCCAGAATTCATTTACTTTAAAGACAATAAGGTCAAATGAAGATGTTCTATCACGTCCTTTGCCATTTTTTTGACCCAATAATGACTCGTCACCAAAAATGGTGTTTGTCATTTTTAAATAATGTTTTGTATTTGAATTAATAACAAAATCACCATTATCTATCTTGTTTTTTAGATCTGTAAAATCGACCTTAAAAATGAACTTAGAAAATGTTGAACCATAAATAAGCTCAGTATTCGGGTTTTTTGCTGTATTAACCTGAGACTGTTTTAATATTGTGTTGTTTTTCTCAAAATATGAACGGAAATATGACATCTTTTTATTTAATAAATATCAAATTAATTGATTCTTATCGATGTATTTAACAATCCAGTTGTTGCATTTGCAATAATTGAATTAATTCTGGCTTTTATATCTTCAAGATAGTATGGCGGGGTACATATACCATGAGTGTGTTCAATTAACATTTTTGCCATAAGATCTAATAATTCTATTAATTTTTCCCCTCTAACAGAAGAAAATGTATACGGTACGATTCTTTTAAGATAGTCTTCTTGTGTATATTCGTATCTATCTAATGAACTAAAATCTATTTTTTTACCATCTACTCCTTGATTTTGTGTTGATAAATGTAAAACAAAATCTGAAGATAAAGCAGAGAATGTTTGATCAACGTCACTTATTTTTTTAAGGTCAAAAACAACTCTTTTTTCTTCTTTAATTGGCGGCTCAAGATTATCCTGTGAAAAAACCAAACCAGATCCACTAGCCCTTGTTAAAAATACAACATTTTCTAAAAAACTAGTAGCCCCCGCCTGTACCCTTAAAGTAGGTACGGGTCTAAAATAAAATGGGTGCGGTAATGTATCTTGAAGAGTACCATCAATTATATTTAATTTTTCTCTATCTAACTTAGTAATAAATTCCCTAATAAGAATATATGCTTCTTGTAATTTGTTACCGGTATCTTGTAATACTGTTGATTCGGTATAAATAAGTTCGGATGTCTGTGTACCTAACTCAGAATCAATATTAAACACATCTGTTTTATACTTGTCTCCTTCTGGTGTATTAATCCTATATAAATTTATGGTAATCTGTGTTGGATTACTAATACTATCTAAATCGTACTCTAATAAATGTTTAATATCGGTTCTGGTAACTACTGAATCAGTAATTTCTTTTGAAATTAACTTAAGTGTTTCCGGAAATTTTTTTAAAGATAGTCTAGCGTTTTTTCTTGAATACGTTGGGTAATATTTTAAATCTTGTTTAAGTGTAATATTGTCAATAAACTTATCGATAAATTTACCGGCTCTAATATTAACACCATGTTCTGTTAATATTACATCTGAGCCATAATTACCGCTTAACGCAATATCTGAAACTCTTGGTAATGAACCAACGGATTCTGCTCTAATAAAATTATCATCATAGATTTTTTTATTATTAGCAAATGATTTAATGTTTGGTGTTTTTTTTGATCTTGCACCAAATGTTGTTTCACTTATTTGTGATTCTTGATCTTGTTCTTTAAAATCGTGCGGGGTTGTATATGGCCCAGGTACATATTCCTGATTTTGTAAATCTTTTCTAGTGTCGTATCTAATTAATTTAACTGCTTGTTCTACTCTAGGAATTATATTAATGTGAGTTGGTAAAAATGGAGAATAAACAAATGGATCTTCTTTACTCCATTGTTGCCAATCTGGAATTGCATTAGCTCTAGTACTATCTGTTTCAGTAATATCTCTAGCTCTTATTCTACCAAATCCTCTTGGATCGTTAACATTAACTACAACGCCAATTGTTATTATTTGTGCCATTATTTAATTCTTTTTTCTAATTCGTCATTAACTTTATTATATAACTCCTCAATACCGTCTAAATGTTTTGTTAAATCAATTATCAAATTTTTAGTTTCGGTATATTCTTCAATTAAAAAATCTCTAACCTCAACAAGATCTTTGTTGCTAGAGTTTTCTGAATTGTTTGCTACATTAATTACTTTATCTTTTTCCATATTATGTGAGTACACCAACTCCTTGGTTTTCTGGGGTTAAAAATCCAGAACCACCTAATGGCGCGACAGCAATTGGTGATGGTTTCATTGCAATATTTACCTTAGTGTTTTTAAAGAATTCATTCGTATGCCCAGCAACAAATGCGTTAATGAAATCTGGGATATTAGTTGGTTGGCCAAATTGATCCCCGATATCTATTCCGGCCTTTTCCATTTCTTGGTTTATTTCAATTGCTGCTCTATCTTTACTAAATCCAGGTAATTTATCTGCCGCTAGTAATAACAATCCAGGTATTTTTGCTTGAAACCCAACATTTAGCTGATTAAATAAAGTTAGTAAAGCATTATATAAATCATCACAACAACCAATACCAATAAATGGTATTAAACCTGTAATAATATCAATTAAAACTCTAATCAATTTTCTATATTTTGATTTTGAATTTTTCATGATTTTCATTGCTAGATCTTTCAATATTTTAGCAATCTCTGGTTTTACTAATAACCAGAATGTGGTTAAAAACTTATTAAAAATGTCTTTTATAATTTTAAAAACAGTTTTTGCAATATTCTTTAATAAATCTTTTATTTTCAATGCAACAGTAATTGCTGCCGCCTTAAACATTTTCCATAAAACAACAAACGGGAAAAATATTTTTGGTGAAAATATTGTTGCAAGCAATGCTTTGGGTAACATTAATATCGCAGTGAAATCCAAATTTAACATAAATTGTGGATACGGTATTGATAGGTTATAGTTGGCCGCCGCCTTAGCAGTATTTTGTAATGTGTTATTAAATAATTCCGTTATGTCTGTTTTCGTTGAAGATAAAAATGCAAAGTTTTCAATAATTCTTTGATCAACAGGCATTTCAT
>JACCDK011640741.1_pt1 | contig 15153 bp, 10 predicted proteins | sample 7445871 | NCBI WGS metagenome assembly JACCDK01 (sample SAMN15323436, study PRJNA562643) | freshwater metagenome | isolation source: river surface water | place: USA:Blue River Watershed | collected 2017-08-15 | reverse complement strand
GGTCCCAAGTGTTCTAGATAGACCTTTTGGCCCACAGTAAATTCAGCTGGACCGGCTACACGAGCTCGAATGATTGTATGTGAGCCATCTAAATCGATTGTGAGCATTGCATCATGTCCATAGTAATCAATATGTGTGAGTGCGCCTTCGTAACCTTTTCCAGAATCTTTCGAGACTCGAATTTCTTCCGGTCTGATAACCACATACCCTGATTGACTATCCTCAACTGGAGCTTTGCTTACAGAAAGCGGATAGCTAACAACACCCGCAGAAGTCTTCAACGCAGGAAGTGTTAAAACATCGCCAGTGCTTGCTGCAGTTTGGGCGGAATTTGGCGTTTCATAGACTTCTTCAGGTGTTCCACTTTGTGCGACTTGGCCATCACGCATCAAAATAACTCGATCGGATGAAACAAGTGCCTCTTCGCGATCGTGAGTAACTAAAAGAGCAGTTGAACCAAGTGAACGAAGTAGTCCAATTACTTCCGTACGTAGCTCATCTCGGAAGGCGGCATCAAGAGCCGCAAACGGTTCATCTAGAAGAATCAATTTTGGCTTAATCGCTAATGCACGTGCCAGGGCGACTCTCATCTGCTGACCACCCGAAATTTGATATGGCATACGGTCCTCTAAACCACTCATGCCAATGAGCGAAGTCATCTCGCTGGTGATCTTGGAAATTTCACTCTTTGAGTAAAGTTCGCGATCTAAGCCAAAAGATATATTTTTAGCAACAGTCAGATGTGGAAAAAGCGCACCTTGCTGCGGAACATAGCCAGTCCCTCGCTTGCTCGGTGGCAATACAACTGATGAAACGCCGACGAGTTTGGAACCAAATCGAATGGTTCCGGCCGCTGGCTGAATCAATCCAGCAATGGCGCGAAGAAGCGTTGTCTTTCCGCATCCAGAAGGACCAAGAAGCGAGGCAATCTCGCCTTCACGTAGCTCTAATGAGAGATCTGTGATGATTTCACGATCACCGAATTTTACAGAGAGATGAGAAACGCTCAGTGAGGTCATTTAAAGATAACTCACCTTCTTCTCGATTCCATTGCCTGTTTCTTCGCGATTGCCTGTTCGAGGAAGTGTCAGGATAAATGTTGGTATGGCTGCAATCACTACCAATATTAATGCATAGGGTGCAGCCTCATTAAATCGGCTAATGGAGGCAGCGCTCCAAATTTGCGTTGCCAAGGTATCCATTCCGGTTGGCCTAAGCATCAGCGTTGCTGGAAGTTCTTTCATCGCCGTTAGAAAAACCAAGAGAATTCCAAGAGACATACTCGGTAGCGCGATTGGGAATACAACTTCAGTAGCGATTTTTGATCTACTTTTTCCAAGAGTTGCGGCTACTTCCTTGAGCTGTGGTGAGACGAGGGCGAGAGAACTTGACGTCGATGCGACAGACTTAGCTAGAAAAAGAACTGCGTAGGCAAAAGCGAGTAAATAAATTGATTGGTAGAGCCCACCTAAGCGCGAGCCGAATGAGACCAACGCTAGCCCTACAACCACTCCAGGGAGGGCGTGTGAAACAAGAATTGCCTTCTCCGAAAAAGTTGTGAATCTCGCCTTGCCTTGTGAAATTAGGAAAGCCAATGGAAGTGAGAGAATAAATGCCAAGATCGCACCCAGGGCTGCAACACTCACAGTAGATGCCGCCGCTGATACTAAATCGGTAATTTTTACTGCACTTGGGTTTGCTAAGAATCGAGTAATCAAAACATAAAACGGAGTGATCACAGCGCAGGCGATGTACCCAGCGAGAATACTCACAGTAAAGAGTGAGAGACCTTTTCTATCTATCCGTCGAATCGTGTTTTGAAATCCTTCACTACCCCTAGTTTCAAAATCTTTTCCCTTAAGTCTTGTTTCAAAAGAAACGAATACAGCCGCAGCGAGAAAGAGAAGCGCGCCAATCACTGCCGCTGCACCACGATCGTATGAAGATTTGAAGAGATTCTGAATCGAGACTGTGAGAGTCTCAACGTTAAGGAGTGAGACGGCTCCAAAGTCACTGAGCACATAAAGCCCTGACAAAAGTGCTCCTGCACTAATACTTCGCCTTACTTGCGGGAGAATTATTCGAAAGAAGATAGCGACTTTTGAAAGACCGAGTGAACGTCCCACTTCAATGAGTGCCAGATCAATCTTTTGAAAGGCGATCAAGACGGTAAAAATCATGTATGGAATCGTTGAGAGCGCGAGGATAAATGCAGCTGCCCAGAGACCTTGCATCGATGGGAAGAGCGCCCTCCAGGTGTAGGTAAAGACGTATGAGGGAATAGCCAGAGGCAATATCGTCGCAACCAAGAATAACCTTGGTACTGGAATCTTCACGTAGTGCAATCCTGCGGCGATAGCTGTACCAACGAGAATATTGACGGCTACAACAATCACCAAAAGCGAGAGCGTTATCCCGAGAACTTCGAGCGTCTTTTCGCGGGTAAGCAGAGCAATGATTTGCGAGCCAGACTTTTCACTCGCGCGAATTATCAGGTAGAGCAGTGGTTGCATAATGAGAATAAGAACTAGCCCAACCAGAGCCTTTAAGCCAAGAGGGGTGAGTTTAGCTCCAGTTTTCACTGCACATCTTTCTCACTACAAGAGACCTACCTTGATAAGAAGATCTTGAGTTCTTTGGATCTTTACAAGTTCGCCAAGATCAACTTTAGGTGAACCCAGACTCTTTAACGCTGGAAGGTCTTGCGGAGACTCTGTCCCTGGAATGAGTGCATATTCGTGGGTTTGAGCTACAAACATCTCCTGAGTAGCTTCTGAGGTGAGGAAATTGATTAAATCCTCTGCGTTAGATTGCTTGCTGCTGGTTACAAGAACCCCAGCACCGGAAACGTTGATCAGATTGCCGATATCTCCCGGCGTAAAGTAACCATTCTTAACATTAATCGCTCTTCCAAGTGCGGTGGAGACTTCCCAAAGGTAATAGTGATTAACAAGACCTAAATCAATTGCTCCCTGATCGATTGCTTCAACGATCGCGCTATTCTTCAGATAAATCTTTGCTTCATTCTTCTTGAGATCGGTAAGCCACTTCTCTGCAAACGCTTCGCCCTTTTCATTTATTAGAGCTGTAACAAATGCCTGGAATGATGCGTTACTTGGTGCAATTCCAATTTTTCCGCGATAGATGCTCTTTGTAAGATCTGTAATTGACTGCGGAAGTGTTCTTACCGCCTCTGGGTTATATGCATAAACGCGAACTCGCCCTGTTACGCCAATCCAGGAACGGTCTTTTGCGATGAATTCATTTTCAATGAGTTGGCCGACAGAAGATGGCAATTGTGTGAAAAGGCCAGCGGCCGATACCGCGCCGAGTGAACCGGCATCTTGAGAGAGAAAGAGATCTGCTGGAGAATTTTTGCCTTCTTCCAGGATCTGCGCCGCTAATTCAGCGGAATCGCCGTAGCGAACGTTGAGGGTAATCCCCGACTCCCGCTCCCAGCGCTCAAGAAATGGTGCGATGAACTCCTCTGATCGTCCTGAGTAGATCGTCAGCTCATTGACCTGCCCTCTGTCGTCCTCTGACTGGGTAGCCACCCAGGTTAGCGATCCGATAACGAGAGCAGCTGCTGCGATAGATGCTGCTAGAAACGATTTCTTCACGATCCCTCAATCTTTACGTAGCTAATGCCAGAACGCACACGGTCAGTGCCTACTTAGAAGACTATTACAGAAGCCTGAATTACGCAACAAAAGTGTTGCGTAATTCGTCACATCCCCTCTAGTCGAGTCGCGCCTCTTTCCTTTTGTATTACTGACCAGTAACCTAGAGTCAACTTCACCGTTACGAAAGTTGGAAACATGGCTACAAGCGCCTCAGTTGTTCTCGTTGATGCAGTTCGCACCCCATTTGGAAAAGCTGGATCGCTCTATGCCGGAACACGTGCAGATGATCTGATGGTGCGAGCTATGCGTGGTCTTCTCGAGCGCAACCCACAACTTCCACTCGATGCGATCGATGATGTTGCGATCGCTGCTGCAACTCAGACCGGTGATCAAGGCATGAACTTAGGACGTAGCGCATCTTTACTCGCTGGACTTCCAAACACCGTTCCCGGATATTCAGTTGATCGCTGGTGCGCTGGTGCGATGACAGCTGTAACAACTTTGGCCGCATCAATTGCGATGGGTGCAAACGATATTGCGATCGCCGGTGGAGTTGAACATATGGGCAACCATCCAATTGGTGATGGACTTGATCCGAATCCTCGTTTTCTTGCAGAACGCATCGTTGAACAAGATGCGCTCGCAATGGGTGCAACAGCAGAGCGCCTTCATGATCGCTTTCCACATTTAACAAAGGAGCGTGCCGATAAATTTGCTCTCGCTTCTCAGATGAAGACAGCTCAAGCGTATGCAAACGGAAAGATTCAGCGCGATCTCATTCCTACCGCTGCCCGAAGCGCTGAACTCGGTTGGGGTATTGCAACAGTTGATGAGCCTCCTCGTCCAACTACAACTTTGGAAGGTCTTGCAACCCTGAAGACTCCGTTTCGTCCCGCAGGTCGCGTCACTGCCGGTAACTCATCTGGACTTAACGATGGCGCAACAGCAGCGCTACTTGCAAACGAGGCGAAGGCAATTGAGCTAGGTCTATCAGTTAAGGCGCGCATGGTTACCTTCGCTTTCGCCGGAGTCGAGCCTGAAGTAATGGGATACGGGCCCGTTCCATCAACTATTAAGGCCCTTGCGAAGGCTGGATTAAAAATTAGTGATATCGGCGCCTTTGAAGTCAATGAAGCATTTGCGATTCAAGTCTTGGCATTCCTTGATCACTTTGGTATTGCAGATGATGACGCTCGTGTTAATCCATACGGTGGCGCAATTGCTGTCGGCCACCCATTGGCCTCATCAGGAATTCGCTTGATGCTCAACTTGGCGCGAACCTTTGAAGAAAAGCCTGATGTTCGTTATGGCATTACAACTATGTGTATTGGTCTTGGAATGGGCGGAACCGTCATCTGGGAGAACCCACACTTCGGAAAGAAGGCATAACTCATGACATCAATCGTGCTTCCAGAAGGTGCTCCTGAAGAAGTTGTTACCCACGCACTAGTTCGTGATGTTGATTTTGCGGCCTTCGGTGCAACAGGATCGCTAGCTCTCATCACTCTCGATAACGGCCATGATCACACTCGCCCAAATACATTTGGCCCACAATCACTCACGGCACTCGATGCTGCAATCACGGAGGCAATCTCACGTAAGCCTGCTGCAATCGCCATAACTGGTAAGCCATTTATCTTTGCTGCCGGTGCTGATCTCTCTGCTCTCTCATTCCTTAACGATCGTTCCCAAGCTGTTGCTATTGGAAAACTCGGACACGATGTCTTTCGCAGATTCGATGAGTGCGGCATTCCTACCTTTGCCTTCATAAATGGTTTAGCGCTAGGTGGAGGACTTGAAGTTGGTCTGCACTGCAAGTACCGCACATTGTCGGCAACAGCATTTACAGGATTACCTGAAGTCTTTCTTGGTCTTGTTCCAGGATGGGGCGGAGCAACAATCTTGCCTATGCTCATTGGTCCAGAGAAGGCTGTTCAAGTAATTATTGCTAATGCTCTCAATAACAACACAATGATGAAGGCGAAAGATGCTCTAGCTCTTGGTGTTGTTGATAGTGTTTTTGAACCTGCCGACTTCCTTGAAAAGTCGATCGCCTTCGCAGCATCCGTCCTTAACGGTTCAAAGAAGATCGAACGTGCAGATCACAGTAAGGATCCTGCATGGGATGCAGCACTTGCTACTGGTCGCGCAATCGCCTTGAAGAAATTTGGCGGTGCAGAGATTGCAAGCCCAACGAAAGCGCTAGAGCTTATGGCAGCTTCTCGTACATCTTCTCGAGGAGCTGGCTTTGATGCCGAAGATCAGACACTTGCTGATCTGACAATGTCTGATCCACTTCGCGCTTCACTCTACGCATTTAATCTGATTCAGAAAAAGCGCAAGAAGGTGGAAGGTGCTCCTAAGGCTGCGCTAGCACGTAAGGTCGGTAAGGTCGGAGTTGTTGGTGCTGGTCTTATGGCCTCACAACTTGCGCTCTTGCTTGTCCGCAATTTGAAGTGTCCGGTTGTTATGACGGATATTGATCAAGAGCGTGCAGATAAGGGCGTCGCTTGGGTTAGAAATGAATTGGCAAAACTGGTCGAGAAGAAACGCATGAGCGCAGAATCTGCTGGGCGGTTATCACTTCTGGTCTCAGGCTCAGCCGACCAGAACGTTTTTGCTGGCTGCGACTTCATTATTGAAGCGATTTTTGAAGAGCTATCTCTTAAGCAGGAGCTCTTTAAAAAACTCGAAAAAATTGTTTCTCCCGAGTGCATTCTCGCAACCAACACCTCTTCACTCTCAGTTGAGAGAATGGGAGAAGGTCTTGAACACCCAGAACGCGTTGTGGGCTTCCACTTCTTCAACCCTGTTGCGATCATGCCGCTCCTTGAGATTGCGCGCACCTCAAAGACAGATGATGCGACAACTGCGACAGCGGTAAATATTGGTAAGGAACTCAAGAAGACGATGATCATCTGTAAGGATGCTCCGGGATTTGTCGTCAACCGTCTCCTCACTCGCTTCATGGGTGAGATCACCGATGCCGTCGATGAAGGAACTTCACCAGAAGTTGCTGATAACGCGATGCGTGCAATTGGTTTCCCAATGTCTCCCTTTGAACTACTTGGCCTTGTCGGCCCAGGAGTGGGTCTGCACGTTGCAAAGACTCTTCACGAAAATCTTGGCCCTCGCTACCGCATCTCCCCCACAATGGAGGCGATGGTCAGGGAGGGCATCAAGACCTTCTACATCAAATCAGATGACGGTTCAGTGATTGCAAACCCTGCTGCCGTTGCACTCATACACAAAGGCGATAGTCCATCAACGGCTGAACAAGTTCGTCTACGTGCCCTAAAGGCGCTAGCTGAAGAAGCTCGCATGATGCTTGATGAAGGCGTTGTCGCAACACCCGCTGAGATTGATCTCTGCATGTTGATGGGTGCTGGATGGCCAATGCACTTAGGTGGAATCTTGCCTTACTTAGATCGCGAAGGAATTAGCGAGTCTGTCTGCGGCTCTCGTTTTCATCCTGCGGGAGTGGCATCTCTGCCTTCAAAGTAGAGCTAGACCATTCCACAATTTCACGGGCGATGTTCTGTGAAGTGATTCCAAGGTCGCTCAAAATCTCTGAGCGCTTGGAATGTTCGATAAAGGTCAGCGGTACTCCAATTGAGTGAATTGGCGTTTCAAGTCCTGCACTTCTAAACATCTCGGAGAGTGCACTTGCAATTCCACCATGTGAAATTCCATCTTCAACTACAACAACGCTCTTATAGCGATCGGCCATTGTGATGAGTGATTTTGGTAGCGGCTTCACCCAACGAGGATCGATAACAGTCACGCCTACACCTTCGCGATATGCCTGCGAAGCAGCTTCAACTGCAAGTGTCGCCATTGCACCAACGCTGATAAGAAGTACATCTGCGCTCTCACCGCGATAAAGAACATCAATTCCGTCACGGCGTTCAAATGCCGGAATATCAGCAGGGACTGCTCCCTTTGGAAAACGGATGACAGATGGCGCGTCACTAATTGAAATTGCTTCGCGGAGAACTTCCTTGAGCCGTGCGCTGTCACGAGGTGCAGCCAAATGAAGGCTTGGAACTATTCCGGTCAGCGCCATATCCCAGATACCGTGGTGGGAAGGTCCATCGTCGCCAGTTATTCCAGCGCGATCAAGAACAAAGGTAACTCCGGCCTTATGCAGAGCAACATCTAGAAGAAGTTGATCAAAGGCACGGTTGAGGAATGTGGAGTAGACAGCAACAACTGGGTGTAATCCAGCAAAGGCCATACCCGCTGCGCTAGTAACAGCATGCTGTTCGGCAATTCCCACATCGATAGTTCGCTCCGGAAATGCTGCTGCGAACTTATCTAATCCGGTTGGGCCGAGCATTGCGGCGGTAATCGCAACAATATCTTCACGCTCTCCGCCAATCTCAACTAACTCATCAGAGAAGACCTTTGTCCATGATTTTGCGCTCTTTGTAACGGGAATACCAGTTGCGGGATCAACAACGCCAACCGCGTGGAATTTTTCAGCTTCATCCTCAATCGCTGGCTGATGACCGCGGCCTTTCTCTGTAATCACATGCACCAAGACTGGCTCGCCAAATTGCTTAGCCTGCGCGAGAGCTTTTTCAAGGGACGGTAAGTCATGACCATCAATGGGCCCGACATACTTCAAACCCAAATCTTCAAACATTCCTTGCGGAGCGACAATATCTTTTATGCCCTTCTTTACTCCGTGAAGAGTTTCATATATCGGAGCACCAACGACTGGAGTCTTATGAAGTACTTCCTTCCCCCAGTCAAGGAAGCGTTCGTATCCTTGTGTGACACGCAAAGTAGAGAGGTAAGTCGCGACTCCACCAATGGTTGGTGAGTATGAGCGTTCATTATCGTTGACTACAAGTACGAGGTTGCGATCTTTCGCTGATGCAATGTTGTTGAGCGCCTCCCAGGACATGCCGCCGGTGAGAGCGCCATCGCCAACAACTACTACAACGCTGCGATCGTTCTGTCCGGTGATGGAAAAACCACGCGAGATTCCATCTCCCCAGGAGAGCGCTGTTGATGCATGTGAATTCTCAATAACATCATGTTCGCTCTCACTTCGATTGGGATATCCAGCAATTCCACCGCGTTGGCGCAGCAAATCAAACTCGCCAGCACGCCCTGTGACAATCTTGTGAACATATGACTGATGGCCAGTATCAAAAAGAACAACATCCCGCGGAGAGTCAAAGACTCGATGGATCGCCATCGTTAGTTCCACAACTCCGAGGTTTGGACCTAAATGTCCACCGGATTTTGAAACTTTCTCAATGAGGAAAGAGCGAATCTCCTGCGCGAGCACGACAAGCTCGTCGTGGCTCAACCCCTTGATATCTTCGGGGCCCTTAATTGATTCGATCACAGAAGAGATTCTAGATCACCCAAGCAATTGACGTAGGACGAACTGCATAATTCCGCCATGGCGGTAATAATCTGCCTCGCCAGGTGTATCAATGCGAACCTTAGCCTTAAAGGTAATCGCACCTGCAGTAACAGTCACTTCCTTAGGAACTCCCCCTGTGTTGAGGGCTGTGATTCCAGATATTGCAAAGGTTTCATTGCCCTTTAACCCAAGGGTGGAAGCGCTCTGACCTTCAACAAATTGCAGTGGTAGAACACCCATTCCGATCAAGTTTGAGCGGTGAATTCTTTCAAAACTTTCAGCGATAACTGCGCGAACACCAAGAAGTGCTGTTCCCTTTGCAGCCCAGTCGCGTGATGATCCAGAGCCGTACTCTTTGCCAGCAAGGATTACCAATGGAATTCCAGCAGCTTGATATGCCATCGAGGCATCGTAAATTGTTGATTGTGAGCCGCCATCGAGAAAATTACGAGTGAAGCCACCTTCTACGCCATCTAGCAATAAATTCTTAAGGCGAATGTTTGCAAATGTTCCACGAATCATTACTTCGTGATTTCCGCGGCGCGAACCGTAAGAATTGAAATCATTACGTGCCACACCATGTGCTTCCAGATACTGACCCGCCGGAGAATCCGCTTTGATATTTCCTGCTGGAGAAATGTGATCTGTAGTCACAGAGTCACCCAGGATAGCCAGAACGCGCGCTCCCGAAATATCTACAACTGGGGTTGGCTTTGCAGGCATATTTTCAAAGTATGGCGGCTTGCGTACGTAGGTTGACTTAGCATCCCACTCGAAGGTATTTCCTGTTGGTGTATCAAGTGATTTCCAGCGATGATCGCCATCAAATACGCTTGCATAATCTTTAGTAAACATCTCTGACGAGATTGATGCATCGATAACTTCTTGAATCTCTTGAGCAGATGGCCAAATATCCTTTAGAAGAACTGGATTGCCATCTTTGTCATTGCCTAGTGAATCGTTTGCGAAGTCATGATTCATGGTGCCAGCTAGCGCATAAGCAACCACAAGTGGTGGTGAGGCAAGGTAATTCATCTTTACATCAGGGCTAATTCGTCCTTCGAAGTTTCTATTTCCTGAAAGGACTGCTGAGACCGCTAGATCATTTTCATTAATTGCCTTGCTAATTTCTACAGGCAATGGGCCAGAGTTACCGATACAGGTGACGCAGCCATAACCCACAAGGTGGAAACCAAGTTGCTGCATGTATGGAGTTAGACCGGCTCGATCGTAATAATCAGTAACGACTTTAGATCCTGGAGCAAGAGTCGTCTTTACCCATGGTTTTGAAGTAAGCCCTTTCTCAACCGCCTTTTTAGCTAGCAAGGCGGCACCAATCATCACTGATGGATTGGAGGTATTTGTACAAGAAGTAATTGAAGCAATAACAACATCGCCATTCTTCACTGTTGTCTGATGCTCGCCCACCTTTGCTGGGTAGGCAGCTTTGCCAGTTTTCTCAGTGAAGTACGTTGGCAAAATCTTTTCAAATGCACTCTTTGATTCAGAGAGTGAAATTCGATCTTGTGGACGCTTAGGACCTGCAATGGAAGGAACAACAGTTGAAAGATCAAGTTCAATGTGTTCTGAGAAACGTGGTGACGTTGCAGGATCGTGCCAGAGTCCTTGTGCTTTTGCGTAGGCTTCAACGAGAGCTACTTGTTCTTCATTACGTCCAGTTAATCGGAGATAGCGCAGAGTCTCTTCATCGATTGGGAAGATTGCGCAGGTTGAGCCGTATTCAGGACTCATGTTTCCGATGGTTGCGCGATTTGCCATTGGCACGCTCACAACGCCAGGTCCGTAGAACTCAACAAATTTGCCGACGACACCATGCTTGCGCAACATCTGCGTAATTGTGAGTGCAAGATCTGTCGCAGTAGTTCCGATAGGCAATTCGCCGCTGAGTTTGAATCCTACGACGCGAGGGATCAACATTGATACAGGCTGGCCCAAAAGTGCTGCCTCGGCTTCAATTCCGCCGACGCCCCAACCGAGAACACCGAGGCCGTTAACCATTGTGGTGTGCGAGTCGGTGCCCACGACGGTATCTGGATATGCGCGAAGAACTCCATTGACTGTACGAGTCATCACAACGCGAGCGAGAAATTCGATATTTACTTGGTGAACAATTCCTGTTCCAGGTGGAACCACCTTAAACTCATCAAATGCTCCCTGGCCCCAGCGCAAGAAGCGATAGCGCTCACGGTTGCGCTCATATTCAATATCTGTGTTCTGCTCAAATGAATCGCGAGTACCAAAGAGGTCAGCGATAACTGAGTGGTCAATAACAAGCTCTGCTGGTGCAAGGGGATTTACCTTTGATGCGTCTCCCCCGAGTTCGACGATCGCTTCGCGCATCGTTGCAAGGTCCACAACACATGGAACGCCGGTGAAATCCTGCATCACAACGCGGGCTGGCGTGAACTGAATTTCAGTATCTGGCTCTATCGCTGGATCCCACTGAGCTAAAGCTTTGATGTGGTCAGCGGTGATGTTGGCACCATCTTCGGTGCGCAAAAGGTTTTCAAGAAGAATTTTGAGCGAGAACGGTAGATCTGATGCCCCCTCAAGTCCATTGATATCAAAGATTTCAAAATCTTTGCCGCCGACGGTGAGATTTCTCTTTCTTCCCAATGAATTCTTACTCATGGGGTCAAGATACCGCAGTGGGCGTAAAGAGGGCAACGCACTCAATGTGATGAGTCATCGGGAAGAGGTCAAATGCGCGCACCTTTTCGAGGGTGTAATTGGCATCACGTAAAAGAGCGGTATCCCTGGCCAATGCAGCCGGGTCACATGCCACATAAACAATTGCTCGTGGCTGACATGCCACCAAACTTGCAATCACACTCTTCTTTGCACCATCTCGCGGTGGATCAAGAATTACTACATCAGCGTTCGAAAAACGAGGAAGTATTTTCTCAACATCCCCGGTGTGAATTTTCACATTCTGTGCGCCTGCAAAGTTAACCGCAGCATCAGTTGTCGCACTCTTGCTTCCCTCAACTAAATCAATCCTCCCACTCACACCGACATTTTCAAGAAGTTGTAACGCAAAGAGACCGACTCCTCCATAGAGGTCAAGAAGATGATCGCCAGCGCGAACATCTGCAAATTCACTCACGCAATCAACGAGCACCTTTGGTGCATTGATATTGCTCTGCCAGAATGAATCAGGACTCACTTGATAGCTTTTACTATTTACCTTGAAGTTTTGAATCCGCTCTCCTTGAATGAGCTCACCAGCAACCAATCTGGAGGAACCATCGGTTGATACGCTCACCTGTATGCGGGTGCCAGGTTCCCAGCGTTGAGATTGAATTGTCGGATATCCAATAGTTGGGTGTAAGACCAAACAATCATCAATTGCCATGATGGTATTTGTGCGAGATGCATAGAACCCAGCTCTACCCTGTTTATCACTCCCAATTGTGGCTTGAGTGCGCCAACCCAGTGCCGGTGAAACTTCTTCAACCTCGACATGTATATCCATCTTCGCTATACGGGAGAACTGTTCGGTGATTACATCTTCTTTAAGTCTGCGCTGAGCAGCGATCTCTACATGCTGAAAGTCACAACCGCCGCAGCCATTGCGATTGGCAAATCGGCATGGGGCCTGAACTCGATCAGGCGAGGCTTCAACGACAGCAACCACATCACCGCGATTAAACGAGGAACCCACACTGGTGATTACCACATCTACAACTTCGCCCGGCAAAGCATGGCGAACAAATATGACTGCACCTTCATGACGAGCGATGAAGTGTCCGCCATGGGCAACTTTTTCGATCGTCACACGAATTATTTGGCCCGCGGAAAGGACGGCGCGAGGCGTGGATGTCATAAAGGCAAGCCTAAGGGGGTAAGTTATGTCCTGTGCACGTAGTCATCATGGGTTGCGGTCGAGTCGGTTCCTCATTGGCGACCGAACTCGAAGAGCTAGGTCATACCGTCTCGATTATCGATCAATCGCGAGAAGCATTCCGTCGATTGGGTCCAGACTTTAAAGGTCGCACAATCAGCGGCATCGGTTTTGATCGGGATACTCTCCTTGAAGCAGGTATTGAGACAGCAGATGCCTTCGCCGCAGTAAGCAACGGAGATAACTCAAATATTTTGGCAGCGCGAGTAGCTCGCGAAACTTATGGCGTTGGAAATGTTGTTGCTCGTATTTATGATCCAGGACGTGCCGAAATTTATCAGCGCCTCGGTATTCCTACAGTTGCCACGGTTATCTGGGCTACCGATCAGATAATGCGCCGCCTTGTTCCAGAAGGTTCCCGTAGCGAGTGGCGTGATGCAACTGGAACGATCGAACTCGCAGAGGTGCATCCTCATACAAACTGGCTTGGTAAGCCCATCACCTATATCGAATCATCAACGACAGCCCGAGTTGCATTTATTACTCGCCTTGCCGAAGGTCTTGTACCTAACGAACATACCGTTTTGCAAGAAGGCGATCTTCTCCACATGATTATTGAAACTGCTCGCGTTGCAGAAGTCGAAGCGATTTTGGCTAAAGAACCGACGGAGAACCCATGAGAATTGCAATCGCTGGAGCAGGAAATGTGGGACGCGCTATCGCTCGCGAACTCCTCGATAATGGCCATCAAGTCCTTCTCATCGACCGTGACCCTAAAGCGCTCAAAATGGATTCTGTCCCTGATGCCGAATGGTTGATGGCTGATGCCTGTGAGATCGCCTCTCTAGATAAAGCAGCACTCGGTAGCGCACAGGTTCTAGTTGCTGCAACCGGTGATGACAAAGTAAATCTTGTTGCTTCATTGCTTGCAAAGACTGAGTATGGAGTTCCGCGTGTAGTTGCCCGAATCAATCACCCAAAAAATGAATGGATGTTCGATTCATCTTGGGGTGTCGATGTCGCAGTCTCTACTCCGCGCATTATTTCAGCCCTTGTCGAAGAGGCAGTCAGTGTTGGTGACGTAGTTCGCCTCTTTAGTTTTAGAAAAGGTCAAGCAAATCTCGTCGAACTCACTCTTCCAGATTCCTCAAGCTGCATTGGAAAGACTGTTGAAGAGATAGAACTTCCGCAGGATGCCTCACTCGCGGCAATTGTTCGAGATGGTCGAGTATTTGCTCCGACGGCCGCTGATGTCTTTAGCGCCGGCGATGAACTGCTTTTTGTGGCATCTGCTGCTGCTGAAGATCTGATCAAGGGTTGCTTTATTAAGGGCTAGTCGCTTTTATCTTTCGGCGGGATAGTCGCTGGAACGTTTCTCAATACCATCCAAGAACCATAGACAGTTGCGAAAAAGAGCGGCATTCCCATAGCTAGATTAACTGCTCCTAAGAGATTGACGTTATCTGAGAGATAGATAGGGAATTGCACAATGAGGCGACCGAAGAAGAGTGCAACCCAAATCCAACTTGCACGAATATAGGCAGCCTTTCGGGCTGGATCTTTTCTCCATGCGAAATTTTCACCGAGAATCGGGCCAAGCATCACGCCAAGAATTGGCCACCCTGCGATATTTGCAATCAGATAGACGAAGCCATAACCAAGATTGGTAAGTAACTTTGGAACGAAAACATCGCTGGGATTACCTGTGCGATTGGCAAACCATGCTGAAATGAGTGTTCCGACAAATCCAGAAAGTGCGTGTTGAATCGAATCTTTCATCACTAGGCGAACAATCGTTAGGATCGCCGAAATAATGATCGATGCAATAAGCGAATTCCATAGATCTTTCGTGATGTTAAATGAGATTAGGAAAACTATCGCAGGAAAGCCTGCATCGATAAGACCCTTCTTTCCGCCAAAGGCAGAGAGGATCTTCTCTTTATCTGCCGAATTCTCGCTCACGCGCGACCTGTCGATCCGAAGCCACCAGATCCGCGACCTGAACCTGGCAGTTCGCGAACTTCAACAAATTCTGCTCGTTCAACTTTCTGAATCACCAATTGGGCGATGCGATCGCCGCGCTTAAATGAAACCGACTCACTCTTATCGTGGTTTATTAAGATAACTTGTAACTCACCTCTATATCCAGCATCAACTGTGCCAGGTGCATTAACCATTGTCACACCGTGTTTAATTGCTAGACCCGAACGCGGATGAACAAGTGCGACGTAGCCAGCAGGAAGTGCAATTGCTATTCCCGTCGGTACAAGGGCCCGCTCCCC
>JACCDK011016866.1_pt1 | contig 15163 bp, 16 predicted proteins | sample 7445871 | NCBI WGS metagenome assembly JACCDK01 (sample SAMN15323436, study PRJNA562643) | freshwater metagenome | isolation source: river surface water | place: USA:Blue River Watershed | collected 2017-08-15 | reverse complement strand
GAGCAGTGCCGGCACATACACGACACCATCGGTCGTTGGCACGCTCGCAGCCACGGTGTCGCTGTCGCTCGGTGTGTCGATCAACCCGAGATCGTCACACAGCCACTCCACGTTGCTGCCCGCCGACAGCATGATTGCTTCGGCGCCGTACGAGATCGTCTGTGCAGAACTGTGGGCGACGATCGGGAACGTGCCACCGCTCGAGCGTTGTGCGCTTTTCGGTGGTGTGTCGCCGGTGGCGACGTCGAGCATGCCACCCGTTCCGAAGGTGATCTTGGTCTGTCCCGGTGCGATGCATCCTTGGCCGACGAGCGAGGATTGTTGGTCGCCGATGAGACACGAAATCGGTGGCGCACCGACGAGCGCACTCGCATGGCCGACGACGCCGCTCGATGGAACGATTCGTGGCAACATCTCGACGTCCACGCCCATCAGTTCGCAGATGCGCGGAGACCAGTCCATCGTGTCGAGCGTGAAGAGTCCGGTGACGGCTGCATTCGAATGATCCGTGACGTGGAGCGCTCCGCCAGAGAGCACGGCTGCGACCCAGGAGTCGATGGTGCCGATACGCACGTTGCTGCGGTCGTCGATCGCGGTGTTGGACAGCAGCCACTTGGCCTTCGTGGCGGTCTGATTCGGTGCGAGCACGAGTCCGTGTTCGGCGCGCGCACCGATGCACTCACCGACCGTGCGCAGGTCTTGCCAGCCGAGTCCAGGAGCAAGCGGCTGCATCGTGCGTGCGTCCCACATCACGGTGCTCGCGCGCTGTGTCGTGATGCCGACGCCATCGACGGGGCCCGAGAGCGACAACACCTCTGACGCGACGCGCAGGACCGCATCGGCCATCGCGCGGGCATCGAATTCGACGAGTCCGGGAAACGGCGAAGTCGGTGCGCACTTTTCGTAGCGCAGATGTTCGACGACGCCGTCACGGGTCACGACCGCAGCCCGCAGGCCCGTCGTGCCGACGTCGATGACGAGGACGCTCATGGCCACGGGTCCGAGTCGGACAAGCCGAGCTTGCCGGGATTCAAGATGCCGTGCGGATCGAGGGAGTGCTTGATCGAGCGCAATACGTCGAAGGATGCACCCAGCGCCTCGCGCATGAACCGCGAGCGATTGAGCCCGACACCGTGGTGGTGGGAGAGGTTCGCACCCGCATTGAGTGCGGCTCGCTGACCTGCGTCCCACAGTGAGCGGTAGAGAGCTTCGGGGTTGTCGCCCTTGTCGCCGGCGAAGGTGAAGTACAGGCACGCACCGTCGAGATAACTGTGCGAGAGGTGAGCACTCACCGATCGGGATCCAGTCACGCTCGACATCGCGGCGCACACGCCGGCGTACACGTTCGTCAACACGGACCACGGACCAGCAACTTCCATCGTGTCCACGACGTAGCCCTTGCGCGTGACGGCTTGCAGGCCGCTCGTGTCGTTGCGGTGCTCGAGCCAATGATCGACGAGGGAGGTGTCCTCGACGCGTGCGCCGATTTCGAGTGCGTGGCGGTGCACGACGGCCATCGTGGCGAGCGTCAGTTCGTCGTCGCCTTCGTCGAGGACGAGGAGTGTGCATCGCGTTCCGTCGCCGCCGTGGGATCGCTTCGATTCGGTTGCGTCGTACAGTCGCAGCACCGCAGGGGTCGCACCCGCACGAACGATGCGGCGACACAGTTCGATTCCGTCGTTCATCGAGTCGAGGGAGTAGGCAGCCTGCGTCGTGGTCGTCGCGCGCGGATGCGCACGCAGCCACACGTCGGTGATGATGCCGAGCGTTCCCTCGCTGCCGATGAAGAGCGAGACGAGGTCGGGGCCGTCCGCGCCGGCTGGTGCACCACCCGTGCGCACGATGCGACCATCGGCGAGCACCACTTCGAGTGCCACCACCATGTCGTCGATCTTTCCGTAGCGCGTCGAGAACTGGCCTGCGCCGCGTGCGGCGATCCAGCCGCCGACGGTGGACAACTCGAACGACTGCGGAAAGTGGCCGACGGACAGACCGTGGGGTGCGAGTTCGGCTTCGAGGTCTGGGCCGAACGTTCCTGGTCGTACGTGCACGACGCCCGACGTCGCATCGACGTCGACGATGCCACTCATTGACGTCATGTCGATCACGACGCCGCCGCGTGCGGGGACTGCAGCGCCGCTCACGCCGCTGCGACCGCCAGACACGGTGAGTGGCACGCGATGGTCGTTGCACACCGCAGCGATTCGTGCGACGTCGTTCGTCATCGTGGGATGCATGACGATCGCGGGGAAGGCGGGCACGGAGCCAGCGAGTGCCCAGTGCATCGCAAGTGGCCACCAGTCGCGGGCGTGTTCGGCGAGTTCCGTCGCATCGCGCGATGACCGACAGATCGACGAGAGTTCGGCGAGGACGTCGTCGGTGACGGCTTCAGCGGTGGAGAGTCGCTGGGTGAGTTTTTCGACCGGTGCCCCGAACTCGATTGGCGGGGTCGCTTCCATGGGGTTCAGTCTTGCCGAGTCGAGGCGAGGTACTCGGCCTCGGAAACCGCACCTGCAGCCTCTTCGCGTGCACAGGAGTCGACGAACTCGCGCACCTGTGCGTCGATCTCCTGTTGTGACCACTTGAGTTCAGGGGCGATCAACTCGGCGACTCGACGCGCGGAGGCAAGCGTGGCGCGACGATCCACGATCCGGGCTCGGGTGCGGCGGGAGAGGACGTCGTCCAGGCTCAGTGCCATTTCGTGGCGCACCGCAAAGATCGCCTCAGCCGCGATGTAGGGGAGGCCATCGATGAGTGGACGGGTGAAGTCGGGCGACTCTGCGGCGATCGCTAGCACGCGGTCAAGTTCCGTTCCGTAGCGCTGGGCGAGGTGTGCATGGGTGCCACGCAAGAGTGAGCGATCGAATCCGCGTCCACCGACGAGTGCGAGACGCTTGGACTTGCTCGCGGTGCGACGACCGAGTCGTGAACAGACTTCGTCCACCGTGTGTTCCGCCATCTTGCGGTACGTCGTGAGCTTGCCGCCGGTGATCGAGATGACGCCGGATGCCGAGACGGCGACTTTGTGATTGCGTGAGAGGTCAGCAGTCTTCTCTTTCGACGCCGAACCATCGGCCTGGCGCACGAGCGGTCGCAGTCCCGACCACACCGCGGTCACGTCATTGCGGGTCACGTTCGTCGTGATCGATTGGTTGAGCGCCTCGAGGATGTAGTCGATGTCGTCCAGGCTGCATTGCGACTCGTCCACGTCACCGGCGAAGTCGGTGTCGGTCGTGCCGACGTACGTGTAGCGGTAGGTGCCGTCAGCGTTCTTCACCCACGGCACGACGAACAGGCTGCGCCGATCGCGACGCACGGGGATCACGACGGCGATGTCGTTGCGTGCCTTGTCCCACGGAATGGTGATGTGCACGCCCTTGGCGGGACGGATGCTGTGCGGGTCCGCGCCTTCGTCGGCGGTGCGCACTTCATCCGCCCACACGCCGCCCGCATTGACGACGGTTCTTGCCGACACGGAGAACTCGTCGCCCTCTGCGGTGCGCACGATCGCACCGTTGGCAGTGCCGTGATCGTCGTGGGTGATCTTGACGACCTGGCAACGATTCACGATCGTTGCGCCGAGATCGGCTGCGGTGCGTGCGACGGCGACGCACAGGCGCGAGTCGTCGACGGTCGCGTCGTAATAGAGGTATCCCGACGAGAGCTTCTCGGCTGGCATGGTCGGGAAGTGTGCGTGCGCAGCTTTTGCGCGCAGACGCCGGTGAAGTTTGCCGATGCGCCAGCCGCCGGTGAGGTCATACATCCACAGCGCACTGCCGAGTGCGCGGGCGTTCTTCTTCGAGATCACACCGTCCTTGGTGAGGATCGGGATCATGAAGGGCATGACCTGCACGAGATGCGGTGCGTTGCGCAGCATGCGCTGGCGTTCGTGGAGTGCCTCGTAGACGAGACGAACCTCGCCCTGTTGAAGGTATCGAAGTCCTCCGTGGGCGAGCTTGCTCGACTTGCTCGACGTTCCGGAGGAGAAGTCGTCCCGTTCGACGAGTGCCACGGAGAGTCCACGTGAGGCGGCATCGAGTGCCACTCCAAGGCCGGTGATCCCGCCACCCACGACGAGGACATCGAAACCCTTGGTCCGCAACGCCTGCAGGTGGGCGTCGCGGCGGAATTCCATGGCAACACCCTAAATGCGGGAATAGCCGGGGTGCCTCATCGGTTGCACATGTGACGAAAGTCCTTATTTTCACAAATTGTTTATTTGCAAGACTTGCAAATTAGGACTGATTTCCCCTAGGTTGAGACCCGTGAATTCCCCGTCCGTTCTCGCAGCCGCGTATCGCGCGCAGGGGCGCAAGCTGACCCCGCAGCGCCAACTGATCTTTTCGTTGCTCCACGACAACCGGACGCATCCGACCGCCGAAGCGCTGTATGCGACGGCGAGTCACAAGATGCCCGGCATCTCGTTGCGCACCGTGTATCAGACCCTGAATGAGCTCGCCGAGATGGGCGAGTTGCAGGCGATCGATCTCGGTGAGGGTGTCACGCGTTTCGACCCGAACGTAGACGACCACCACCACGCGATCTGCAATGCCTGTGGTGCGATCACGGACGTGCACGTCGAGCGCGCTTCGGCGCTTCGCCCCAAGGGCGTGGATGGATTCAACGTGGATGACATCGGCGTCGTGTTTCGCGGCGTGTGCGCGAAGTGCGAGTCGTCGTCCAAAAGATCTCCTTCACCGCAAGTGAAGAAGAAGCAAGTCAGCTAGTACACCAACCCCAACACACTAAGGAGAACATCATGGCAAGCCTTCACGGCACCAAGACTCATGAGAATCTCAAGGAGGCGTTCGCCGGCGAGAGCCAGGCCAACCGTCGTTACTTGTGGTTCGCACAGAAGGCAGACGTCGAGGGTTACCCAGACGTCGCGTCGCTCTTCAAGAACGTCGCAGACGGCGAGACCGGCCACGCGCACGGTCACCTCGAGTACCTCGCAGAGGTCGGCGACCCGGCATCGGGTGAGCCCATCGGCGACACCGAGCAGAACCTGAAGGCGTCGATCGCCGGCGAGACCTACGAGTACACCCAGATGTACCCGGGCTTCGCCAAGACCGCCCGCGAGGAAGGCTTTGCCGAAATCGCAGACTGGTTCGAGACGCTCGCACGTGCCGAAAAGAGCCACGCTGGCCGCTTCTCGGAGGGCCTCAAGTCCATCGCCTGATTCCAGGCGTCGGCAGTTGATCGACGGGGGACTTCGACGAGTTCGAGTCCCCCGTTCGATCGAAATCCACCACCCCTTTCTTCCCTAAGGTTTTTTCATGACGACGATCTACGACCCGAAGCATCCGCTGTATCTGGATGAGGCAGACACCCGCAAGGAAATGGAGCGCGTGTTCGACCTGTGCCACGGGTGTCGTCTGTGCTTCAAGTTCTGCCCCTCGTTCCCGACGCTGTTCAGTTATGTCGACCAGCACGACGACCAGGACGCCGGAAAGATGACTCCGGCCCAGCAGGACCACGTCGTCGACGAATGTTTCCAGTGCAAGTTGTGTTACGTGATGTGCCCGTACATCCCCGAGCTGCACGAGTGGGCGCTCGACTTCCCGCGCCTCATGTTGCGCGCCGATGCGATGCGTCGCGCGAACGGCCAGGTCTCGGCACGCGACAAGGCGACGACGGCGATCATGGGTCGCACCGATGCGATCGGCACCGTCGCCACCACGCCCGGTCTCGGGGCGGTCACCAACGTCGTGATGGGCGCCAAGCCCGGTTCGATGCTGCGCAAGGTCGTCGAAAAGACGGCCGGTATCTCGAGCGTGCGCATGTTGCCACCGTTCGCCAAGACCCGTTTCACCACGTGGTTCAAGAAGCGCCCGAAGGTTCGCCTCACCAAGCGTCAGGCACAAGTCGCGGTGTTCCCGACTTGTCTCGTGGAGTATCAGGATCCGAACATCGGCAAGGACCTCGTCAAGGTCTACGAGCACAACGGCATCGAGTGCTCGATCGCCGGCGACGCGGGTTGCTGTGGCGCACCATTCCTGCACTCGGGTGACATCGATTCATTCACGAAGGTGGCGGTGCGCAACGTGAAGATGCTCGCCGATGAAGTGCGCAGCGGTAACGACATCGTGGTGCCACAGCCGACGTGTAGCTACGTGTTGAAGAAGGACTACGTGGACTACGTCGGTGGCCCGGACGCCAAGCTCGTGTCCGAGCACACCTTCGACGCGGCTGAGTATCTCGTCAAGCTGCACAAGACCGAGGGCTCGTCGCTCGACACCGACTTCACGGGCACGATCCCCGAGACCGTCACGTACCACACGCCGTGTCACCTGCGTGCGCAGAACATCGGCCTGAAGAGTCGTGACCTCATGAAGTTGACGGGCGCCAAGATCAAGCTCGTCCAACAGTGTTCGGGCATCGACGGCATGTGGGGCCTGCGCGCAGAGAACGCGCATCTCTCGCTGCCGATCGGCGAGAAGCTCGGACAGATGGTCAAGGATGCAGGCGGCGACGTCGTCGCCGGTGACTGCCACTTGGCCAACACCGCAATCAACGAACAAACAGGAAACAAGCCCGTCCACCCGCTGCAGATGATCGCTCGGGCGTACGGCATACCAGAGGAGAACTAAGACATGGCAACCCCCACCATGAATCGCAAGCTCACCATCGACGACATCCTCGACCTGCGCGCATATGAGCGCGTGCGCGAGGAGTCCCGCGTCGCCATCATCGAGACCAAGCGCAAGCGTCGCGTCAGCCTCGGCACGATCGTCACGCTGATGTTCGAGAATCGCGCGACGATGCTGAACCAGATCCACGAGATGCTGCGCGCCGAGAAGGTCGTCAACGACGAGCTCGTGCACGAAGAGCTGAAGGCCTACAACCCGTTGATCCCCGAGCAGGGTCAGTTGTCGGCGACGCTGTTCATCGAACTCACGAGCGACGATCAGATGCGCGAGTGGCTGCCGAAGCTCGTCGGCATCGAGCGCTCGATCGTGCTCACGCTCGCCAACGGCGACAAGATCCGCAGCATCACCGAGGAGGGCCACGCCGAGACCCTGACGCGCGAAAACGTCACGGCGGCCGTGCACTACATCCGCTTCGAATTCACCCCGGAGCAGGTCGAGGAATTCGCCAAGGGTGGCGTCCTCGTCTCGTGCGATCTCTCCAACTACTTGGAGGCCGTCGAGCTCGCGCCGTTTGCAGTCACCGAGTTGTTGACCGACCTGCGCCCGTAGGGCACCGCAGTATCCACAGCCACCGTCTTGGGCCAAATCGGCCCTGGATGGGGAATTGGCATCGACCCAAATTTGTGCCATACCATCGCCCCCGGGGCCGCTGCGTGCGGCAAGGGGGCCGTGGATGTCGAGCGCGGATGTGTCGTGGCGGAGCAAGGGCGCATGTTGTGGCCTGGACGCCGAGATCTTCTATCCGGACAACGACGACCACGCCGACTTCGCCAAATCGGTCTGCGAAGAGTGTGAGGTGCGCATAGCGTGTCTGAACTATGCCCTCGACAATCGCGAACAGCAGGGCGTATGGGGCGGAGCAACCGCTCGTGAACGCCGTCGGCTGTTGCGCATCCGTCGTCGCACCGCCTGAGATCGGGTCGTCGTGAGTGCAATCGATGACGTCGGGGGCTGGCCGTCCATCCTCGGACATCTCGTCGCGCGTGGCGATCTGACTGCACTCCAGTCGAAGAGTGCGGCGGAGTCGATCCTCGCCGGTGAGGCGACCTCCGCGCAGATCGCGGCGTTCTTGGTGGGACTGCGTGCGAAGGGTGAGACGAGTGAAGAACTCGGTGGGATGCTCGATGCGGTGCTCGCAGCATCCGGTCGAGTCGAGTTGCCCCAGGATGTCGCGTCACGAACCATCGACATCGTCGGCACTGGTGGTGACAACAGCGGTTCAGTGAACGTGTCCACCATGGCATCACTTGTGGTGGCGGGAGCCGGTGTGCCGGTGTGCAAGCACGGCAACCGTGCGTCGTCGTCGCGCTGCGGCACCGCCGACGTGTTGGAACAGCTCGGCGTCGTCCTCGAGCAATCGGGCGACGGTGTGGCGCGATGTGTCGTCGAGGCGGGGATGGGCTTTGCCTTCGCACCGGTGTTCCATCCCGCATTCCGTCACGCCGGCCCGACGCGCAAGGAACTCGGAATCCCGACGGCGTTCAATCTGCTCGGCCCGATGGCCATCCCCGCCGATGTCGCGTTCATGGTGGTGGGCGTCGGTCAGCCTCGCTTCGCCGACGTGATGGCTAACACGTTGCTTCGTCGCGGTGTCACCCGCGCATGGGTCGTGCACGGTCACGGCGGATTGGATGAGTTGTCACTGAGTGGGGTGAACCACGTGCTCGACGTTCACGACGGGCGTGTGCAACGTCTCGATGTGGACCCGCACGAACTTGGCCTCGAGCCGGCTGTCCTGTCGGCGATTCGTGGTGGTGCACCGGAGGACAATGACCGCATCGTGCACGAGACGCTCGACGGAAAGAAGGGTGCGGTGCGCGACATCGTGGTGTTGAATGCGGCGGCAGGTCTCGTCGTCGCCGGTGTCAGTGCATCGATGCGTGAGGGGATTGCGCGCGCAGGTGAGAGCATCGACTCGGGCGCGGCGCGCGGTGCGCTCGATGCGTTGGTTCGCGTCAGTTCGACTGTGGCACGATAGGTCGCGATGTCTGGGTCGTTTCATGTTCGCGTGCCGGCAAGTTCGGCGAACCTCGGTCCCGGATTCGAGGCGCTCGGCATGGCACTCTCGCTGTATCTCGTCGTTGGCATCGACGGTCAGGCGACTCCACTCGATGGCGCACGAGTCGTCGATGCGCATCATCCCGCCCAAGTGGCCTTCGTCGAGGCTGGGGGAACGGGTTCGCTGTGGGTCGCCTCCAAGATTCCGATGGGCCGAGGGCTCGGCTTTTCCGGTGCAGCACGAGTCGCTGGCGTCGTAGCGGCACATGCGCAGCGCGAAGGTATCGATGCGGGGAAGTTCGAGCGCGCGAAGCGATCGATGTTGCATCTCACGACGGCGATGGAGGGTCATCCCGACAACGTCGCAGCGTCGTTGTACGGCGGGGTGACGGCGAGTGCATCCGGTGAGGTCGTGCGACTGCCGCTTGGAATCGAGCCGGCGATCGTCGCGTGGGTTCCCGAGACGCAGACCTCGACGGAGAAGTCGCGCACGACGATTCCCTCGCAGATTCCACTGAAGGACGTCATCTACAACATCGGACACACCGCACTCGTCATGGGCGCGCTCGCCTCGGGCGACACGAGCGTGATGCGCACGGCGTTCACCGATCGTCTGCACCAGGACGTCCGTCTGGCAGCAGCCCCGACCTCGAAGGCTGCGCTCGAAGCAGCACTGTCGACCTCGGCATGGGCCGCATGGCTCTCGGGCTCGGGACCCACCGTTGCGGTCATGTGTGACAAGGCTGCTGCGGCCTCGATCGCCCAGCAATTGCCCTCTGATGGGGTGACCCACGTGCTCGAGATCGTCCCCCTCGGCGCAGTCCTCTCGGCCTCCTAGTCAAATCCCGCTACACCCCGGGGTCAGGCTGTCATCGTGCACGCTTTCGCGCACACATCCCAGACAGCAGCCATGCAAACAGCCAGAGACCAAGGAGCCAGCAGATGACCACCCAGGAAATGTTCCCCGCAGAGCCAACGCCGAACCCGGTACTCGTGATCAGTTGTGACACCTGCGTGATGCGTGACACGGCGGCCTGCGACGACTGTCTGGTTTCCGTGCTGTGCGCTGATGCCGAGGACGAGGCGATGGTCTTTGACTTCGCCGAGCAGCGCGCGATCAAGATGCTCGCTCAAGCCGGTTTGGTGCCTACGCTTCGGCACCGTGCCGCAAGCTGAGCGACTCGAGGCGTTCCAACCCACGGGGGATCCCTATACCGACGAGTTGCTCTCGCTCGGAATCGACGCCGGACTCCACCGCATCGGATGCACCGATGCGTCACCACTGATCGAGGCGCGAAACGCGATCGAGCGACGAATCGACGGTGGCCTGCAGGACGAGATGCAGTTCACGTTCCGCAATCCGAAGCGATCGACGACACCGAACGATGCACTCGACGGCGCGCGCTCGATCATCGTCGCGGGTCTTTCGTATGCGGCACCCGACGTCGAGCCGCCATTCGAGGTGAGCGGGCGTGTCGCGCGATATTCCTGGGTCGAGTACTACGAGCCACTGCGTCGTGCGCTGACGGTGGTGCGTGACCGACTCCGCAGCGACGGCCATCGGGCACTCGTGTTCGCCGACGACAACTCGATCGTCGATCGTGCAGTGGCACATCGTGCCGGCATCGGCTGGTTCGGCAAGAACGCCAACATCCTCGTACCCGGGGCTGGCAGTTTCTTCGTGCTCGGCAGTGTGGTGACGACGGCAGAGTTGGCGACGAGCTCGATCGTCGAGGACGGCTGTGGAGCGTGTCGTCGGTGTCTCGACGTGTGTCCCACGCAGGCGATCATCGAGCCTGGTGTCGTGGATGCGCGTCGATGTCTCGCCTGGTTGCTGCAGAAGCCGGGAGTGTTCGATCGACGATTCCGGGCGGCGCTCGGGGATCGCATGTACGGCTGCGACGACTGTCAAGAGGTGTGTCCGCCGACGACTCGTCGACAACTGCGGGTCACACCGCCGGAAGGTGCGCGACCGTGGGTCGACGTCGAGGCGCTGTTGGAGATGTCCGACGAGGAACTGTTGGATTTTGTCGACTGGTGGTACGTCGCACAGCGCAACCCCGACTGGGTTCGCCGCAACGCGCTGATCGTGCTCGGAAACGTCGGAGAACTCGGTTCGCCGAGGGTGCGTGACATCGTGGCGACGTATCTCGAGCATCCCGACCCGATGCTGCGTGCGCACGCGGTGTGGGCGGCGGCTCGACTCGGCTTGCACGAACTGATTCCGATGCACGACACCGCACCGCTCGTCATCGAGGAGTTGCGTGATCTGCCTGAGGTGCGCACGACGCGGGCGAACTGACACAATGGATTCGCCTCGGCGTCCGTCATGAAGCACCTCCTCGTCACCAACGATTTCCCGCCGAAGATCGGTGGCATCCAGAGCCTGCTGTGGGAGTGGTGGCGCAGGTTGCCGAGCGATTCCTTTGCGGTGCTCACTTCGCCGTATGCGGGGAGCGAGGCCTTCGATGCCGAGCAACCCTTTCGCATCGAACGAACACGAGAGCCAGTGCTCCTCCCACACCCGTTCATGGTGCAGCGCATCAATCGACTCGCGCGCGAGGTCGGGGCGGAATTCGTCGTGCTCGACCCTGCGGTCCCGCTCGGCATCGTCGGACCGTCGCTCGAGTTGCCGTACATGGTCGTCCTGCATGGTGCGGAGGTGACCGTCCCGGGTCGTCTGCCAGGCTCGAACCTTGCACTTCGCCGCGTGTTGAAGAATGCCCGACACGTCATCGCCGCCGGTGGCTATCCCGCCGCGGAGGCGAGACGCGTCGCCGGTGCAGATCTTGACATCACCCAGATTCCTCCTGGTGTCGACACGCAACGCTTCGTTCCCTTGAGTGATGAACAACGAATCGCGGCGCGTTCGCATTTCGGTGTCGCGCACGACGCACAGCTCGTCGTCGGGTTGAGCCGTCTCGTGCCGCGCAAGGGGTTCGACGTCTTGATCGAGGCGGCGTCGAGATTGCGCGATGAATTTCCCAAGTTGACCGTGTTGATCGGTGGATCGGGCCGTGATGCGGATCGTCTGCGCGGTGTGATCGACAAGCATCGTGCACCGGCACGACTCGTCGGTCGCGTGCCGAACGAGGACCTCGCCAGTTTCTACGGATGTGCGGACGTCTCGGCGATGCTGTGTCGATCGCGATGGGGAGGACTCGAACAAGAAGGCTTTGGGATCGTGTTCGCTGAAGCCGCTTCGTGTGGGGTGCCGCAACTCGCCGGAGAGAGTGGCGGTGCGGCAGAAGCCGTCGATGACGGCGTCACGGGACTCGTCGTCAAGAGACCGGACAACGTGGATGACGTTGCGTCCGCACTGCGCGAACTGTTGTCGTCGGAGGACCGCCGGCGTGCGATGGGACGTGCGTCGCGCGAGCGTGCGGTCGCAGAGTTCGACTACGGGGTGCTCTCACGGCGTCTCGGCGAGGTACTGGGGGTAGGGGAATGACGCAACGACTGAACGTGGGTTTGACGGCGGTGTTCGTTGTGGTCACGGTGCTTGCCACGGCGGTCTTCGATGACCTCTGGCGCACCACCGTCGTGGTCGTCGACCTCGCACTCTTCGCCGTCGGTGTCGTGGGCTTCATCCTCGGGTACTTCGGCGCGGTGGGGCGGAGTCGGTCGGAGGAGATCTCGGTCGCCGGTGCATTCCTGCTGACTGGGGAAGTCGCCCCGAAAGGCATTCGCCTCGTGATGTGGTCGTGTCTCGGTGTGCAGGTGGTGGTTGGGCTCGTCGGCGCAATCCTGCGGTCATCGACCGATGGCCAGCCTGGCAGCGTGCTCGCCTTCGGGGTACTGGTCCCGATGCTCGGGCTCGGATTGAACGGGTGGTGGGCGTCGAGGAACGGAACCTTTCCCCCTCGGGCAGAGGGCAAATAATCGGCGGTCGCTCGCGATCGGCAAAGATGGGGAGATGGTGGATTCAGGATCCGACTCGATTCTTGTGAATGCTTCGCCCGAGAAGTGCTTTGCCGTGGCGACCTCCTTTGCGGACTATCCCGCGTGGGCCAAGGACGTCAAGCAGGCAGACATCAAGGATCGTGACGCACAGGGTCGCGCGCTCATCGTTGACTATCGCGCATCGGCTCTCGGTCGCAGCACGCACTTCACGTTGAAGTACGACTACTCGAACGCGCCACGTCGACTCAGTTGGTCGATGGTCGACGGTGACATCATGCGTGAGATCCACGGTGCATATACCTTCGAGGCGCAGGGCGATCAGACGAAGATTTCCTACGACTTGTCGATCGAGTTGATCATTCCGTTGCCGGGCTTCGTCAAGCGCCGCGCGGAAGTGCGGATCTTGAGCACGTTGAAGGAGCTCAAGGCTCGCATCGAGTCGTGACGCGCAGCGCCGGCGTCGACGTCGGCGGGACGAAGTGTCTCGCAGTGCTTCTCGATGACGACGACAATGTCATCGCAAGTGAGCGCGTACCGACGCCGCACGCGTCCAAACTCGCCGACACGCTGTGTGGGCTTCTCGCATCCCTCGGCGACTTCGACACCGTCGGAGTTGGTGTGCCGGGACTCATCACACCGCAGGGAGTGATTCGCTCGTCGCCGAATCTGAGCAGCGCCGTCGAGTTGCCGCTCGGCGATCAACTTCGTGCGATGTTGTCCGTGCCGGTGACCGTCGACAACGATGCGACCTCGGCGGCGTATGGCGAGTGGAAGGTGGGTGCTGCGCGTGGAGCAACCGATGTGTGGATGGTCACGCTCGGCACGGGAATCGGCGGTGGCCTCGTCTCTGGTGGCGTGGTGCAGCGCGGTGCGCACGGCTTTGCCGGCGAGATCGGGCACATCGTCGTCGAGATCGATGGTGAGTTGTGTCCGTGTGGTCTTCGAGGATGCTGGGAGCGCTACGCATCCGGGACCGCGCTGTCGCGACTCGCTGGTGGTGAACGGGGCGAGGACGTCATCGATCGCGCGCGTCGCGGGGAAGCCGACGCAGTGGCGGTCGTCGACCGCTTCGCCCGATACGTCGCGGTCGGCCTCGTCAGCCTGACGAACGCGACGGACCCCGACGTCCTCGTCATCGGTGGTGGGGTGATTGCCTCGTCGGAGGTCGTCATGCCGGCGATCGCCTCGCATTTTTCGTCTTTGCTATACGCCCCACAACACCGCCCACATCCGCGCCTCGTGTCGGCGCAGTTGGGTGAGAAGGCGGGCGCAATTGGGGCGGCTCTTCTCGGTCGTCAGTGACTAGGTTGATCGGGTGGAATTTCGTCGAATCACCAACCTGCCGCCGTACGTCTTCACGATCATCAACAATCTGAAGATCGCGGCACGCCACGATGGCGCGGACGTGATCGACCTCGGGTTCGGCAATCCCGACATCCCCTCGCCGAAGGTCGCCGTCGACAAACTCTCGGAAGCGGCGCACAACCCGCGCAACCACCGGTATTCGTTGTCGCGAGGTCTGCCCAAGCTGCGCGAAGCAGTCGCCGACATGTACAAGCGGAATTGGAACGTCACCCTCGACCCGGAGACGCAGATCACGAACGTGATCGGATCCAAGGAAGGCTTCAGCCACTTGATGTGGGTGTTGCTCGACCGCGGAGACGCCGCCATCGTGCCGTCGCCGAGCTATCCGATCCACATCTTCGGTCCGCTCTTCGCCGGCGCGGACGTTCGTCAGGTGCCGATGCGCAGTCAGCAGACGATCGATGATGCGCAGTACGCGGACGAGTTCTTCGCCAACCTGACCGAGGCCTACAAGGTGGGCTGGCCGCGACCACGCGTGCTCGTCGTGTCGTTCCCGCACAACCCGACCGGCGCAACCGTGGACGCCGCGTTCATGCAGCGCGTCGTCGACTTCTGTCGCGAGCGTGACATGATCGCCGTGCACGACTTTGCCTACGCAGACGTCGGGTTCAACGGGTACAAGCCGCCATCGATCTTGCAGGCCGAGGGAGCGATGGAGTGTGCCGTCGAGTTGTATTCGATGACGAAGAGCTTCTCCATGGCGGGCTGGCGCTGTGCATTCATGGCTGGCAATACCGAGGTCGTGCAGGCGCTCATGAAGTTGAAGAGTTACCTCGACTACGGGACCTTCCAGCCGATCCAGATTGCCGCGACCGTGACGCTGAACGAAGCCTCCGACTACCCGAAGGAGGTGTGTGCGATCTACGAGAGTCGCATGAACACCCTCATCGATGGTCTCGATCGCATCGGCTGGCACATTCCCAAGTCGCGCGGTTCGATGTTCGTGTGGGCGCCGATTCCAGAGCCGTATCGCGACATGGACTCCGTCGAGTTCTGCAGCCACCTCGTGCGCGACTGCAACGTGGCGCTCTCCCCGGGTTCAGGCTTCGGACCTGGCGGCGAGGGCTTCGCTCGATTCGCCTTGATCGAAAATGAGCAGCGCATCAATCAAGCGATCCGCAATTTGAAGACGGGTCTCACCAGGTTGTCGTGATGTCGTCGTCCTACAGCCTCGGTCTGCACGAGGTTGGTCAGGGCGCCTATGCATACCTCCAGCCCGATGGCGGATGGGGCTACAGCAATGCCGG
>JACCDK010473088.1_pt1 | contig 15169 bp, 7 predicted proteins | sample 7445871 | NCBI WGS metagenome assembly JACCDK01 (sample SAMN15323436, study PRJNA562643) | freshwater metagenome | isolation source: river surface water | place: USA:Blue River Watershed | collected 2017-08-15 | reverse complement strand
CCTGATGAATATTGGGTTGAAGAAAAGCGACTTAAGGAGTGGAAATACTTGAAGGGCGCAAAGAGTATCGAGAGCACTCACAAAGGTAGCGGGGTAACTTATAACTACGCAGAAGGAAAGATGGCTTTCCCAGATCTTCTAACAAACCCGAGCCGCACAATTCTTACAGGCGAAGGAGGAACAACTCCGTCACGCTTTAAGCACATAATTCAGACCAAAAACGGCTACAGAAGACTGACTCCAATTGAGCTGGAGAGACTTAATGGGTTTCCGGATGATTGGACACTAATGAGCTCGGATTCAAAAACTGTGACTGATGCCAAGCGAGCTTTTTTTATGGGCAACGCGCTTGTAATTGGACTAATTGAGAAAGTTGGAAAAGTTTTAGCCTCTGAGTTATAGCCTTATCAATTCAGCCTTTATTCTCTCTTCCCAGGCACTTTTTTCAGGCAGAGTCAATTTTGAAAATTCTTCAGGGCGCGGCTTTGGCCCAAAGTCATCAGTTTTGTTTCCAAACAAGCGGGTAGATTGCCAGGCAACTCCAGCCTCATCCTCTGGAAATAAACCGATAATAACTAGTGGTGTGGGGATAGAAAAAGTAATGTAGGGAAGAATTGTTTCCACCTGTTCAAATGTAATCACCGTGCTGTCCATTTGCGACCATTCCTTCAAGGCCATGGAAGGTACGATCAAGAAGCCCAGCTTAATTTTGTCAGATTCCTGAAGAAAAGTACTTTCTGACATAACACTTAGCCGTAAGAGATTCTGAGCGAACATGCCAGCATTGTTAAAGCATGACTCAACTCCAAATAATCCATTCTTAAAATCCATAGTCCAATAGGGGGCCTTTTCGGTCAACATCTTCGTTGAATCGGAACTTACTTTGGAGTCAACATTTCTCCGTAGAACGGGAATCTGAGACTCCCAACCCACCTTGCTTCCAAATCCTGACTTGATGAGTTCGTTCAAAATTGTTTGACCTCCAACCGGAGGACGAAGCTTTTTCCCTTGTTTCTTGCCGCTCCAGTATTCGTAATAAGAAATATACTCTCGAATAATTCTTTCGCGTGTGATTGATTTGAGAACCTCTTGAATTTCTACCCATGCTCGTTCATCCGGGTGCCGATGCGCAATTCCATGTCGAAATGAAAGTTCCTTTATCTTCATGATGACAAGGGTATTCCCCTAATCCTTCGATGTCACTGGGCTACTGCTGCCACCAACAAATTTACTAATGCCAATCAGAAAAATGGTAGGAATGTCAGTACTCTCGATTAGTATTTAGAGGTGATTCACAAGCTTCCTTCCGTATCCCGAAATAGACGAGACTCCGAAGGTCGCCTTCACCCCACTCCACTAATCCGTTGGGCAGGCGGCAAACGTCGGCTTACTCACGCGTTGATTGAAACGTTCCCCCTGGAGTTTGATCCAATGCGTCATAGATTCTTTGAGCCCTTCGTGGGTGGAGGTGCGTTGGCTTTTGCTCTCGGTAATAGCGACTTAGAAACTTACGTTCCAGGCAAGAATTTGACTATCAGCGATATGAACCCTGAACTCATAAACACCTACAAAGTTGTCCGGGATTCTGTATCAGAATTGATTAAAGATCTGAAAATTCTAGAGAGAAAAGTTGATGCTACAAATTACTATCGAATCCGTGAGAATATTCCAGATGACGACATTTCTCGCGCCGCTCGATTCATTTACTTAAACAAAACTTGCTATAACGGGTTATGGCGTGTCAATCGTGAAGGTTTATTCAATGTTCCATTTGATAAGAAGAAAACTGGTAAGGCATCTCTATTTTCACATGAAAACCTGATTGCATGTAGCGAAAGGTTGAAAGCTTCAACTATACGGCATTGTAGTTTTGAGAAGGCGGTATCTAAAGCTTCTCGGGGCGATATGGTGTATTTTGATCCACCTTATATTCCATTAACTCCAACTTCAAGCTTTTCATCGTATTCGAAAGAAGGATTCGGAATCGATGATCACGAGAATTTAGCTAAGGTCATAAGAGATTTAACTCGCAGGGGTGTCTATGTGCTGTTTTCTAATTCTGATACTCCCCTAACCAGAAAAATCTTTAGAAACGACTTAACGCTACGACGATTGTCAATGCGTAGATCAATGTCTGCAAAAGGTGACAACAGAGAAGATGTTTATGAGATTCTTGGAATGAACTACTCACATTTACAAGGTACTCTCATGGGTCAGCTGCAGTTAGTTTCACGACCGCAAATCAAGAAACGAATTTTATAGGTCGTTACTCAGAATCCATTTTCACCATTTTTGGGTTGCGTAAGTCTGGTGTCGACACGTAAGCATGAGCAGTATTCAGATTCTCGAGCTTATCCGCTAGTCCAGCTGAATTCTTACTCTGCAGAAACGAAGCAACTTTCTTGGAGGCCGGAAAGTTTGTTCTGAACGCTATCTTCGAGCCTGCGTTGTCAATAACCTGGGGAGCAAAATCGTCCATTGACTGACTAACGAGTAAGACGACAACTCCAAATTTTCTTCCCTCTTTCATAATCTTGGGAATAGTTGGATCTTTCGAAAGTCTATGAGCTTCATCAAGCACAATCGCTAGACGTGGCCTAGATGCATTATCCCATTGGAACATTTCGTTATAAATTCTGCGCAAAATGAAGGCACCCGCGGTTATGCGCACTTCATCCTGTCTGTACTTGCTTACATTAAATACCCACCCGAGAGGGTTTAGCACTTCAAAATTCTGGGTGTTTTCATTTCTGAATAGCTCATAATCAGTAAAGGAAAGTAGTCGGGCGCCTGCATTCTTGCCCTTATTCTGGGCTTCAACCGCCGCCAGGGAAATCTTAAAGTCATCGATATTCGGAAGGCGATCCCCCACTGCGCCACCATCATCCCAACCCTGAGTTCGATATGCATCTCTAATTGCCAAATTCACATTCGTTGTTTGAATCTCACCAAGATTACCGATGGATTCTAGAATTTCGGCAATTTCTTGTGATGCAGTCTTTATTGGAAGGGCTCCTCCAGAATCAAACTCAAACGGACTAAAGGGCAAACCGTCGGTAGCAACATTTATCTCATTGCTCTTGAATTTCAACTTTGGACCCATGTCCCCGTGAAAATCAAAAACAACACTTGGTAATCCCTGAGCGGCAAATTGATTGAGAATATTTCGCGTAGTCACAGACTTACCTTGTCCAGGAATTCCGACTATCACACCGTGAGGACTTCCCTTAAGACTGATGTTCCAGGTTAGCTTATTTCCTTCAGTATCTTCCCCAAGAATTACCTTAACAACTTCGCTCATTTTTCCTATTTCTTCTTCATTTACTATGGGAGGAACAGGCTTAGCTGGACTTTCTACTGCTTCTTCTGCCCTATCTACGACAACTTCTATCCTCTCGGAGGAAGACTCGATAGTTGTAATTTCCTCCACAACAGATGCTTTGGCAGTAACTTCAAGGTCACTCGGCAAAAGATCTTCAACCTTTTCTTCAACAGGTTCAGAGCCGACCATGAATATATGTTCTTTTATAGTTGTCCATCCAGAAGAAATCAGTTTTTCTTCGTTCAAAACTCGAATTACATAGGCGGGATTATCGTTGTTAACATCTCTTTCATCGGCCGCGAGTGAGACGATGTAGCCAGATTTCTTTATCTTTGGGTGAACCTGATTTTCACATAGGTGCTCGATTGTCCTGTGAACTTCTTGGAAATCTTCCTTGCTGAAGTGGCCGTGCATGAAACTTCTGTCGGAGTAAAAGTGAAGAAGCGAGGCCCAGCGAGCCCATTGCAGTTCTTGATCTACTCGATTCATAGAGTTCTTAAAGAGAATCTTGTTCAAGAGCGCCTCTGTGTTGTCCAGCTGGTTTTGCATTTCTCGGGGCAAGTCACCAATATTTGCGCCCTTACGCGCTTTCACCTCAAGCAACTCGACCGTGTAAGTATCGCCAGCGAATCGCACAAAGAGTAGATCGCATCTCTGAGAATTCGCATTTGGATCATGTCGATTAAGTCCAAAAAGCTCTGGGTGGGCATCTACGGGGATGATTACGGTGTTGGCGAGTTCATTATTGTCCTCAAGGTGGCCGACGGTTGCACATAGACCGACTGCTTCCCTAGCAAGAGAATTCTCGTTGAGAAGCCTCATCGCTAATCTTCCAGAAATCTTTGCTAAATATCGAAGTACATCAAGGGCTGATTTGCCTTCATTTGCAAGCCCTAATTCACGCATTGCCTTCTTCAGAATTTTAGAAACCTCTGTTGGCTTAGTGGTCGTTAGCGTCAATCTATCCCCGAACCCATCAACAAAGTCAGGTGAATAATCCAGAACTACTATGTCCGTATTTCTTGACGAAAGCAGCTGCTCGTAAAGGTTAAGCCCAATAAACCGATCGACAGTCAACACCCAGTCACTTCGATTATGTACCTCGCCAATGAGATTGGTCATTTTGCCATCTAAAGAAAGATCGAGACTGAAAGGCTTGTCGCTCTTGGAAATCTTCTCGAGAATAAGGTTATGAAGATTCTCTAACTTGCTAGATTCCTCTAAATCCGTACCCGTACTTACTGACGTTCTGAATACATTTCGGTCATTCTCGCTGTAGCTAAAGCTATGCAGGTAGGTAATTAGACCTTTTGCGAGGGCTCTCCTTCTCTCTATTGGCATGGCGCCATCTTTGACTAGGCTATTCGAAAGTCTAGTTGCAGATTGAATCAACGAAATATTCACGGATTCTGGGTAACGCTCAAAGTCATTCTTGCCATCGATAGGAGAATCCTTCAACGAGAGGGCTCGAACCGAGAAGAATGGAAGAAACACATCCATGGAATGCGGATGACGTTCAGAAAGCCTTCTTTGAAGGTCGACGATGGCTCCAACGGGATCTGCAAAAGAATATGTCTCTGAGTAGGCACTTAGTTCAATTCTCTTGTCACGAGCTCCCGTGGTGATTTGGCCTTTCACATAACGATCGAGAGAGTCCGCCACAAGTTTGCCGTCTCCTGGGTTGAAGGCTGCGAGCTTAACGCCGGGAGAAAAAGAATTCCCCAAGCTATATCTCTCGAAATGTTCAGCAATTTTATCGCTTGAATTCTCTTTACCTCGAAGTACCCGAGGCACCCCTAGAGCACTGGAGACAATAGATAAATCTGAAGCGACGTCGGATGCATTTAGAGGAAGGTATATTCCAACGCCAAACACTAACTCTCCAGAGTAAACTCTTTGATTTTTCGACTTTACGAGTGCAAATGGCAAGTTCTCGGGCCGCAGCTTGGTGATTAATTCAAAATCAACCAGATTTCGTCTCAGAGGGAAATCATGATCTGCAAGTTTGGTGGAGATTTCCTTCAAGTAACCGTAGTGCTGAGCTATCCAAAGGGACCGCAGCGGATGAATCGGCAAAATCACAGATGACTCCGTAAAGCCCTGTTCGGTCTGGACTCTTAGATCCAGAGTGTCTAGTTCCAATAGGTTCGAAAGTTCTTCGCCTGACGCCACGGATAATGCATCTTGGAAACATTTAACGTAATTCTCAAGGAGCTTAACTCTATCTCTACTCCAAAATGTTGTTTCGGGAAAAGAAATGCCTTTTTCCGAATCAAAAGATTCGAGATAGCTCGACCTTGCTTCCTGCAATTTAGCCGGAATTTCTATTTTGGCTAGAGTAACGCCTTGAGCATTCGTAGATACGGTACCTAGGCGTAACTCATGACTAAAAATCGACCCATGAGTTCTGTTTCTGATTGCAAGGGTTTGAATTGCCCGTATATAGCTGCTAACACGCATTTTGTAAATTCTATTTCCAATTGGAAATTCGAAAATTTGATTTACCGTTAATTCGTGGCCATCAAGGTTGGAATCTTCCATTATGTCAAAAGACTTATCCTTCAAAGTTGCATCTAGCCAAGCCTCACCAACTGAGTTTATATTCGCAGATTTCGGCTCTGGACCATCAACTGGGTCCTCAACTCCTGAAACTAGGAGAAAATCTTCGCTGTCAGCTACTGCCGCATCCCCATCATTCTTAAGAATGACATTACCAAGGTCATCTTGCGCCGAAATCCTGATAAAAAATCTTTGACTTTCTTCTTCTTTAATAAAGTCGCTTAGATCTATTCTCTTCGAGCGTAAGTTTCCTTTTACATTGAACATAGTCGCCAATTCAGGCAAATCAACATTCACCGAACTAAACACTTCAAAATGCCAAACAAAATCACCTGAAACCTTTGAGGGCTCAGTAACCCAATCTACGACGACAATTCCAGTACAAAGCAATTCATTAGTTACTGGGTGCAATGTCAGCTTATTCTTTGAAATCAACTGCCCACTTGCATTTATGAAAGGTTTGAATTGGAGACTAGAAAGTTTCACATTCGCTGAAGTTGCAAATTTCCAGTTGCAGAATAGGTTGTCGCTGTCATCATGACTCGCCAATCTCTTGGCCCAAGGCATACCTGTAGAGAGTTCCTGACTCAGAGCATCTAGAAGGAGGGTCCGGGTTTTCCCAGGGAGCAAGCCTGTTCCTTCCACGAGAACATAATCCTCGCTCATCGGGTTATACGTTTTATTGAGTTGACGGGCAGTGTTCAAATTGCGGTCCAAAGAGCCTTTAAGAATTACTGACTCCGCAGAGTCAGCAATTAGTCCTATTTCTGGCAAATTAGCCGCAAAATACTTGACTGGATCGGCTGCATGATGCGAATCAATAAAGAACTTTAACAATCCATCCACCTTGGCAAGTTGTTGAATACTGGTCAAGAAACTCGTAGGAATACTTGGGAGCCCTACCTCGTGATTTGCCGCACGATACTTATTGTAAATATCTTTCATTAATGTGCTCAACGAGCGTGTTGTGAAGCCCTGAAGGGAACTGGTTAGGTCGGCGTATTGAGTAGGGATAAAAATAACCAGAGCTTTCTTTAAGTTTCGAAATTCAACTGCTCTTTGAGAATTGACCTCGAGGCGCTCTTCGTTATTCTCCGAAGCAAGAATCACAATATTGCAATCATTGTTCTCTTGAATAGAAATTCGATTTGTTTCTGATGCCAAGTAGCGAGCCATTTCAAGGCCAACTTCATTAATCAGTATCTTCTGACCTTCTTCAATGCCGTCAACTAGTGAATCAAAAATGTGGCGAGCGACGATGTCTCTGTAGTCAACAGCTATTGGATTCATTTCTTATCCCCCGAAGGTCTTGAAATATATTGGGCGTCGAAATCATCTGACAGTCCCGCGAACCATCCCAGTTGCTTAATTCTTGACTTGAAAGCACTGAAATTTTCATCAGCAGCAGCATGGTGTTCTGGAGAATCAAAGCCTATAGGGGGCTCATTTATCAGAATCCCGTACCTGTCTCTTAACTTATCAAGTACGTCAGACAAGGCAATTTCTGATCTATCAATAATGCTTCCATTGTCATTTAGGAAACAGAGATACATCAAGGTATTCAGAACAGAATCAGACATTGAGTAATGCCAAGTGGAAACGGCCCTACTCTCCCCTGCAAGTATTGCCACAGAATTGGCGCTCACAGCCTCACGAAGTCCGCCGACCGTACTTAACCATTTCCTAACGCCATCAAGTCCACCTTTTTGAACATCAAGCAGAATCAGGCTTATCAAATGCTCAAAACCATTTTCATTCGCAAGCTCACGAATAGCCACAAGAGACTCTTCTCCTTCAGCGCCTGCATCTGCGTGGATTTTTTGCATCTCAGCTACTACCTCAGATGCTTTGTCTGACGCTAATTCAGACTTACTGAACTCATAAAGGTAGGCGACCTGTTCGTTAGGAGTCTTCTTGAGCAATTCTTCCTCACGACTCTTATTCTTGATAACCATGTTCCTCGCTTCGTTTAGAGTGACGAAGTGTCGAATTATCGAAGAACTCCTGGAAATATCCTTGAGAACAGATTCGTTAGCCAATTTATATGCCGAAGAGTTCTTGGAACGCGTGAAATCAAAAAACATTTGGTGAGAATTTTCTTCGAGTTGGATTCCATCGGAGACAGCTTGCAAATTCATCGCTAGCAGAATGGGGAGTCGATAAAGCCTGAGTACAAAAATACTCTTGTACATCGAAAGCAATTCCGGCGCTGAGACTTCCGCAAATGAACAAGTGATGTGAAAAAAATCTTTAGCTAAATCAATCAAAGGTTTATTGAATGGAAGGGAATCGATATCCAAATCTGGGCCATTTGCATTCACGGCTTTACCGGTCCTTATGGCCTTGACTTCGAAGTGCTCCAATAGACGTAGCTGGAGCAGTGTATTTATATCAACAAGATCAGTTTCATTAAAAATTGGTTTCTCCCAGGGTTGCTTTGCCGGAGCAAAGTCAACGCCACTAGCCAAGCTCGTCCTTGTTACTCGCTCATGAATCTCTTGCAAAGGCTTTTCGCAGTCAGGCAAACCCTTCACATAAGAAACTAGCGACCTGAAAATTGTTGAATCAATATTTCTTGTACTAGACCTGTTCTCTTGTTTAGGAAGACCAGATCTATAACCAGCAATATTCAAGAAGCGCATATAGTCAATTTGCTCTCCTTTGCCTGTTTTTCCCTCAGTCGTAAACTCAATAATTGAAGTTCTAATCCAGTGCAAAAGGATTTCTTGGCCATCTGGAGAATCAAAACCTTGCATATTTGAGTTCTTCGAAAGTTTTGGGATAAGGCTTAACTCAAGATTCAAATCACCGTCTTCGGCAAAATCTTTCTTAGTCCTCGGAGGATTGACTAAGCCTTTCTTTACGCACCTTTCAAAAAGAACAGCAAACATTCGGTTTAGGTCGGTGTCATTGAACAAAATCGGCATCACAAAATCGTTCTTTACTGTGACCATGCGCTTGTACCCAGGTTGGCGCGGAATCTTAAACTTCATTTTGCACCTTCTCTCTGTGCAAAGAAATAACCTGGGAACTCATTTCAACCCTGCTGTATGACCCACTCGGATCCATGAGGAAGGCCTCAAGAACAGGGGCTCTTAGAAGTCTGGTGCCAAATGCCGCCAATTCAAATCTAATGGCTCCAGTTTCAAAGTCATTGAAAATCTCTCCCTGGGCAGCCCGGGCAATCATTTCGAATGCGTCTACATTCATTCTGAAGCTCAGGCCGGTTTTTTGATGCACCAGTGTCAATGATTCAGGCGCGGTATCGAAGTATTCACTCATTTCCCTATCAACACGAAGGCTGAATTCTGATTCCGGAATCAACTTTATGACAGCCCAGCCAGTTCCCTTTGCAACCTCAGCAACCGAGAGACCGTTTCTATACGGCATATGAACCCCGGAGAGTCTGCTTAACCCTTGCAAGATGAGTCCTATCTCAGATTTGTAGCCTGAAAGATAATCACGATATAAATTTAGGAATAAGTAAGGCGAAATTTCTGGCACAATCTCACCGTAAACATCCGGAATTTCACCAAAGAAAGTCTTTCGCGCATATGTTGTATAGATTGACTCAACAAACTCATTCGCTGAATTCTCTTGGAGTCTCGAAGAGATGTTCAGGCGTAACTTGGGAGAAATTCGAAGAGCAGGGTCGTACCCATTCCAACTATCAATAAGTACGTCGCCACTCTTGTACTTAAAAGCAAGGTTATGCAATCTATAGTTATCAAACTCAAGCTCACCCGAATCTGCTATCGAGGCAATATCTGCACAGGATTCATCACCTGTAATCAAAAAGCCTAGAGCTGATCGTATTCTTCTAAAGTTTGGTCTTTCATTTCGCCTGAGATACGTTTCGAGTGTAAGCTCTGCAATTCTCGAACGTGGAGTACTCTGCTTAATTTTCTTGCGGTTGTCATTTATTGGGCAAATGTCCTGCAACGCACATTCAAGACACTTTGTCCAAAGTGAATCCTGTGTGAGTGAATCAATTGATTCTAAAACTAAACCTTTTCCATCTAAATCGACAACAGATCGATTCTTTAGGTCAACGATGATGTACGCGCTATCTGTCTTTTGGTTCGCGAAATAGGAATCTACTGCTTCTGTAAAGTCCGGATACTCATCTTCGTACAGGCTTGCGAATTGTTTTAGGCGACCATCATTAATTGCTATCAGGGCAACGCCATTATTCTTTAACGCTGAATCAAGCGCCCCGATAACTACCTGATTAGCAGTGCGTGGACCATCGGATTGACTTGCATCTAAGACTGCGTGGTACCTGCGGCCTTCATACAACACTGACCATTCAGGTTCATTTCCATACTCATTCTTGGGAGTATCGAGTTTGCCCCCTTCTTCAAGAAGCCTGTCCCTTACGGTGTATAAAAAAGAAGTCTTTCCGCCACCAGGATTGCCAGTTAACAAAACCACTCGTTTTTCACCAGACATAATCTGAGGAAGCAGCTTAGTTTCCAGTCCAGTTTCTAGGTAGGTTAAATCGTAGAAAATTTTATCTTGCTCATTGAGACTGGCAAGTTCGGCAATTGCACCACTTGATGCAGCAGAGCTTGAGGTAATCAGCGATCTAATTCGATCAACATTCGGATTAACTTGATTCTGAAGTCCCACTACAGGAACCCGTCGCTGGGCGTTTTTCCTAGCAAAAATCTTCTGGCGTAACTGATCAGAATTCAACCGCTCTGACACGTTAACGTTTACAACTTCAAAAAGAATTTCTAAGAAATCGCTGTACTCGGGACCAAACTGAAGTTTTTCTTCGTCCAGCATAAACCGGCGCTCAAATCCTTCTTCAGTGTCGCCTCTTTCAATAAAGCGGTGGGCACGTCCTAGCAGCATGTGAATAAATGTAGCTCCAAGACTATAAATGTCAGTTTTGCTAGAAACTTCTTGTAGATTGACAATCTCAGGAGCATAAGTATTTCTGGTACCAAACTCGGATGTAATTGGTCCAAATTGACGTAACTCACCGAAATCAATTAGGTTCGCAGCTTTAAGTGCCTCATCTACAAGAATGTTGCTCGGCGAAATATCGCCGTGAATGTATCCCTGACCATGGATGTGATCGAGAATTTCAAGGGCTGATAGAAAAACAGATTCAACGTCTCCTAAAGGGAGATTTCCAATGTCCAGATATTTTTTAAGAGTCATTCCACCCATATATGTATTCACAATCGCTCCAGGCTTGGGATCCCTTCTTACTTCAAAGCCCCTTGAGCATCGTGGATGGGGTGTGAATTTATGGCTATTTGCGTACTCTCGATTTAGGATTTCGAAGGCCACGCCGTCGCGAGCCTCCTTAATAACCATCAACTTAACTTCATCATCAGACTCATAGCGGGCCAACCAACTTGTTCCGGTTGCACCGATACCCAGTCTCTCCTGAAGCTGATAGTTATCACCATAACGTCGAGAAGCGAGTGCTGTCTCCACAGCGCCAACAGGGACTAGCTGCCCTTCCGGAGACACCTCTTCCTGTACAACTATAGGAACCGGAGAAATAATTCTTTGTATTCTCTCCACTGCTTCGCGTGCGGTGGGACGACTATCAATATTTTCCTGTTTGCAATCCAGAAGAACTTTTTGAATTGAATCATCCTCAATCTCAGCCGCTGAATTCACATTCTCTGGCGAATCCAGTTTAAAGACTCTTTCGATACTTGCTGCTAAAGCAAACAAATCAGACTTCTCTTGGGCCAGGAAAATATTGCTTGAGCACTCTGGGGCACGATAATCGGAGGAAATTGGGTCAAGCACTGTTGGTCCAACAGTTAAATCTCCCCCAAGGTGAGAATTTCTAAAATCAGTAAAAACAATTTTTAACCCTCGAGTAATCCAAATTCTTGAAGGGCACAGAGTGCGATGAAGTATCTTGCTTTGAGCCAATTCATCCAGAGCAGTAAATGCATCTAGAAGTATCTCGTTCAGGCTGGCGTGGTAGAGAGCAAATATCTCTTGACTTGCGTCTTCGCTCAACTGTTCAAGAGAAATTGCGCCCTCAGGTTTCTCAAACGGATAAACAATGAGATCATTCTCGCTATCCCAGAACGGGCCGGCGTTATTCCATGAACGCTGCCGTGGCTGTAACTCGCGAGCGACTGAATAATTTCTGCGTAATTTATCTCCAGCATCATCGGCCGAATCCACGCAAAGAAGATGATACTCAACGCCCGTGATGGCATTTTCTGCCTCAAACACGATTATTCCAGAGTTATCACCATCAGGTGTGATTCTTGACTTCACTTTGTAGTCTGCAAACTTTAGGATTCGTATATCTCTTTGTACGTAATCTAATATCAGGCGGAGTATCGGTTCTCTCAATTCCTTAAACACACCATCCGCATTCTTTGAGTCAAAGTCCATGAGCCAAGCAGCAGAATCGGCAAGCGTAAAAATCCGTCCAGTCTCATTTGCTCCGGCACGAAGTTGAAGATTAATATCAGGATGAGTCATAAGTACTGCATCAATTACACAATGCCTCTTGATGTTTGAAAATGCGTTCACTCTATCCCTGAGCCAGGTAGCGGTGATTCGTGCTTTCGTTGAGATATCTATGAAGGGACTTTTGCGCTCGGAAGATCTTCCTAACTTATTGATCACACTCCAACGCACATCTCCATAGACAACGGTTGGTCCCCATGACTTCTCTTCTAAAATAAAAAGATTGTTCTTTCCTATGACAAGAAAATCAACTTCTTCGTGCTTAGGAGTGTCCAATTGACGGTTCGCAATCACGAACCAATCATCTGGAAGATGCTCTGCGAGATGCTTGAAGGCAAGTTCTTCATTCGGCCCTTGAAACGGACCGAGGCTCCACTTCTCAGCCACGTCTACTTCACCGCCTCTTCATAGTCCTCGGGATACACTCGAAACGTAACACTCTCGGGATGTTCATTCAAGCGTTCCAGGTGAGAATTAAGCTTGCTGTAATAGATGAAGAGTCGATCTTTCGCTCGAGTCGGTCCTACGAGAACGATACGTTCACCTTTTCGAATCAGTGGAGCATTTTCTTCATCCTCAGATAGCTCATCAATTCCCAGTAGGAAAACAACTGAGAATTCCAAGCCTTTCGCATTATGAATTGTCGTTAATTTTATGGAATCTTCTTCCAAGTTCAGCTGGTCAGCTGCTCCCTTTTCAATAGATGCAACTTGCACGTCATATTTGAATTCTTTCTTAAGCCGTTCTTCAAGTGGCTGTCTAAGTTTGTATCGTATGTAATTATTGGTGACCAAGATTGCAATATCTCTTTCGCGAACACCCTCAAATTTGAGCAGGTCAATTAAGTCGCGAATCACTGCATCATTCAACGCGTCACTTTTTCCAGTTTTATCAACATAAACGAGATCTGGGAGTGGTCCACTTGGCGATCTTTCTAGTGCATGTTTGACACCAGAAAGGTGCTCTACAACAGTCAATATCTCCCGAGTTGATCTGTAAGCCACAGGCAGCTCATACCGAACCATGTCATATTGCTCAGCAACCGAAAGTGTGTCATTCTCACGATAAATTGCCTGGGACTCATCTCCCGCCATCGTTAATCCACCCCTGTCGCGGGATTGAGATTCAATGCAGTACCGCAACCAAGCTGGGAAAAAATCTTGGACCTCGTCTATAAATATTGCATCAACATCTCTGGAAATTCCATTTTCCTTAGCTTTCTTGTAATCAATTTCTGTTTGGTTAAAGGAAACTGACCTCTTTTCCTTACCTTTTCCGTAATAGAAATGAAATCGATCTCCTCGGCGTGCCGTAAATTCGCCAAAAGATTCGACAAGAATATTCGAATAGGAACTTAACTCGTCTTGGAAGTATCTCTTAAGGCTTTGGTTGAATGTGATGAATGCTATTTGGTATTCGGGAAAGAGTGTTGCCATTTTTATGGCTCGCGCCATTAATATCAGGGACTTGCCACTTCCAGCGGGGCCGGTTATCCAAACAACTTCTGCGGGAGGTGCATCTACCACCTCTCTTTGCTCCTCTCGCAATACGATACGAATTTTTTCGCGATTCTCTCTATTTGGATCATCGACGGAAAGTCGACGTTTCTTGATAAAAGTAAATCGTGGATTGAATTTTTCGTAGAGTCGATTAAGTAGATCTCTATCTAGTTTAGGTGTATTGACATTGTTTACGAAATCTGTACTCAATTCAATGTAACGAGCATCGAATGATGCATTAATTCTCATAGTCTTGATGAAGGGTTTAATATACGGATTGAGGATAGGTGAAATTTCCATCTTTAAATTTCTGAGCCTTGTTTGAAAATAGTCTCGGAGTTTTTCTTCCTCTAAATACTCATCTTCCATAAGGATGAAAACAGCAATGAAGCCAAATAATTCATCCAGAATTAAGATATCTGGAAGCGCGCCATCATTGGAATTCACAGCTCTAATCCCTTGAGAATTCAGTTTCTGTGTTAGTGACTCAACCGCTACATCATGCCTAGCCATGGTGCCGAATCTCGCGAAACTCGATATTCGAAAAAGAAGTTAAGCGCACACCCACTTGACTACTCATAGTTGTATACTGTCAGTCTGGGGTGACAATTTGCTAGCAATTCCGAGCCCCCTGATCCTCCACCTTATGCATTGCCGACCACACATCCATAAGCGGATGGGCGAATCCATGCCCCCTTGTGGATGCCACCTCGGATTTGAAGTTCTTGTAGCCGATGTTAATTGCCATGTGGGCCACCCACTGGGCAAAGAATTCATGCGTAACAATCACTCGATAGGGGTAGTCATTCTTTGGGGTAGGAATGATGTTTGCCTTGGCAGATTCTGCGATTGGCTCAAGAGATTGCTTATCCCGAGCTCGCACCATGAGGTCTTTGCCTTCACTGACTGCACTAACGAAACCAGTATTAGTAAATAGCCACATTTCCTTACTCCTTTCCTTAGTTTTGTGCGATTTGAAGGCGATTAATCAGAGTCTTGGCAGCATCTAATTGCGGTGCAATCTCAAAGGTGTAGGAATCATCTACTCCGTAGCCGAAGTGAAGAGCTTGGACCATCTTGATGGCGATCTCTCGAGGAGAGAGCTGGGATTGATCAATAAATTGAGCGTAATTTGGCAGATAGCGCTCTGGATAGAAACGCCATCCCATGAAGAGCATGGCCTGCTGGCCAGGCTCTTCTAGTGGCGGTTCTAGGAACTCGTTACTAATGGCTTCGATGAGAAGGACATTGTCGTGCTCTTGGAGCGCTTGCACGTATGGACCGTGGATGTAATCACCACCGTACGTTTGTAGAGTGAAGTGATCTG
>JACCDK010916153.1_pt1 | contig 15170 bp, 14 predicted proteins | sample 7445871 | NCBI WGS metagenome assembly JACCDK01 (sample SAMN15323436, study PRJNA562643) | freshwater metagenome | isolation source: river surface water | place: USA:Blue River Watershed | collected 2017-08-15 | reverse complement strand
GTCACGCCCGAGCTGATGCACCGATTGGTCGCCGCCGGCGCCGATGTGATTGAACTCGGCGTGCCGTTCAGCGACCCGATGGCCGATGGCCCGGTGATTCAGAAAGCCGGCGAAGCCGCGCTGCGCCTGGGCATTGGCACCGCGCAGGTGCTGGATATGGTGCGACGTTTTCGCGAGCAAGACGCCCACACCCCGGTGGTGCTGATGGGCTACGCCAACCCGGTGGAAAGCTACAACCTGCGCCACGGCCCGGGTGCCTTTGTGCGCGATGCGTCGACGGCCGGCGTGGACGGCATGCTGATCGTCGACTACCCGCCCGAAGAGTGCGTCGATTTTGCCGCCGAGTTGCGCGCGCACCAGATGGACCTCATCTTCTTGCTGGCACCCACCAGCACCCAGGAGCGCATGGCCCAGGTCGCGCAGGTCGCCAGCGGCTATGTGTACTACGTCTCACTCAAGGGCGTGACCGGCGCCGGCCATCTGGACACGGATGCGGTCGAGGCCATGCTGCCACGTATCCGCCAGCATGTGAAGATTCCGGTGGGCGTGGGATTTGGCATCCGTGATGCAGCCTCGGCCACGGCAGTGGGCAAGGTGGCCGACGCCGTGGTGATTGGCACCAAGCTGATCCAGCTGCTCGAATCGGGTCCTCCGAGCCAGTCGCTGCCAGCGGTGGAAAACTTCATGCGTGACATCCGCCAAGCACTGGATGCGATGTAAATCCAGGCGGGCGTGGTCGCAAAGACCTCGCCCCGTAGGATAATCCAACACCTCCCCACTTGGAGACACTCCCCCCATGAGTTGGCTCGAAAAACTGCTCCCCCCCAAAATTCAGCCCAGCGACCCTGCCGACCGGCGTGGCGTCCCCGAAGGGCTGTGGATCAAATGTCCGAGCTGCGAAACCGTGCTCTACAGCAATGATCTGGAGCAGAACCAGAACGTGTGTCCCACCTGCAGCCACCACCACCGCATTTCGGCGCGTGCCCGGCTCGATGCCTTCCTCGACCCTGAAGGTCGCTACGAGATCGGCCAGGAGGTGGTCCCGGTGGACGCCCTCAAATTCAAGGACAGCCGCAAGTACCCCGAGCGCCTCAAGGAGGCCATGGACAACACCGGCGAAACCGATGCGTTGGTGGTGATGGGTGGCGCGGTGCGCAGCATCAACCTGGTGGCCGCCTGTTTCGAATTCGATTTCATGGGCGGCAGCATGGGCTCAGTGGTGGGCGAGCGTTTTGTGCGCGGCGTGCACACGGCCATTGAGCAAAAGGTGCCCTTTGTGTGCTTCACCGCCACCGGGGGGGCGCGCATGCAGGAAGGCTTGTTGTCTCTCATGCAAATGGCCAAGACCAATGCCGCGCTGACGCGTCTGGCCAAGAGGGGCCTGCCGTACATCAGCGTGCTGACCGACCCCACCATGGGCGGCGTGTCAGCCGGTTTCGCTTTCGTGGGTGACGTGGTCATCGCCGAGCCCAAAGCCTTGATTGGGTTTGCCGGACCGCGGGTGATTGAAAACACGGTCCGCGTGACCTTGCCCGAGGGCTTTCAACGCGCCGAATTTCTGCAACAAAAAGGCGCGGTCGACATGATCTGCGACCGCCGAGACCTGCGCTCCACGGTGGCCAGCCTGCTGGCCATGCTGCAACGCCAACCGGCTGACGCCATTTCCTGACCGATTCCATGTCTGACCCCCGCTCCACCGCGCCTGACGCGGACACGTCTGCGCCCGCCGCCACCGTTGATGAAAATCAATTGATTGCCGAGCGCCGCGAGAAACTCAAGGCGCTGCGACAGCGCCAGGCCGATGGCCAGGGCGTCGCCTTTCCCAACGATTTCAAGCCGGCACACCACGCGGCCACCCTGCACGACACCCACGGTGGTAAAACCCCGGAGCACCTGGTGGCCGAGGGCCAAGTGGCCCGCGTGGCCGGGCGCATGATGCTCAAGCGTGTCATGGGCAAGGCCAGTTTTGCCACCTTGCAAGACAGCACCGGTCGCATCCAGATCTACATCACCCGCGACGATGTGAGCGAGGCGGTGTACAACGACTTTAAGCATTGGGACTTGGGCGACATCGTCGGTGCCGAAGGCCGCCTGTTCAAGACCCGTACTGGCGAGCTCTCGCTGCATGCCACGCAGATTCGGTTACTCACCAAGAGTCTGCGCCCCATGCCGGACAAATTCCACGGCGTGAGCGACCAGGAGATCAAATACCGTCAACGCTACGTCGACCTGATGACCGACGAGACCGCGCGCAAGCGTTTTGTGGCGCGCAGCAAGGCGGTGAGCGGGATCCGTGACTTCATGGTGCAACACGGCTTCCTGGAAGTGGAAACGCCCATGCTGCACCCGATCCCGGGCGGCGCCAACGCACGCCCCTTCGTGACGCACCACAACGCGCTGGACCAGGAGATGTACCTGCGCATCGCGCCCGAGCTCTACCTCAAGCGCCTGATCGTGGGGGGCTTCGAACGCGTGTTCGAAATCAACCTGAACTTCCGCAATGAAGGCATCTCGGTGCGTCACAACCCCGAGTTCACCATGATGGAGTTCTACGCCGCGTACTGGAACTACCAGGACCTGATGCACTTCACCGAAGAGCTCGTGCGTGACGCGGCCCAGAAAGCCGTGGGCACCCTGCTGCTCACCTACAACGGCCAGCCGGTAGACCTGAGCCAGCCGTTCCAGCGCCTGACCATCCGCGAAGCCATCCTGAAGTACACCGAGGCGGGCGACCACGTGGACCAGCGCGAATGGCTCACCCATGCCCTGCGCAAACTCGGCTTCACCGACGAGAAAGACAAGCTCTCGGGACGCAGCCTGGCCAGCCTGCAAGTGCTGTACTTTGAAGAGACGGTGGAAGACAAATTGTGGCAACCCACCTTCATCTGCGAGCACCCGGTGGAGATTTCACCCCTGGCCCGTGCCAGCGACACCCGACCGGACGTGACCGAGCGCTTCGAGCTCTACATCACGGGCCGTGAATTCGGCAATGGCTTCAGCGAGTTGAATGATGCAGAAGACCAGGCGGCGCGTTTTCACGCCCAGGTGGCGGCCAAAGACAGCGGCGATGATGAGGCCATGTTTTTTGACCACGACTTCGTGCGGGCGCTCGAGTACGGCATGCCCCCCACGGGTGGCTGCGGCATTGGCATTGACCGCCTGATGATGTTGCTCACCGACAGCCCCAGCATCCGCGACGTGATCCTGTTCCCGGCGTTGCGCCGAGAAGCCTGAGAAACGACAGAGCGGAGCCCTGGACTCCGCTAATCAGCAAACGCTCACTTAGGCTGTGGCGGCTTGCAATCGTGACAGAAGAAGGCAAGCCCGCCAGCAAAACGACGCTGGCTACCCAGCCGGCGCGGCTTGTGCAGGCCACATTTGATGCATGACATGGTCTCACCGACTTTGCCCATGCCGACAAAGGGTGAGCCGTTTTCCCGGCTGGTGAAGCGCAGACCCGTCGAATCGACTTGGGTTTTTCCAGATTTGGTCGCCACAGAACTTCCTTGGTTGTCTCACTGCCGGCTTTCTCACCCCGGCGAACCTTCGATTTTACTCTGTTGACATCCAAGCAACCGACCCCCCGGCAGGAACGCTGCTGGGCCTCAGGGTCATTCCTGCCCCCTGGTGGGAGGTGGGCGCCTCAGGGCAGTTCGGACAGGGCCTGCAGGTAGTCCGGCTGCGTCATCAGGGCATCCCAATGGGGCGCTGGGCTGCGGGGCAAGAGCGCCTGTCGGCGCCACTCGGAAGCCTCGCTGGCCTGCCACTCTCCTTTGAGCAGGGTTTCCGCCAGGCCATCGAGCAACTCGTCCACCGCAAGCCCCTCGCCGGTGCTGGCCGGGGTGCTCTGGTTGCACAGCAGGACCAGATCGCACCCGGCGCGCAGGGCGGCGACCGCTGCCTCGGTGTAGCTCACCACCCGGCCATGAAGGCGACGCGCGCCCTCCATGGACAGGTCATCGCTGAAAATGGCGCCGGTGAAACCCAGCTGGTGGCGCAGGATGTCTTGCAACCAGCGTGCAGAGAACCCCGCGGGCAGCGCATCCACCTTGGGATAGATGACGTGCGCGGGCATCACACTGGCCACCGAACCACTCAGCCAGGCATAAGGCATGGCGTCGTCCTGCAGGATGGCCTTCAGCGAGCGGCGGTCCATCGGGATCTCGGTGTGCGAATCAGCGCGTACAAACCCGTGGCCAGGAAAGTGTTTGCCACACGAAGCCATGCCCGCCTGCAAGAGGCCGTGGATCAGGCTCTTGGCCACCACACTCACCACGCGCGGGTCGCGGTGGAAGGCGCGGTCGCCGATCACGCCGCTGCTGCCGTGGTCAAGGTCGAGCACCGGGGTGAAACTGAAGTCCACGCCGCAGGCGCGCAACTCGCTGGCCAACACAAAACCGCAGGCGGTGGCTGAACGGGTGGCTTCCATGGCCCCCGCACCCGGCTGGCGCTCATCGGCCCGCATCCAGTGCTCGCCCAGCACACGCATGGGCGGCAGGTGGGTGAACCCATCGGTGCGAAAACGCTGCACCCGCCCGCCCTCGTGGTCCACACAGATCAGCAAGTCGGGACGCACCGACTTGATGTCCTTGCACAGCGCCGTGAGCTGGGCTCGGTCGCGCCAGTTGCGGGCAAACAGAATCATGCCGCCGGTGAGCGGGTGCGCCAGGCGGCGGCGGTCGGTGGCGCTGAGTTCGGTGCCAGCAATGTCCAGAATGAGGGGGGCGTGAGGGGTCATGGGGAGGTCAGGGAGGTCCGTGGACGGTCGTGGTGAAAGGTCATGCGGGTGTCGGGCCCGGCGTCGCAGCCTGCTCGACGATCACAAAACTGGCCGCGTAGTCGGTTTCGTCGGTCACGCTCACGCGAGCTTGCAGGCCACGTGCCTCGCACCAATCCTTGAGCACGCCGTGCAGCACGATGACGGGCTGCCCCGAGGGCAGCTTGCCCACCTCGCACAGGCGCCAGGTCATGGGCATGCGCATGCCCAGGCCAATCGCCTTGCTGAAGGCCTCCTTGGCCGAGAAACGGGTTGCCAGGTAGCGCACGCCACGCTCGGGCCAGCGCGCACTGCGCTGTCGCCAGGTAGTCATTTCGTGGTCGGACAGGATCTTGGCGGCAAACCGCTCGCCGTGTCGCTCCAGTGAGGCGCGAATCCGGCGCACATCACAGATGTCGGTGCCAATGCCGTAAATCATGCACGACCCGGGATACATGCCAGGTAGGCCCGCACCGTCTCGGTGTAGCCGCGCTCGAGCGCATCCGAGATCAGGGCATGGCCAATGGACACCTCGTCCACCTCCCCCACACCGGTCAGGAAGGGCGTCAGGTTGTCCAGGTTGAGGTCGTGTCCAGCGTTGACGCCCAGACCCGCCGCGCGCGCGGCACGGGCGCTCTCGCGGTAGCGGGCCAGCACCTCGGCCTGACGGGGCGTGCCAAAGGCCTGGGCATAGGGCTCGGTGTACAACTCGACGCGATCGGCCCCCACCGCCCGGGCCAGGGCCATCTGCTCGGGCTCGGGGTCCATGAACAGGCTGACACGCACGCCCGCGGCATGGGCCTGTGCGATCAGAGGACGCAGGCGTTCGGCGTCCTGCGGAAACCGCCAGCCGTGGTCGCTGGTGAACTGCCCCTCGCTGTCGGGCACGAAGGTCGCCTGATCCGGCTTCAGGTGCATGACGAAGTCCATCAGGTTGTGAAATGGGTTGCCCTCGATGTTGAACTCCCGCTCGGGCCATTGGCGCAACAGACTGGACAGCGCCGGCACGTCATCCGCTCGGATGTGGCGCGCGTCGGGGCGTGGATGCACCGTGATGCCCTGGGCACCGGCTTGCAAGCACAGGGTGGCCGCCCGGGTCACGCTGGGAAGGCCCAGGTGCCGGGTGTTGCGAATCAGGGCGACCTTGTTGAGGTTGACGGACAGCGCGGTGGGCATGGCAATGCGATGATAAATCGGTGAACAAAGAGAAGCGCTCCAGGCGTCACGAACGGCTCACGGGGTCATCACCCGGCCGGTTAGAGCGACTGCAACTCCACCATCAATTGTCGCGTACGCAAGGCCGCCACCCCACAGTGGTGGTGCAACAGGGCGCGCAACTGGGTTTGCAACGCAGCACGGTCTTCGGTGCTGAGATGGGCACACACCCGCAAGGTGTCCATCCACGGGCTGTGGCTGTCCAGTGCTGCGTGCAGATCCGACCAGGTCTGCCCCGTCACCACACCGCGGGTCGCCGCAGGTTCGTCCTGCACCCGCGTGACTTGCCGCAAGCCGCCCTCAGCTGACAATTCATACACCTGCTCGGCGAGCAAGGGCTGCAGGGTCAGGGTCTGGTGGTCCAGGGCCGGCAACAAGCCGATGTCGCGCAAGAGCACGAGTTCGAAGGCCCGCAGCACCGAGGTCATGGCCGGGGCGGTGTCGGTGGCCAGCACATGCACCGTCTGGCGATACAGGTCAAACAGCGCCGGATGGGGGTCGTCGCGCGCCAGCAGGCGCATCAACAGCTCATTGAGGTAGTACCCGGAGAGCAAGGACTCACCGCGCGGCATCACATGGCCCCCCACCCAGTCGGCGCCCTTGAGCGAGCGCACTTCACTCTCGCCCCCGTAGTCCAGACGCAAGGGCTGCAAAGGCAACAGCACTGGTCGAAAGTTGGAGGTGGGACGTCGGGCGCCGCGTGCCATGAGCGCGATGCGGCCGTGGTGGCGGGTGAACACTTCCAGCACCAGGCTGGACTCACTCCAGGGGTAACGGTGCAGCACGAACGCGGGTTCGCCGCTGATGCGAGAGGCCTGGCGTGACTTACTCGTAGCCAAAACTGCGCACCCGCGCTTCGTCGTCCGCCCAGCCCGAGCGGACCTTGACCCACAGTTCGAGGAAGACCTTGGCGTCCATCAGCTTTTCAAGCTCCTGCCGGGCCTCGGTGCCAATACGCTTGAGGCGCTCGCCTTTCTCGCCAATCACCATGGCCTTGTGGCCATCGCGCTCGACCACGATCGTGGCACCGATGCGCACCATGCGGCTGACCGTTTTGCCGGGTTCTTCGGTGAAGGTATCGATGATCACGGTCGAGGTGTACGGCAACTCATCGCCCGTGAGACGGAACAGTTTTTCGCGCACGATTTCGCTGGCCAGAAAGCGCTCGCTGCGGTCGGTCAGTTCGTCCTCGGCATACCACCAGGGTTGCGCAGGCAGGTAGTTTTGGCACACCGTCAGCAGTCGCTCGATGTCCTTGGACTGCTTGGCCGACATGGGCATGAACTCGGCAAAAGGGTGGCGCGTCTGCATGTCACGCAGCCACGGCGCAATCTCGCCACGGCGATGCACCCGGTCGAGTTTGTTGGCCACCAGAATCACCGGCGTCTGACGCGACAGCAAGGACAACACCTTGGCATCGGCCAGCGAAAAATGGCCCGCCTCCACCACAAACAGCACCAGGTCCACATCGCCCACCGCGCCCAGCACGGTCTTGTTGAGCGAGCGGTTCAAGGCGTTGTTGTGGTGGGTTTGAAAGCCTGGGGTGTCGACAAAAATGAATTGCGTCTGCCCCTCGGTGCGGATGCCCGTGATGCGGTGACGGGTGGTTTGCGCCTTGCGCGAGGTGATGCTGATTTTCTGCCCCACCAGTGCGTTGAGCAGGGTGGACTTGCCCACATTGGGGCGGCCGACGATGGCCACCAGGCCGCAGCGTTGGGCACCGGCATGCTCACTCGCGGGCAAGGCTTGCGCAGGGTCCACACCATCGTCCTGGGGTAACTCGGTTGTCGTCGTCATCACTTGCGCTCCGCCAGTACTTGCAACATGGCCAAGGCGGCGGCCTGTTCACCGGCACGGCGAGAGCTCCCAATACCGCGCTCGCTCAGGCTCAACTCGGGCACTTCACATTCGACATCGAACGTCTGCTGGTGGGCCGCGCCCAGGGTACCGACCACGCGGTAAATGGGCAACTGGTGTCGACGCGCCTGCAGCCATTCCTGCAGTTGGGTCTTGGGGTCCTTGGTGGCGGCCGACATGGTGGGGGTGATGTCGACTTTCTCGAACAAACGCGTCACCAGCGCTTCGGCCGGGCCGTACCCAGCGTCCAGAAACACGGCTCCGATCAGCGCCTCCAGCGCATCCGCCAGGATGGACGGTCGGCGTTGGCCGCCCGAGCGCAACTCGCCCTCACCCAGCCGGATCAGGCCCGGCAGGTTCAGGTCCAGCGCCAGTCGGTGCAAGGTGTCTTGCTTGACCAGGTTGGCGCGCACGCGGGAGAGGTCGCCCTCGGGCAGATCGGTGAGTCGAATGAACAGCAGTCGAGAGACCGCCAGGTTGAGCACCGAGTCGCCCAGAAACTCCAGCCGCTCGTTGTGGTCGGCACTGAAGCTGCGGTGTGTGAGCGCCTGGCTGAGCAACCGGGCGTCCGCGAAGTGGTGCTGCAGCCGTTGCTGCAGCGCTTCCAGGGCCGATGCTTCTGTCACCATGATGTTGTCGTGTCTGCCTGGGTGCGGTCAGTCAAAGCTGCCGATGCGTTTGAGGTTGCCGAAGTTCATCCAGACAAAGAACGCTCTGCCCACAATATTGCGCTCGGGCACAAAGCCCCAGTAGCGCGAATCCAGGGAATTGTCGCGGTTGTCGCCCATCATGAAGAAGTGGCCCGGCGGCACCTTGCAGGTCACGCCTTCCACGGTGTAGCGGCATTGGTCCTTGAAGGCAAAGTCGTCAGCCCCCGGGATGAAGGCCGGGCGCTCGGCATCGTTGAGCAGCCGCACGGCCTTGGTTGGGCCCGGTTGCTGCGGACTGCTGCCGGTGGGAAAGGTTTCCTGGAACTGCTTGATGTAGCGCAGGCTGTCTTCTTCAAAGAAATCTGGCAGCGGCGACTTGGGCACCGGCTGGCCGTTGACCGTCAGCTGTTTGTTGAGGTAGGCCACCTCGTCGCCAGGCACCCCCACCACGCGCTTGATGTAGTCCAGGCTGGGCTTGGGCGGGTAGCGAAACACCATCACATCGCCCCGCTGAACCGGGTTGCCCTCGGTGATCTTGAGATTGATGACGGGCAGGCGCAAGCCGTAATGAAACTTGTTGACCAAGATGAGGTCGCCCACGAGCAAGGTGGGAATCATTGACCCGGAGGGAATCTTGAACGGCTCGAAGAGAAACGAACGCAGGATGAAGACCACGGCGATCACTGGAAACAGACCAGCGGTCCAGTCCAGCCACCAGGGCTGGCGCAGCGCCTCCTCGCGCGCAGGCGCCAGGTCGATGTCCACCTTCTCGATGCCCATGCCACGCAAGTCGGCTTGGCGCCGGGTTTCCTGGGCCTCCAGGGCCGCCGCGGCAGCTTCCCGACGCGGCAAGAACACCAGACGCTCGGCCACCCAGTAAATCCCGGTGACGGTGGTGGCCATCAGCAGCAGCAACGCAAAGTTGCCTTCGATCAGGCCGATGTACCAGGAGAAGGCGTAGCCGACAAAGGCCGCCAGCACGGCCGCGGTGAGTGTGGGCATCAGTCTTCCACCTGCAATATGGCCAGAAACGCCTCTTGGGGCACCTCGACCGATCCAATCTGTTTCATGCGTTTCTTGCCAGCCTTTTGTTTTTCGAGCAGCTTGCGCTTGCGGGTGATGTCGCCCCCATAGCATTTTGCCAGCACGTTCTTGCGCAAGGCCTTGATGGTTTCACGCGCGATGATGTTGGCGCCAATCGCCGCCTGGATGGCCACATCGAACATCTGACGGCTGATGATCTCGCGCATCTTGGCAGCCACCGCACGTCCGCGGTACTGTGCCTGGGTGCGGTGCACGATGATGGACAGCGCGTCGACCTTCTCGCCGTTGAGCAGGATGTCCACCTTCACCACGTCCGACGCGCGGTACTCCTTGAACTCGTAGTCCATGGAAGCGTAGCCGCGGCTGACGGATTTGAGTTTGTCGAAGAAGTCGAGCACGATCTCGCCCAGGGGCAGCTCGTAGGTGAGCTTGACCTGGCGACCGTGGTAGCTCATGTCGAGTTGCACGCCGCGCTTCTGGTTGGCCAGGGTCATCACCGGGCCCACGTACTCCTGCGGCATGTACAGATGCACCGTGACGATGGGTTCGCGGATTTCCTCGATCCGGGCCTGCTCGGGCATCTTGGAGGGGTTTTCCACCATGATGACCTCCCCGTCCCCCTTGACCACCTGGTAGACCACGCTGGGCGCAGTGGTGATGAGATCCTGGTCAAACTCGCGCTCCAGGCGTTCTTGCACAATTTCCATGTGCAGCAGGCCCAGGAAACCGCAGCGAAAACCAAAACCCAGCGCTTGCGAGACTTCCGGTTCGTAGTGCAGCGAGGAGTCGTTCAGCTTGAGTTTCTCCAGGCTGTCACGCAGCGCATCGTACTGGTTGGCTTCGGTGGGATACAGACCCGCAAACACCTGGGGCTGGATTTCCTTGAAGCCCGGCAGGGGCTCGGTGGCCGTGGCCGCGGCGCCGCCTGAACCCGTCTTGATCTGGGTGATGGTGTCGCCCACCTTGGCCGCTTGCAGCTCTTTGATGCCGGCGATGATGTAGCCCACCTCACCGGCCTCGAGCGATTCGCGCGGCTGGTTGGCGGGCGTGAACACCCCCAGGTTGTCGGCGTTGTACATGGCCCCGGTGGCCATCATCTTGATGCGGTCGCCGCGCGCCAAACGGCCGTCGACCACCCGCACCAGCATCACCACGCCCACATAGCTGTCAAACCAGCTGTCGATGATCATGGCGCGCAACGGCCCACTCGGGTTACCCCGGGGCGGCGGCACCTTGGCAATGATGGCTTCGAGAATGTCCTCCACGCCCATGCCGCTTTTGGCTGAACACGGGATGGCCTCGCTCGCATCGATGCCGATCACATCTTCAATCTCGGCCTTGGCGGTCTCAGGATCGGCTTGCGGCAGATCCATCTTGTTGAGCACTGGCATCACCTCGACCCCCAGGTCGAGCGCGGTGTAGCAGTTGGCCACGGTCTGCGCTTCAACCCCTTGACTGGCATCGACCACCAGCAAAGCGCCTTCGCACGCAGAGAGGGAGCGGCTCACTTCATAGGAGAAGTCGACGTGGCCTGGCGTGTCGATCAGATTGAGGTTGTAGACCTGACCATCGCGCGCCTTGTACTGCAGCGCAGCGGTCTGCGCCTTGATGGTTATCCCACGCTCCTTCTCGATGTCCATCGAGTCGAGCACCTGCGCTTGCATCTCACGATCCTCGAGTCCTCCACAGCGCTGGATGAGCCGATCCGCGAGTGTCGATTTGCCATGATCGATGTGCGCAATGATTGAAAAATTTCTGATGTGCTTCATCAAGCGGGAGACTTAAGTGTTTGAATCAAAAGACAGAACGGCATAAAAAAGGGCGCGTCACGGGTGGACGCGCCCTGAACCAACAATCATTGGCAACTGCGAAAGTTGGAACTTCATTGTAGGCAAAAAGCCCGTTCCGTACAGTGCCTCAGGTGGTCAGGATGCGTCGTTGTGGAACTGCCACACGCATTTTATCCACAACTTAATCACAGAACTGGGTGCATATCCATGGGACAACTTGTGGGTGATCTGTGGAAGGTCTGTGGAGTGTCAGAGATACTCTCGCATCGTGGTGATTCAGGCCGTTTCTTATGTGAATTTTCTCCAAATCGGATTGGGTATTCTATAGAAAGCAGCATTAAGAAATAGTGACCAATCGGTCATTAGAGGAAATCGGGATGAAAAAATATTTTTTCACTGTGGCGATTGACCCAAAAACCCGGCCTGTTCGGTGGGTTTTAAGGCCACAGGATGACGCTCATTTGCCCGGACGTATCAGGACGTACTGGGCCCAGTCCCCACGACGGAACAGCACATTCACCGGTTTGCTTTTGTCCAGACGCGCCAGGGTGGCTTCGAATGCCTTGACCGACTCCACCTCCACATTCGCCAAGGCGAGAATGACATCGCCCTCGCGCAAACCAGCACGCGCAGCGGCCTCGGTGGCAGCCTCGACGCGCACACCACCGCGCAGCTTCAATTCACGTTTTTGAGCGTCGGTCAGGTCGCTCAACGTCAACCCCAGGGGAGAGACAGCCACCGCGGCAGCAGGCTTGTCGGGGACGGTGGCCTTGGCCACGGGACGATCCGGTTCGAACTCGCCCACCACGATGCTGAGTTCACGCTGCGCACCGCGACGCCAGACCATGAGGGTGCTGCGAGTACCAGGCCGGGTGTTGCCCACCAGACGAGGCAGGTCGGCAGACTTCTCGATTGCCTTGCCATCGAATTTCAGGATGATGTCGCCGGCTTCCAGGCCGGCTTTCTCGGCCGGAGAACCCGCCTCGACACTGCGCACCAGCGCACCTTGCGGTCGGGTGAGCCCGATGGACTCGGCCACGTCCTTGCTCACCTGATCGATCTGCACACCCAGGCGTCCGCGCTGAACACGGCCAGAGGCCCGCAGCTGGTCGCTCACGCGCACGGCCTCGTCGATCGGAATGGCAAACGAGATGCCCATGAAACCGCCCGATCGTGAATAGATTTGGCTGTTGATGCCCACCACTTCGCCGCGCATGTTGATGAGCGGACCGCCCGAATTGCCCTGGTTGATGGCCACATCGGTTTGGATGAAGGGGAGGTAGTCCCCCGTGTCGCGTTGCTTGGCACTCACAATGCCCGCGGTGACCGAGTTGTCCAGGCCAAAGGGTGAACCGATGGCCATGACCCATTCACCCACTTTCAAACGGCTGACATCCCCGATGCGAACAGCCGGCAAACCCGTGGCTTCGATCTTCACCACCGCCACATCGGTGCGCTTGTCCAGCCCCACGATACGGGCCTTGAACTCTCGCTTGTCCGGCAGGGTAACCAGCACCTGGTCGGCACCATCGACCACATGGGCGTTGGTCATGATGAAGCCATCGGCTGTCAGCACAAAGCCCGACCCCACACCGCGGGGTTGTTCCTCCTCTTGCTGAGGGCGGTTGGGACGCTGCTGACGTGGGTTGTTGGGGCCAGGCAGCGGAACACCAAAGAAGCGGCGGAACAGCTCCTGCATTTCCTCATCGCTCGGATTGCCAGCGCCTGCGGCACCCCGGGCGGACACGCGTTCCAGGGTGCGGATATTGACCACAGAGGGGCCCACCTGCTCGACCAGGTCGGTGAAGTCAGGCAATGTGCGGGTTTGCGCCAGGGCGGGTGCCGCGGGCGCCAGCACCAGGCAGCTCACCAGCGCCACACCGGAGACAAGACCGGTCATGGATTTCACGATATTCATGTTCAACAACTCCCAACAAGCACCCTAGTGGGTGTGCCAATATATAGCGCGCCGAACGTCCTTCCAGGTGACAGGGTCGTCGTGCTGTTCGATCCACAGCCATCTGCCCGCAGGACCTGTTTGGGGACATGGGGAAACCCAACGCAAAAGCAAGGCCTCTTGCAGGTCGAGCGCCAGGACCAACTGCCCACGCGCGGGGTGTGGGCCTTGCAGGTGCCAGCACTCACCGTTCCACCACAGGCTGCCGCCTGGTCTGGCGCTGGTTCGCACGGACAAACACACCGCCAGCAGCAGCAAGCCCCCCATGAGGACCAGCAACTTCGGGTCTGGCTGCGATGCAGCCACTGCCGCCATGAAGGCGAGCGTGCTGAGCAACAACAGGCCCAGCAGGGCATGCAAACGGCGTGCACGACCCAGCGGGTACAACACCTGCGGGGCTGCTTGCATGGGGTGGCGTCAGACGCGCTTGAAGATCAGGGTACCGTTGGTACCCCCAAAACCGAAGTTGTTCTTCAGCGCGATATCGATGTTGAGGTCGCGAGCCTGGTTGGCACACACATCGAGATCGCACTCCGGGTCCTGGTTGAACACGTTGATGGTGGGCGGGCTCTTTTGCTCGTACACCGCCTTGACAGTGAACACACTTTCGATGCCGCCAGCGCCGCCCAACAGGTGTCCGGTCATGGACTTGGTGGAGTTGACCACGATGTGGCGCGCGTGGTCGCCCAAGGCCGCCTTGATGGCGTTGATTTCATTCACATCGCCCAGCGGCGTGGACGTGCCGTGGGCGTTGAGGTACTGGACTTGGTCGGCATTGATGCCGGCGTTTCGCAGGGCATTGACCATGGCGCGGCGCGGCCCATCCATGCTGGGTGCTGTCATGTGGCCGGCATCGGCACTGCGGCCGTAGCCGATCACTTCGGCGTAGATGCGTGCACCGCGAGCCTTGGCGTACTCGTACTCCTCGAGCACCAGCACGCCTGCTCCTTCGCCCAGGACGAAACCGTCACGGTCCTTGTCCCAGGGACGGGAGGCCGTGACAGGATCGTCATTGCGGGTGGACAGGGCACGCATGGCGGCAAAACCACCGACGCCCAGGGGGGACACCGTGGCCTCGGAGCCGCCAGCCACCATCACGTCTGCGTCCCCGTACTCGATGATGCGAGAGGCTTCGCCGATGCTGTGCAGGCCCGTGGTGCAGGCTGTCACCACCGCCAGGTTCGGGCCCTTGAAGCCCAGGCGCATCGAGACATGGCCCGAGATCATGTTGATGATCGAGGCCGGGACAAAGAAAGGAGAAATGCGCCGAGGACCACGCGCGGTCAACTCGGCATGCATGTTTTCAATCAGCGGCAGGCCGCCGATACCGGAACCAATGAGGCAACCGATGCGATGAGCAGCTTCCTCGTCCAGCGCGTCGCCGGTGGGCAAGCCCGAATCCTTCACAGCCTGCAAGGCAGCAACCACGCCGAAATGGATGAAGGCATCCATGGCGCGGGCTTCCTTGGGCGGAATGTAGTCATCGAGGTTCAGCCCTTTGATCTCACCGGCAAAACGGCAGGCGAAATCCGTGGCATCAAACTTGGTGATGGGTGCGATGCCGGACTGGCCGGCCAGCAGACGGGCCCAGGACTCGTCCACCGTGTTGCCCACGGGGCTGACGCAACCCAGGCCAGTCACGACAACGCGACGACGGCTCATGCGACAGTCTCTCTAGCGAATCAGCTCTTCTGGTGTGCCAACGCGTAGTCGATCGCGTTTTGCACCGTGGTGATCTTCTCGGCGTCTTCATCGGGGATTTCGATGCCGAACTCGTCTTCCAGTGCCATCACCAGTTCCACCGTGTCCAGGGAGTCGGCACCGAGATCAGCCACGAAGGCTTTTTCATTGGTGACTTGGGACTCTTCCACGCCGAGTTGTTCGGCGATGATTTTCTTGAC
>JACCDK010651718.1_pt1 | contig 15174 bp, 12 predicted proteins | sample 7445871 | NCBI WGS metagenome assembly JACCDK01 (sample SAMN15323436, study PRJNA562643) | freshwater metagenome | isolation source: river surface water | place: USA:Blue River Watershed | collected 2017-08-15 | reverse complement strand
ACTGAAGCTTCAATAGTCTTCTTCAAACTCCCCCACTGCGGCAACGCGGCGGGGGATGTCTTTTTATACTACGAAGTGCTGCGGCTGACGTAACATTAGAAATTAGGCTGATTCTGCGCTATCATAGCCCCATGTCTCAATTACCCAGGAAAGTACACATTATCGGCATATGTGGTGTCGCCACAAGCGCGCTCGCTATCGCCTTTCACAAAAGAGGCGTGAAGGTTACCGGGAGCGACAAGGGATTCTATCCTCCGGTGTCAACGCATCTTGATGATGTAGGCGTCTCATACTATGCAGGCTGGCATCCAGAGAACATCGGCGTCGATGGAGACCCTGATCTCATCATTGCAGGAGGCGTCGGAACAAGCCTTTCAAACCCCGAGGTTATGTACGCAAAGGAGCGCGGCATACCACTTCTCTCATTTGCTGAAGCGCTTGGTAAATTCGTTATCAAGGAAAAATCAATCGTGGTCACGGGAACCTGGGGCAAAACTACTACCTCTGCCCTACTTTCGTACCTACTTATACAGGGCGGATTTGATCCGAGCTATTTTACCGGAGGACTCTCTTTATCGCATGATACGAGTGCTATAACCGATGCTGATATGAGCGTGGTAGAGGGTGACGAGTACCAAATCGCTATTTGGGATAAGCGGCCAAAATTTGCTGTATACAAGCCGACTCATCTTGTCCTCACCTCGGTATCATGGGACCATGCCGACCTTTATCCCACAGAAGAATTATATTTTCAGACATTCGAGAATCTTATCAAGAGCATACCCTCTACAGGGGCTCTCATAGCATGCACCGATAATACGGGTGTAAATAAAATACTGGAGAAAACAAAGATATCTGCAATCACATATGGAAATAATGCTCAGGCACAATATCGCTATGACTCGATCAACACTTCTCGAGATGGTCTCTCATTTACAATACATCATGCACATATTGACTACCCTGTATCATCACCAATGTTTGGCCGCTTCAATGTCGAAAATATCACCGCAGCTTTTGCCTTGGCACATTCGATAGGAATGCCGGCTGATAAGATAATCGAAGCAATACGCACATTCAAAGGCATCAAGAGACGTTTCGAAAAAAGGCTTGAGGGCGACATCACTGTGTTCGACTGTCACGCCCCTACACCAGAGAAGGCTACATCTGTCCTCGAAAACATCCGAGAGGTATACTCGCGAGAAAATATAATTGCTATATATGAACCAAACATCGGAGGACGTCAAAGGGCTTCTGCAATTGCATACGACAACGCCTTCAAAGATGCCACCACAGTTCTCATCCCCCGCCTCACCAAGCTCAAGACTGCTGAAAATGCGACTGATCAACCGATGGAGGGTGATGAATTGACTTCAACTATCGCACGCACACATGCGAACACACTCTACATGGACGATGACGCAAAGCTCGTCGAGTACCTTGCCTCAAATACCAAAAAAGGCGATGTTATCGCCTTTCTCGGATCACATGGATTCAGAGGAATGATCGAGGAAACTGTCGCGAAGCTCTCCAAGAGCTAGTCGCACCATCTGTGCGAACTATTTACCCTCATCGACGATCTCCGTCTTGACCGCACCATCTGTAGCAATCTCCTTCACAAGGAGAGTCATTCCACAATGGTTACACTCGATAACCATGCCTGCTGCAAGATTCGGGTAACGAGACAGGTCTATGGTATTTTTACATTCTGGACATACACAGAGCATATTCATAGTTTTGAGGTTTTGATGAAACATACAAGGATTAATACAGTACAAAAACAGCTCAAGAGCCGTTCTTCACATAGTAGCGGAAAAAAGGTACTATGGCAATTATATGACCCCCCTCGAATCATACCCCAAATTGGCTGCTAAAATAGGCTTCGCCACCCTCTATTTCAAGCGTGAAGACCTTCATCCTTACGGATCACACAAGGGACGCTCCCTGCCCCCGATGATCGACCACTACCACACACAGGGTGATAGGCGCTTTGCCATCTCCTCATCGGGCAATGCCGCTCTTGCTGCTACACTCCATATTGCACAGCTCCCTGACGCGTCTCTGGATGTCTTCGTAGGCAATCATATCTCTGAGAAGAAGCTCAACAAAATCCGCACCGCGATTGCATCCGCACAAACAGAAAATCTCATCCGTATTCTCAGGAAGGAACGCCCCCTCCAAGCGCTCATGCAGGCGACTCAAGAAGGCATGCGTAGCCTCCGTCAATCAACTGACGATATTGCACTTATAGGATATGAATCTCTCGCCGAAGAATTGATCGCAAGCTCGAAGAAAGACCCTATCGGCGCAGTCTTCATCGGAACTTCTTCTGGCACTACAGCTCAAGCACTTGCAGCATATTTCTCCAAGAATAAATCTCCTATCCAAGTACACATCGTCCAGACATCCTCATGTCACCCCATGGCAGAAACATTCGAGGCATACGATGGTCCTGACGAACTCTCCATCGCAGATGCCATTGTAGACCAAGTTGCTCAGCGCAAGACGAAGCTCATCCCTCTTATAGAATCAACTGGCGGTACCGGATGGATAGCAACCAATGACGACATCTCGGCTGCACAAAATTTCACTCGCGAACAGACAGGTCTCGAAATATCTACCAACAGCGCACTCTCTGTCGCAGGGGCAATGAGAGCAGCGTATACTGGTCATGCGATCGACGGCGCGGTTGTGTGTCTTGTGTGTGGTGACTAGAACCCCACAGGAGGCGCAACATGTGGGGTTCTAAAGCACTGCACTATAGACTCCTCACCGCGCGGACGAACTTGTCGCCGCGCTCTTTTTTTGAACCGTCGACACCGCCTGCACCGAAACCAGGACTGAAGAGCACCTTATCTCCCTTCTGAGCAACTTCAGAAGCAACGAGCACCGCCTCATCAAGAGTTGGAGCCATCTTCACCGTCGCTCCTTCAATAGCCTGAATAGCCGCTCGTTCGCGCAAACTTCCGCTTCCAGGAAGCGTTATGACCGTATGGGCATATTTCGGTATCTCGGCATAGAGTGTTCGATAGTCATACCCCAGATCAGCTCCACCGATGATGAGCACGGTATCTCGGCCCTTCGATATTGCCGTAAGTCCTGCGAGAACAGCATCCGGAGTCGTCGAGGATGTATCATTATAGTATTCGACAAGCTTTACTTTCTTAATCAGCTCGAGTCTACCACGAAGCGCCTTCCAAGAGCTGAGGATACGATGTGCTACATCATCATCAAGCTTGAATAGCCTGCCCGCCTGAAGCGCGAGAGCAGCATTGGCGCGATCATGCGGTCCGCGGCCAACGAATCCCCATTCCACTGGGACAATCGATGGCTTGGTGCGAAGCATTTTTGCCCGTGGCTGGACAACGCCTGAGCGAGCTATGTCGACAATCTCATCTGATGCCACCAGGAAATTGTTATAGGTCTGATACGACAATATCTCGAATGGAGACTCCTTATACGCTCGCTTCCCCGGTACTCCTGTGAATATTGCCACATGTGGACTAATGCGCATTGCGTGAAGCTCGCCGAGAATCATATCTGGCATGCGCATGAGGACGATGTCTCCGCTTTTAATTTTCTTGATATGCGCCAAAGCTCCCTCTGAAGATTCGGGATCAATGACGAAGAGCGACTGGCCGCCATGCTCCTCGCACACATACTCGAGCATAGGACCAAGAATGGACATAACCGTCGACTTACCACAAGGACCCATAACGCCAACGAGTGTTACCGGCGGCGCGAGCTTGAAGAAAAGCGTCTCCGGATATTCGATGACAATCTTCTTCTTGTTATTCTCATCTGCATATTGGTTGTGGGCATGTATCCCCCTCAAAAAAGATGAGCTTCGCGGATATTCATGCGAGAGAATGATGATATCCATATCGAGCAAATCTTCAGAAGGTATCGAACCACATACATAGTTCGCAAGCCCAACCGAGCGGAGATAGAGGAGTTCTGTTTTGAGACGAGCCTCGCTCTTGAGGTCATAGATAGACACCCAGGCACCTGCCTTGATCAGATATTTCGCGTCCTCGACCATCTCACCATGTACACCGAGGCCGACAAGCGCCACGCGTTTGCCTTTGAAATGGTCTTTTGATGACATGCGCACAGTGTACACATGAAATCATCAATGTTCAATAGTGAACCGTTCGCGCATAAGACGTTTGATTTTGATGAGCTCTTGCAAGAGTGCTTGAAGCTTCAGCGCATCATCATCGGAGATATCCACTTCCACTGCGAATCGAGAAAGCTTCTTCATGAACACTCCGTAGAGGTCCTGGAAATACTGCCCTATAATCTTCTGGTCTTTGTCTGAATATTCATGCCGAGGACGGCCATCTTTGGGACCCTTGCTCGCTGGGCCATCCATAATGCGCAGTATACGCTCCGGTCTAATAATTCCCTCATACGATAGTGCATCATGCCGAAAAAGCCCTTCAAGCGAGGGTGTAGTAAGTTGATAATCTCTCATAGAGATAGGTGGTTAGTAGTCCGCCTTCACACTGGTGAATGCGTCCTTGGTTATGATGACATGATCAAGTACCCGGATACCCAAGATCTTCCCAGCTTGGACAACCCGGTTGGTCATCTCGACATCCTCATCGCTCGGAGTAACTTCTCCGGAGGGATGATTGTGAGCAAGAATGACCCCTGCCGCGCCTGACTCCACCGCAAGGCGGAAAATCTCGCGCGGATGAACAATATTCGAGTTGATAGTTCCTATAGAGATGGTCTCATCCCTAATGATACGGTTGTGACTGTTCAAATAGAGCCCTCGCAGGTGCTCTTTTGGCAGATTACCCATACCACGCAGATAGTCGTACACGTCCTGTGCATTGCGTATCGCAGTGAAACCTGACTGGCTCTTGTCATAATATCGGCGACCGAGCTCCCCTGTCGCAATGATCTGACACGCCTTGCCGACAGGAATATCCATGTCGTGCGCCAACTTCTTGGGGTCGCGCTCGACCAGGATACTCCTCTCACCGTAGTCACGAATAATGCGATTGGACATCTCTATGACATCTTCTTTGACGGTCCCTGTATTGAGAACCACAGCAAGAAGCTCCTTCATGGTCAGAGCTTCTGGCCCTTGAGCCATGAGCTTTTCCCGGGGCTTCTCCTGCTGCGGCAAATCATGAATCGTGACTGGGTAGTCGCGACCCTGTGAATGATCGAGTATGAAGAGATCCGGTGCAATGGTGTATGTCTTCTGCATGGACATATTATATCTGAAAAAATAAAACAAGGAAATTAATTCCTTGTTTTATCCTTTTATTTGAGCAAATACTACACCGTCTCCACGAGAATCATATTGGTATCCTTTGCGGTGCCGAATGGCATGCCACCAACGATAACCACTTTGTCTCCCTTGTTGACCAGATTGGTATCGAGGGTCGCAGTACGAACAATCTCCATGATTTCATCGACAGTCTTGAATGTCTTTGAAACCATCGGGTAGCAACCAAACGAGAGCATAAGCTTGTTGATATTTTCTGCACTGTCAGACAGGGCGAGGATGCGCTCTGCAGGCCTATAACGGGCAATCATGCGTGCACTCTTGCCAGAACGAGTCAATGCAACGATAAGCTTCGCTCCGACAGCATGTGCTGCACGGACAGCGGACTGAGACACCACATCGGTAACACCATGAGACTCATCGTATTCGGCTATCGTATCGCGAGTATATACCTCTGACTCAACGCGCGATGCAACCTTAGTCATGATTTTGACCGCCTCTATCGGGAAATCTCCGAGCGTCGTCTCCTCAGAGAGCATCACTGCGTCAGTACCATCGATGATAGCATTTGCAATGTCAGACACCTCTGCACGAGTCGGGACTGGGCTCTTGATCATAGATTCGAGCATCTGCGTCGCAGTGATGACTGGCTTACCAACCGCGTTACACTTGCTGATCATGAGCTTCTGGGCGATCGGAACCTCTTCTGCAGGAATCTCGATAGCAAGATCACCACGTGCAACCATGAGTCCATCAGCCGCCGCTACAACCTCATCGATCACATCAAGTGCCTCAGGAGTCTCGATCTTGGCGATAATATGAGCCTTGGAACCAGCCTTATCGAGAATTTCGCGGAGCTCGAGAATGTCTGAAGCGCGACGAACAAATGAAAGCGCAACAAAATCTACCTTGTTCTTGATACCGAACTCAACATCCTTCTTATCTTTCTCAGTGAGCGCACTGATAGAGAGATTGGCACCTGGAACATTCACTCCTTTCCTACCCTTGAGCTCACCTCCAATAATGACCTTGCAGACAATGTCATTACCTTTAATCTCGACAACCTCGAGACGCTTGCGGCCGTCCTGAATGAGGATAGTACCGCCAACCTTTACTTCCTTTGCAAGAAGTGGGTAATTGACCGAAACTTTCTCCTCAGTACCTTCGAATGCATCTGTAGTGAGCGTAAATGTAGCACCTTCCTTGAGCGTGATAGCCTTGTCATCCTTGAATGTACCGATGCGAATCTTCGGGCCACAGAGATCCTGAAGAATAGCCACTGTCTTACCTGTTTTCTTCATAACCTCGCGGATATTGTCGACACGCTTCTGATGTTCAGCGAAATCACCATGTGAGAAGTTGAGGCGCATGACGTTCATGCCCGCATTGACGAGTTCGGTGAGCTTTTCAGTGCTTTCTGTGACGGGTCCGATAGTACAGACGATCTTGGTTTTCTTGCCGAGGTTCATTGCTTTTGGTTTGGGGTTAATGCGTTTTTTCAATAAAATGAGCCGTCATTATAGCACATTTTCTCTGATTCTCAAATTCTCACTATTTCTCTACTACTTCATCACTAATTCTTCATCTCAGATTGATAGCATTCCGAGTACGGAGGATTTTCCTCCTCCGGTGGCCCCGAGAGGTGGTTCCTTTGCCACCACCTCATCAATGGTGGCTTGTGGGTTCGATTCCCGCCGGGGCTACTATCGTAAATCCGACCGAACACAAACCCTTGACCTTTGTTATCTTTGAGAATATACTTGCTTTATTGATGAGGTGGTGGGTCCTTGTGGGACTATTTCAAAGCCAAAACAAAATCCCGTTTTATACGGGATTTTGTTTTACACCGAGACGGAACCTCGTACTAGAGGTCCCTCGGCTCAGAAACTGGCTTGGGAATGACTGGATACTTATCTGGATCTATCGTCCTCGTGAAGCATGTCCTACCCTCTTCATGTTTCCAGTTATCCTGACCATCCATAATAGGATATGCCATGTCATAAGCGACTGGAGATGCCATGGTGAAGCCACCCCTGCCATAGCCATACTCGCCTCGCCCCTTGTCATCTCGAGTCGCTCGGGAGAATGTGGCACACAGTTCAAACGAAAGTCCACTCGGAGCATCCTTCGTGCCCATTATACCTTTGACTGAATATTCATACGGCTGGCTTGTTTCTGGGTCTACCGGCACCGTGAACCATGAAAGCGCATCATTGAGATCAGACAACGCCTCTGGAAGCTTCTCCTTCTGCTGCCAATAACTCACGATTTGCCCTTGAATGCTTGTGAGGTCATTGATGCGCTGACTGTCGAAACGGTATGCGCGCTGAGATGCTGGCGATCCAACGGCGATGAATCCTGCGACAATAGCTACGAGTGTGAAGACAATACCGAACCACGGGTTGATGGTACGCACCATCTTGGACCACTTAAGGTTGGGATAGAGGCTGAAGAAATAATACTTGCCGATCGTGCCGCCAATGAGCAGTATCACGATGATCTTGTATATGAAGCGAGAGGTGATTTCACCGTTCAAATACGTATTGATGAGCGCAATGAGATCTCCACCTACGAGGATGATCGCTGAGAATAAGATTATATATATCCTCCACGAACGTATCCAGAGTCCCGCTTTCTCAGGCATCCTCGATATATCGCGATTGATGACCCATTCCAGCACATAGAGGATGGGCACTAGGACCACGAGCATCGATATCGGCCATGCGACGGCATTACCGTAGAAATATCCTGCAAGCGCATCCGGGAAGTAGTAGTTGATGACGCTGAACGACAGGTTGATAAGAGCTCCGGCTGCAGCATAGAGCGCCACGATAGCGCCGAGGTGGAGAAAGAAATCCTTTGGTGTTGTTTTCATATTAGTTTGGTTTATCGAATCACTGATAATCTTACGCACGAGGAGCTTGGTCATCACCGGGTTGACCCGACCCAGATGCGGTTCCTCCTGTGAAGCCGCTACCCGAATTCTCAAGCAGGGCATGCTTCTTGAGATACACTCTCAAGTATACCGCAATGAGAGCAGCTATAATCAATACCGCAATAATGAGGACCGTATTGAGCAAACTCTTGTGTGACTCGGTATATGGCACTACGGGGCCGTTTGGAGCAACATACTCTGGATTGGCAGTCTCACGACCGAGAGATGCCGTCGGCAGAGCCTGCTCCTGTATATATGATGAGAGACGCACGAGATCATAGTTCGGCGTTTGTGCATACTGATTGCCGTAATACATGCTGTATGACTTACCAGGTTGAGTCTCGAATACAAGGCCGAGTATAGGACCACGCACAGTGACTTTCGGAGCAACCGACAATGGCGGATTGTCATCGTTCACTATCGAAGCACGGATATAGCGTGCACGCTGTTCAGGATAGTATATGGTTCCTGAACTACCTCTGAATACCGACGTTGAAACACCAGAGATAGATCCTTGACCAACATACTTCCATGTTGAGGTTGCTGTTGCATCATTACTCGACTCAATGAGGACTCTGCGATTATAGTTAGTCCCTGATATATTCAAGGAGATTTCATCCGACAACTTGTTCTCTGAACCAAGATCAATCGTCACCTCTGTCGCCTTCTTTGCCGCATCATTGTATATAGATGCGGGACGCTCTTCGGTATACGAACGCTCTTCTACAGACACTTCGCTCACAAGTGATGCACTATTCACGGAGATAGAACCCTCTGTACCACCACCTATAACAACCTTGAAATAACGCGATGTATTTGCTGGAAATGTCACCGAACTTTTCCCAGAAGTGTATCCACTGTACGGATCCGTGAATGCGAAGATATAGCCTGTAGTGGTGACGAGAGACCATCCCGCATCATTGAGTGGCAAGAGTGAGTCTGCTGCGTATACACTTACCTGCCTGCGGAAGTTTGACGTAGGCGTACCTATTGTTATACCAGTATGAACTATACCTGACTGACCAGCATCTGCGATGAACCTCGTAGTTCCATCTATTTGCGCGCTCACATCCAGTACACGAGCAGTGGTTGCAGGAGCAGACGATACTATCCCACGCGTGAGAAGATATGGAGTCTCCCCTCCCTGTCCGTCTATGATGCGGATATCAGAGAAATCAGGATTTCCTATCGAGATATCAGTCGGCAAGATCATTTTGACCATGCCCGTCGTCCCTCGAGTATCTATCGGGCGTGAATATGGCCACGACTGAAAATCAAAGGCTGCGTATGCAGATGAAGACATTGCCGCAATAACAGCTATGACTATAAGCGTCTTCATGCGCGATGAGGTGATGTTCATATGATTATAGGATTAAACGATATCTTTCAGGCGGTCTTTATATTTAGCATATGCGAATGATGCGATCAGCGCGATCAGACCAAACACGATGAATGAGATAATGCGATACAGCGGACCGAGGCTCCACACGTCGATGACCACCTTGACCGCCGTAACAACGAAAAGCATGAGACCGAGACGGCGCAAGCTCGATATGCGACGCGCAAATCCAAGCCCCGTAAGTGCTGCGGCATAGAGCGTCCAGAGGATCGATACGAGAGTATTTGACTGATTGCGCGTCTTCGCAACTTCATCATAGTATGCCTGAGACGCTTGCCTATCCATGCCTGAAGTATCATATCCTGTGTTATACCTCTGAGCCTGGGTCATTTGTGACTGATACTTTATATTCAAGTCATTGATCTTCGCATCGTGATAGAACACAATTTGAGAGCTGAGCGCATATATCGTCAAGATGTTGGCGATAATAATGAAGGCCATGATGCCACGCTTCTGTATTTCAACATTGATACTACCAAATCTATGATAGACATACGCGATCACATATGCGACGGCAATGGCCAGTGTTAGCACCATAAAAGCGGTATTAAAGATTGGTGTAAATGGAGCGTTATTGACGAACTGATCAAACTGCCATACAAGAAAATCTACAAGTCCAAGAATATACACGACTACACCCATGACTTGGAATCCGCGATTGCTGATCAAAGATGCAATACCATACAAGAATGCAGCTTCAATAAACCAAGCTACAGCTATCCATGGACCAGAGAACTGCATAGGAACAGCGAGTGACAAGAATGTGACTGCGAGACCTGGCAGGAATATGTTGAGCGCCATGTCAGTTGGATTGCGCTTATTCACGATGAACGCGACTCCAATATAGACGACCGCGATAAGTGCTGCTGCAAATCCGAGTATACCCTGATGCATAGGCTCCAGAAGAATATATACCATGGCGGCCAAAGCAGCTGCATTGCCCCCAAGGAGGACATAGTCTGCCTGATCGGCCTTCACCCCCGCTGCAATCGCACGAGCAACATTTGCGATGAGAAACACCAAGAATGTCACGCATACGAAACCGAGCGTCGGTATAAGAGCATCCTCGCGATAATATGATACATACCAGACGATAAAGTTGAGCCCTGTTCCGATGAATGTGACGAGATTGAGCTTAGGCCACTTCTTGAAAAACGATATACCCAATACGCCAATATTGACTATTGTCATATATATGAACAACGTTGACATCGTATCAGTGCCCGTATTCACTAGAAATGGGGTCGCAAAGGCGCCGACCACTCCGACGAGCGACAAAGTCTGCGTAGCATTCACGACACTGATAGCCAACGTAAGCGCAGTCACACACAACATGAATACGCTCGCTGTAGAAGCGGTGATGAGATGATAGAACGTATATGCGGAGTATATCGAGAGATACAGAATCGCGCTTCCGCCACCCATGAGCAGATCAGAATATTTCATATACTTGCCACGAAGAATCTGTCCGACACCAATGAATCCAATACCTGCGAGGATGCCTATCATGACGCGTCCTGCAGGACCTATCCAGTTATTATCGAACGCGTACTTCAAGAAGAATGCAACTCCGAGAAGCACCGCAGCTATGCCGAGCTTGCCGAGGAAACGGCCAGATGATTCTTCATTCTTTTCGACAGGAATTTTGGGCGGGAGATTGGAAGGCGTCTGGGCAGCTGATGGAGCAGGGGCAGCGGGAGAGACGCTGGGAGATGCTGATTGTGCATTCACTGATGAAGACACTGGAGCTGCAGGTTTACTGGGTAAACCAGCCCCGATGAGCTTCTCAAGCCTCTCAATGCGGCTATTCTGTCGAGACACAAGGAACAAAACTACGGCAATCACAATGATGCCAAAAAACATGTGTGTAATGGTTAGGTGTATATGGGTATATTATACAACATAACGAAAAAACTGCCTGGACTCCGCCTGTTTTATAAGGTAATCGGATACCTGTAAGTTGCCATCATTTTTTCAAAGATTGAAATGAACTGTTTAGCCTCATCGCTTCTGAGAGCTTCTTGATCCAAAGCTATCATGGTGAGAGTTGCTCCAGCGCATCCTGTCTCGCAAAATCCGTAACTTATTTCACGGATATAAACATTTTTATTTAATCCTATTTCAGCCACCTCAGATGGAACCTCCTTATTTGTTTCAAAACGAGTCCATCGAATTCCATTCATTTCGATATATTCACCAGAGGGTATAGTATTTCCAAGACCACCCATTCTAATATAAACATTCTTAAGAGCAGTCGAAGGATACTTTGTAGTGAAATGGAACTCTACTATTCCTGAATAACTAACTGTATCTACGTTGCTTGGATATTGAATCGAGGAATTACCTAAGACGTACACAAGCGGCGAGGTAAATTCTAAAGTACTAGCAATTTTTTCTATCAAACTACTATCCCTGCCAGGCACCAGAAATCTGTATACAAAATCGCCACGAAAAACATCGACAAATGTGCTAGCCCCTCCTTCACCACCATAATTGACAACTCTGGCGCGATAATCTCCAATCGAGTAAATCTTTATTACTGAATATGATGGACACCCCATCTCATTTTCAATACAAGAAGATCTTCCATGTTTATCTGGATCAATTTTTGAAACATCTATAACAAAAAATTGAATATTGGGAATATTTACATCTTTTTGAAATACAGTTGTGAACTTGTCGCCTGTAAGCGCATCATCGTTACCATAGCCATCTGGATATAGATTCGACCAATCTTGTGGATATTTGAATTCAAGTCCATATTTATCGTTTCGATATGTTTTCCAATCCGATGTTTTAACATTTCCACCAATATTAAATGAGTGCCAATTACCTTTTGTATAGTAATAGAGGCCTCCCCCTATCATCAACACCGTAAATACGATTAGCGATGCTACAGCAAGACCTTTTCGAGAATTTTTCATATATTGAGACTATACCACAATTTCCATAAAATAGACGGTATCTCGGCGTGGATTCACGCGCAAAGGTCGCCCGAAGGCGACCTTTTGGTGCGCGTGCCAGGATTCGAACCTGGGACCCCGCCAGTATCAGTGGCGTGCTCTACCAACTGAGCTACACGCGCAAATTTTGTCCTTGCGAAATTCGGATCAAAATCTTTTTTCGCGTGTGAACGCGAAAAAAATTTTGACCAGAATTTCTAGAACCAGGACTTCGCTAACTTGCTAAAAGATGTGAGGCAGAACCCAGAGAAAAGATGAGCTGATACCTCAAACCAGTAGGCATACACTACCAAAAATCGGCATAAAATGCAACGAATATTACTATGGGTGTCGAAGGGGGGACTTGAACCCCCAAGAGCTTGCGCTCACAGCGTTCTGAACGCTGCGTGTTTGCCAATTTCACCACTCCGACATATTTTCGATTACCTTTAAGGATTCGAATATCTTTGCTCTTTTACGTTCCAAACAAACCAGCCCCTTATGATAATACATGTTTTTAGCGAGAATTACAGCCTCTTGTTTAGCATATTTTAGCTGCACATTAGTTGATCCCTTTTTCCTATTGATACTACCTTTTATGCCCATAGATGACTTTAATTGGTTCCTTAACCAGCGAATATATTTTTCACTTCCTGATGCAAATGATATGTAGAATCGATAGCTATTTTTATATTTTTGATCATAGTATGAATAGCTACACCCATCTCCATCAAAATATCCACGTACAAAATCAATGAAATACTTTTGAGGAACTTTTACGGCACGGATAGTCTTTGATTTAGCAGGCGATAACCCAATATTCAGTAAGAACTGATAAAACAAAACATCTTTTCATCCTATAATTATAAATGTTAGATTACACTGATACAATAACGTATACCTAAATTAGGCAAAAGAAATGGGAGTCGTCGGATTGAACCAACGACTCCCCACATTCATCTTCGAGATCAATTACCAGCCGAGAAACACCACAGCCATCAGATAGGCTACTGCGAAAAGTGCTACCGCTGACAGCCCCAGCTTAACCCTTGCCTTGACCGACATGGGTTTGGCTGGCATCGGCATCGGCGCAACATCCATCACATCACGTCTCGGTTGGATCGTGGTCAGTCTGCTGTTCGTTTCGATGAGCTCGCTCATGGTTTTTTCTCCTTTGATTGTTTCGGCGCTATTTCAAACGCCCTGTGTACTCTGGTACAATTATAGCACCTTTCTATACCAAAGTCAAGCTAGTATTGTATATATCTGAGGTACCAAAAAACGCCTATTTCTAGGCGTCTTCTGTCGCCTTTCGGCGGTAGCGCTCTTTATTTTGTTCCGTTCGCCCATGAGTGATTCAATTGAGATCACCCATGTGTGTCCCCTATCTTCGGAGACTAAGGGTTCATGTTTAAGGCACATAGAACCATGGCCTCATCTGCAAAGCAGACGATCGACTATAAGTCACTGTCAAAGACAGCAACGTTGTTTCTCTTGAAATATTCCACGAGCAGCTTCCGCTACCCGTGCCTTGTTACGACTTACCCCCTGTCATCGAATTTGCCGTAGGCCCGCACGAGGCGAGATTTCGGGCACCTCCGACTCCCTTGGGTTGACGGGCGGTGAGTACAAGACTTGAGAACGTATTCACCGCAGTATAGCTGACCTGCGATTACTAGCGATTCCGGCTTCAAGGAGTCGAGTTGCAGACTCCTATCCGAACTGGCGCATCTTTTCTAAGGGTTTGCTCCGTCTCGCGACATTGCGTCCTGTTGTAGATGCGATTGTAACACGTGTGTAGCCCAGGGTGTCAGAGGGCCATGCTGACTTGGCGTCATCCCCACCTTCCTCCCAGCCCGTTACAAACTAAAAAATCAAATCTTCAATCTCAAATCTTATCGCACATGCGACGAGATTTGAGATTTGGATTTTAAGATTTTACTTTGCACCGGGCTGGGCGGTCTCGCCTGACACTTGTAACAGGCAACAGGGGTTGCGTTCGTTACCCCACTGAAGGGAACAGTTCAAACCACGAACTGACGACAGCCATGCAGCACCTGTCCATCCGCCTTGCGGCGATCAACGTTTCTGCTGATCTTCGAATGGATTTCTAACCCTGGTAAGGTTCTTCGTTTAGCGTCGAATTAAACCACATGTTCCACCGCTTGTGCAAGTCCCCGTCTATTCCTTTGAGTTTCAACCTTGCGGCCGTACTACCCAGGCGGATCACTTAACGCGTTTGCTACGACTCGGGGAGGGTCGATACTCCCCAAATCTAGTGATCATCGTTTAGGGCGTGGACTACTGGGGTATCTAATCCCATTCGCGACCCACGCTTTCGTGTTTCAGCGTCAGGAGTGGACCAGTCTGCTGCCTTCGCTTTCGGTGTTCCCCATAATATCAACGCATTTCACCGCTACACTATGAGTTCCGCAGACCCCTTCCATCCTCTTAGTTGTGCCGTTTCCCATGCAGCCTATCGGTTGAGCCGACAGATTTAACACAAGACTAACACTACCGCCTACACACCCTTTACGCCCAATAATTCCGGATAACGCTCGAGGCACTCGTATTACCGCTGCTGCTGGCACGAGTTTAGCAACCTCTTATTCTCCAGGTACAATCAATAACTTTTTCCCTGGCAAAAGGAGTT
>JACCDK010318231.1_pt1 | contig 15174 bp, 17 predicted proteins | sample 7445871 | NCBI WGS metagenome assembly JACCDK01 (sample SAMN15323436, study PRJNA562643) | freshwater metagenome | isolation source: river surface water | place: USA:Blue River Watershed | collected 2017-08-15 | reverse complement strand
GGTCAAAGACTCCCCGCCTCCGATTTGCCAGTCTTCCAGCTCATCCAAAGCAGTTTTGGCCTGATCCTTGCTGCGCTTGTTATAGAGATTGATGTGGGTGTTGGTCATGATTCTGAATAGCCAAGCCTTGAGATTGGTTCCCTGCTCAAACTTGTCCCAGGCTGCATATGCCTTGGCAAAGGTTTCCTGGACAAGGTCTTCAGCATCTGATGGGTTTCTGGTCCAACGCAGTGCAGCACCAAATAGCTGTGGCATTAGCGGCAAAGCCTGCTCTTCAAAGCTCTTCAGCTTCACCGATTTATCTTTCATTAAAAGCAGTCTATGGGCAGCGGCATAAAACTGAAACTTCGCAAGTTGAGCGGGTATCTTGGTTAGGTGTCGATAGCCAGCTGGTCAGCCCCACAAGCAAGGGGCTTCAAGGCCAGCATTCGCCTACCCGGATCAAAGTCGCTGACAAATCGAGAACTTGTCCTATCAGCGCTAGCGGACAAACCTTCCACCTTGTTAGATCCGCTTTATTCACGCGACAGTCAGCTGATGATCGAAGCCTTGAAATCGCTGGGCACAACTTTTGAGAAAAGTGCGAATCGGCTGATCGTCACACCTGGGAAATTAGTTGGGCCAGCCAAGATTGATTGCGGTTTAGCTGGCACCGTAATGCGCTTCATTCCGCCACTGGCTGCGCTGGCCAGTGGGGAGATTACCTTTGATGGGGATGCTCAAGCCCGCCGCAGACCAATGGCAACCACCATCGATTCACTGCGCAAGTTGGGTGTGAGCGTCAGCGCCGAGGGCGATGGTTTGCCTTTTTCTATTTCGTCTTCTGGAAGCGTGCAAGGCGGTGAGCTCTCGATTGATGCCTCGGCATCTTCCCAGTTTGTTTCGGGGCTACTGCTCGCCGGCGCTCGCTATGAAAAGGGATTACTGATTCACCACAGCGGCGAGAGTGTTCCATCGCTTCCCCATATAGATATGACTCTGGTTTGTCTTGCTCAGCGCGGTGTTGACGCGCAAAGAGTAAGCAATAGTAGTTGGCGGGTTGAGCCAGGTGCGATCGCTGGAATTGAAGTTGAAATTGAACCTGATCTTTCGAACGCAGGTCCCTTCTTGGCAGCTGCCCTGGTCACCGATTCACAGGTGATTATCCCCTGGCCCGAGAACACCACCCAAGTGGGAGATCAATTCCGAAAGCTGCTGACCGAAATGGGTGCCGAGGTTGAATACAAAAACAAGCAGCTGAGTGTGCGCGGTACCGGAAAGATTTTAGGAATTCAGGCAGATCTTTCTGAAGCGGGCGAACTGGTGCCAACCATTGCCGCCATCGCAGCGCTAGCTTCAACCCCATCTGAGCTGACTGGAATATCTCATCTGCGCGGGCATGAGACCGATCGCCTAGCGGCGCTGGTTGCTGAAATTAATGGAATTGGCGGAAGAGCAATCGAGCTTGCCGATGGAATCAAAATCGAACCGAGCAAGCTAACCGGTGGGCTGTGGAAGACCTACGAGGATCACCGCATGGCAACCGCTGGAGCAATTATTGGGCTAAGAGTTGCAGGCATTGAAATTCAAGATATTTCTGTCACCAGCAAGACCATGCCCAATTTTTCCCAGCTGTGGCAAGAAATGCTGGAGAGCAATTGAACTGGCGGGATTTAGACGAAGACGATGTCCGCGTAAGGCCAAACCCCAGGGGCTCCCGACCTAGAACCAAGATTCGCCCAACTTTTGAAAATGCCAAGCGGGGCATGGTGTTGGAAGTTCACCTCGCGCGCTATCGAGTCCTAACCGAAGATGGCATTGAAGTTCTAGCAACCCTGGCTAAGGAGCTTCGATCCGATGGCTGCGTGACCTGCGATCAAGTCCTGCTCGACGGCGATGTCAGTGGTAATACGGGATCGCTTGCGCGAATTGTTCAGATCGAACCTAGATCCAGTGAGCTGACGAGAGTGGCAGAGGATGGCACCGAGCAGAGAATTGTCGCTAATGCAGATCAGCTGGTAATCGTGATGGCGGCTGCCAACCCAGAACCCAGGCCTCGCTTGGTGGATCGATTCTTGGTCGCAAGTTATCTGCAGAAACTATCGCCAATCCTTGTTATTACCAAATGTGATTTAGCCGATCCAACTGATTTCATAGAAAAGTTTTCCGGCACCAATCTGCAAATCATCAAAACCTCAAAGTCAGCTCCAAATCTCTCTGAATTGAAAAAGCTCATCGCTGGAAAAAAGAGTGTGTTTGTTGGTCACTCAGGTGTTGGAAAGTCCACCCTCATTAATCAGCTGGCGCCAGATAGCGGCAGGGCTACTGGTGAAGTGAATGTCGCAACCGGCAAGGGAAAGCACACCTCCTCTTCGGCAGTTGCCCTGAGGGTTGATAACGGATGGATTATTGACACCCCGGGGGTTAGGACTTTTGGTATTTCAGGAGCAACTACCGAGCAGATACTTGCAAGCTTTTCGGACCTGAGTGAGATGGCAAAAGACTGCCCGCGGGATTGCTCTCATCTGGCTGGTTCGCCAGATTGCGAATTAGATGCAGCCGTTGAATCCACTCAACTAAAAGCCGAAAGGCTTGCTTCTTTCAGGCGATTGGTTGATTCGATTTCATCGGTAGATTGGCAGTAATGAAGGACCTGGAGTTAGCACTAGCGTTGGCCGATGCGGCTGATGAGATTTCGTTGGCTCGCTTTAAAGCGCTGGATCTCAAGATTGAGACTAAGCCAGACAGAACCCCGGTAACGGATGCCGATCGTTCAGTTGAGCGCAAAATAAGAGACCTGATAGAGCAGTTGGCACCGAGCGATTATGTAATTGGTGAAGAATTCGAAAACACAGGCTCTGGTGACCGGGCTTGGATCATTGATCCGATCGATGGAACCGCCAACTTTCTGCGAGGTTTGCCGATTTGGGCAACCCTGATTGCGCTTCGGACTGGTTCTGAGCTAACCACCTCGGTGGTTTCTGCACCCGCACTTGGCAGAAGGTGGTGGGCCAGCAAGGGCGCGGGAGCCTTCACCAAAGACGTCGATGGCAGCATTCGAAAAATTCAAGTGTCTTCTGTTAGCCAGTTAGCTGACAGCTATGTTTCATATAACTCAATTCAGCAGTGGCAGCGAATTGGTAAAGAGAAAAACATTGAGGCTCTTTCTGAGCAGGTTTGGCGAATTAGAGCATTTGGAGATTTCCTTAGCTACATGTACGTGGCTGAGGGCGCTATTGATGCGGCAAGTGAGCCGGACCTCAAGATTTATGACATCGCAGCCCTGGTTCCTATTGTTCAGGAGGCTGGAGGCAGATTCACTGACCTTTCAGGTGAGCTGACCGCTGAGAGTTCCAACGTGCTTGCCAGCAATGGTCTTATCCACGAGGCGATTCGTGCTGCGCTCAACTAGTAGTCGCTGGTTGGCCTTCTTTGCAATTGCACTCCTGGCAATAAACCTTCGAACCGCGGTTAGTTCGATTTCACCAGTGGTTGGGTTTATCCAACAGGACTTTTCATTACCCGTCATCGCAATTGGTCTGTTGGGACTGGCAGCTCCGCTGGCATTTGCTTTTGCATCCACCGTTTCGACCAGACCAGCCAGGCGGTTCGGACTGGAGCTCACGCTACTGCTGGTGGTGGTTGCCATAATTGCTGGGAATCTCGTAAGAGCAATTGCATTTGATCCGGGTTCTTTGTTTGCCGGATCGCTACTGAGCCTGTTTGGAATGGGAATTGGCAATGTCTTATTACCAGTGGTGGTCAGAAGATACTTTCCTAACAGAATTGGTTTGATTTCATCCTTTTATATAACGCTCACCGCCATCTCAGCCACACTTGGGTCTTTGGTCGCGGTGCCGGTGGCGGAAGCGGCTGGATGGCGTTTCTCGCTTGGTCAATGGGCAATTTTTGCAGCCCTGGCTCTACTGCCAATCATTCCGCTACTTAGAAACAATCAACCGGCCGAGGCTGGTGATGCAGTGCCCGCAAAAATTGCAGTTTGGAAATCCCCCACCGCAATTGCAATTAGCGGTGTTCAGGGGATGACGGCAATCTTCGGCTATGTATCCTTCGCTTGGCTGCCGCTGCTCCTTATTGAACATAACTTCGTGAGCCAGTTAGCAGCCGGCAATCTGCTGGCATTGTTTGCGATTATGGGATTACCAACTTCGCTACTGGTTCCGATAATTGCGGCAAAATACCCAAGTGCTCAAGCGGCAATAGTTTTCTTTTCAGCAACTGCAGGCTCGCTGGGAGCACTTGGAATCATGTTTATCGAATCAAACTTGTGGTTGTGGGTAGTTCTACTGGGGCTGGGTCCAACAATGTTCCCGCTAGCTCTAACGCTCTACAACCTTCGCAGCAAAGATCAGCAGACAGTTTTGGCCGTCAGTTCGTTTGGGCAAGGAATTAGTTATTCACTGGCAACCATTGCGGTTTTACTCGTTGGAATCTTGCGAGAACTAACTGGTGGTTGGGAAGCTGCGCTGTGGCTGCTGTTTGCAGTTGCGGTAACTAGCTCGCTCGCGGGATTGCAGCTGGCCAAAAAGAAATTTGTTGAAGACGAAATTACTGGCTGATTTCAATTCCAACTGAGCTGCAGCGAGAATTAATTGACGCGGTTAGCTCGTCCACCTTCTGCTGAGCTCCCTGGGCAGTCTGACTTTCTGCCAGAGCAGCTGTGAGGCCTCTTAGGTCATCGGCTAGGCCACTTGAAAGAACCGAATCAATTTGATTACCAATGAGTTTGTCGATCTGTGTAATCACACCGCTATCAACCAGGCCTGACTGATATGCATCAGAAAGACCAGCCAGGGTCGAGGAGAGTGCGGTGCAGGCAGCGGCATCGGCCGCTGTAGCTGCCACATCCTCCAAACTGCAAGCACTCAGGGGAAGTACGGAAAGGGCGACAATGGGTAGGGCGGCAAGTCGACTCATGCTCCAAATCCTAGGAACTAAGCCTGAGAATGGCCTTAGAAGTAATACAAAGTCAGATTGGAAGAAAATCCGCCCTTCCCAGTTACACTTCCTTGGGTCTTTGAAACTGGAGCAAATTTGCGCGTCTATAACAACATCACCGAGGTTTTTGGTAATACCCCGCTGGTTCGTCTAAATCGAATTATGGACGGGGCAAAGGCGGAGGTTTACGCCAAGCTCGAGTTTTATAACCCTTCCAGTTCAGTCAAGGATCGCCTCGGTATCGCAATGATCAATGAGGCCGAGAAGTCTGGCGAGCTTAAACCAGGCGGAACAATCATTGAGGCAACCTCTGGTAACACCGGTATCTCGCTTGCCATGATTGGGGCTGCCCGAGGCTACCGAACCATCATCGTGATGCCCGACTCAATGAGCCTCGAAAGAAAAATCTTGATTCGTGCCTATGGCGCAGAACTGGTACTGACTCCGGCAGCTGAGGGCATGAAGGGTTCGGTTGCCAAAGCCGAAGAACTGGGTAGAAATATTGAAGGCTCGATATTAGTTCGACAGTTTGAAAATCCTGCTGGTCCAAAAATTCACCGGGAGACAACGGCAGAAGAAATTTGGCGTGATACGGATGGCCAGGTTGATGTATTTATTGCTGGCAGTGGTACTGGCGGAACAATTACCGGTACCAGCCTTCGACTGAAAGAGTTAAAGCCTTCCTTGAAGAGCTACGTTGTTCAACCGGCAGCATCACCCCTGCTAACAGGTGGTGAGGCAGCTGGTCACCCACTGGCTGGAATCGGTCCAAACTTTATTCCTGCCGTTCTGGACATCAACAGCTATGACGAGGTGATTAGCGCACCGAATCAGGTTGCTTTTGAGTTTGCAAGGCGCGCCTCGGCTGAAGAGGGAATCTTGGCAGGAATCTCATCTGGTGCAGCGCTCTGGGCTGCTCGTGAAGTGGCAAGTCGAAAAGAACACGAAGGTCAAATCATCGTGGTGGTAGTTCCTTCCTTCGGCGAGCGCTACGTATCATCTTCGCTCTATCGCGATTTGCAAGAGGAATACCAACAAAAGTGATTCGTGAAGACATTAGAGCGGGGCTAGAGAGAGACCCGTCCGTCAAGACGGGATTTGAACTTTTCTTCACATCCCCCGGTCTGCACGCTGTCTGGGTATATCGCATAGCCCATGTTTTGTGGAAGTGGAAGCGAAGAATTCTTGCGCGCATGCTGTCCAATTACGCCAAGTTCTTCTCTGGCATTGAAATTCATCCCGGTGCAACCATTGGCCGCAGACTGGTGATTGATCACGGCGTCGGGGTGGTAATCGGAGAAACCGCTGAGATTGGCGATGACGTGTTGATCTATCACGGTGTCACGCTGGGCGGCAAAACGCTGGACCCGGTCAAGCGTCATCCAACCGTTGGTAATCGAGTGATTTTAGGAGCCGGTTCCAAACTAATTGGCAACATAGTGATTGGTGACGACTGCCGAGTTGGTGCCAATGCGGTGGTGACCAAGAACATGCCAGCTGGCACTGTGGCGGTGGGCGTTAATGCCAAACTCATTCGCAGCATTGCCGAAGACCACTACGCGATCTAGTCCTTGTTTTTGAAGTAAAGGCAACTCCAGAGCTGATCAATCCCGACTTGCCTGGTGCCGCTCATCCCCTGCTTCTTCATGATTTCCCATGTCTTATCTCTGCCCAGGTCGGTTTGCAGATGCGGAGCCTTGGGATAGAAAAGCCAAAAAGTTATGCGCTGATCCCATAGCTGCTTTAGTTTTGGTAGCTGCTTTGTGAGCTTGGTCGAATTCTCCACGAATACAAACATGGAGGGGGCGCTACCATCCAGGACCATCTTTCGAGCGGTATCGAAATTAGCGGCCCAGGGTCTGATGTCATCCAAATTGACGTCTGCTGCCAAATTGACGCAAGGAATCTGAGTTCCTGGCTTGATATACATTTTTGCTGCAAGGGTCATAACCCCGAAAGTTTATTTTCTAAAGAAGTGAAATATTCACCAAAGCAAAAAATTTACTTTCTGAATTAGCCAGCCAGTGGGCCTAGGTAGTATCGGTCAAGCGTGGAAGAAGGTCTTGCCTCTCCACCGTGCTGAGAAATGAACTGATCGGTACCATCAGTTCCGCAAAGTGATCTAATCGCCCCAGAGCCTCCTGGGTGCTGCCGAATCCATTCGGTTAGGTCATAAACTCCACCGTCAATTGCCACCCAGCATTCTGCTTGAGTGTTGCGCTTGGCAACCTCAGCCAAGGTGTAGCCGGCTGCGGTCTGAGTTGGCGATGGGCTCTGCGTTGGTGAGGCTGTGGCCGTCGCAGTTGGTGATGGACTGGCAGTGTTGGAAGATTCCTCTGACTCCATTGGGTCCATCGATTCCGCTTCCATTGGGTCAGCGATTTCGGATTCCATCGGATCCATAGTTTGAGATGACGCTGCCGAGCTGGACTGAGTTTGCTCCGTCACTGATTCGCTCGGGGCAACCTGAGCGCAGCCCGTGAGGGAAATAAGCAAAATCAAAGGCAGGAAATGTCGCATGTTTAGAAAAACCAAGCGGCGCCGAAATAATTCCCTAGGGCTTGCCCACTTCAGTTTCACTATCGCCGCCTCCAGCTAGTACAAGGCCAGCGGTAATGAGCGGGATTCCAATTAGTAGACCAATGGTGATTGGTTCGCTAAGAAAAACAATTCCCAAAAACAGCGCTACAGCGGTGTTGACGTAGGTGATAAGAGAGGATTTGGCTGGGCCGATTTCCTTTATGAGCTTAAAGAACAGCACGAATGCTGCAGCAGAACAAACCAGTCCCAACACCAAAATCGCAATCAAGCTCTGAGTGCTGGCCTGGGCAAATTCAGCACCGAGATTGGGAACTGCAAATGGTGCGTATACGACAGAAACCATCAGCATGCTCAAGCCAATCATTGACGCCGAAGAAACATCTTTCAGCTTTAGGTTTGCCACTATGGGAGCAACTGCATAACCCAAAGATGCCAGAATCACAAACAGAACATAGAGCGGATCTATCGCACCAGTGAAGGAGTCAACTCCGACTAGGGCTGCCACCCCCAAGAACCCGATCAGCATTCCACTCAGTGGCCTTGGCTGAAGTGCTTTACGGTCCTTCAGGAAAATGGCCAAGATTGCCACTACAAAAAATGGAACAGTGGCCACAAACAAACCGGAAAGTCCTGATGGAATGTGCTTGCCAGCCTCGGTGATCAGCCACCAAGGAATAACCATCTCGGTTATCGCAAAAATCAAAACATAGGGCCAGGCCTTGAGTGCTTTCGAAAGCCCTCCAGCGTAAATGGCATAGGGAATCAAGACCAGTGCGCCAAGAAAAACTCTAAGAAAAACGATTGAGGGAGTTGAGAAACTATCCAGGGCCAAAACGATAAAGAAGTATGGCAATCCCCAGAAAAAGCCTGTTAGAGAAAACAGTATTAAGCCTTTTTGGGTCACCGACCAAGTGTAATGATCTTTCGGGGTCTATCTATCTTTTGGCTCAGTTGTTGGGGAAAACAATAAAAATTATCGAGTCGCAAAGAAATACAGCGCCATAGAAAAGGTTGAATAAGGGCATGACAATTACACAAAAACCTGCAGAAACTAGTGTCCCTCTTTCAAATTTAATCAAAAATCGCTGGTCTCCTAGGCTCTTCGATAAGAATCACTCAATGAGTCCGGAAGAAATTAAGTCGCTGGGTGAAGCTTTTAGGTGGGCTCCTAGCTCCAGTAATCAACAACCTTGGCACGTTGTGTTTCTAACGAGAGACAGCGAATTGTTTAGGCACATAGCAAGCACGGGACTCACTGGCTTTAATCAAGCCTGGGCACCAGCTGCATCCGTCCTGGCTGTAGTGCTGGCAAGAAAGCTGGAAAAGGAGAAAGCTCGCAATCAGGCAGCAACCTATTTTGATGTTGGCCTGGCCTCCATGCAGATGGTGTTAGAGGCTGAGTCAATGGGATTGCGATCGCATTTCATGGGAGGAATTTTGCATGATCAAATTTCGACAATCCTTGGGGCTGATGATTTTTGGGTAACCTGTGTGGTTGCAATTGGAAAGCAAGCCAGCATCGAAGGTGCCTCACCCGAATTGGTTGAGCGCGAGGTGGCAGTTAGGTCGCGCTTTCTTCCCGAACACGCATACTCAATTAATGAACGAATTAGTTGAACAAACGTGAGCCTTAAATTTGATCAAGCTCTGTCCCCCGTACTAGATCTAATTTGCGAGAAACAAGAAAGAGGTCGAATTCCGATTGTCTTGATTGACGGTCGAGCAGGTGCTGGAAAGAGCCTCTTCGCGCAACAGTTATCCGATGCCTACTTCAAGATTGACAATCAGGCTGCCCGCGTGGTTGCCATGGACGATCTCTATCCTGGCTGGGAAGGCTTGGCTAGTGGATCTGCGTATTTATACTCAAACATTCTCAAACCATTGACCCAAGGCAAAACCAGCACTTGGCAAGTTTGGGACTGGAATGAGAATAAGCGCGGCGCGGATGATCCAGTGAACGGCTACCGAGAATTCTCGGGCGGAACAGCACTCATTGTGGAGGGGTGTGGCTCGATAAGCCGACTAAGTAGCGAGCTTGCAGATCTAACTCTCTGGGTGGAGGCAGATCTAATGGTGCGAAAGACCAGATTCCACGAGCGCGATAGCGGAAAGTTTGATGGTTACTTTGCCACCTGGTCTGCCCAGGAGGATGAATTTTATGAAAGAGAAAAGTCTCGTGAGTTGGCTCAGCTGATTATTGAAAATTAACTTTTCTGTTTTCAAGCCAGGTTCTAACACCCGCAATCACGCTGAGCGTGATGACCGCAATCGCAATTGCATAGACAGTGCCGCGAACCCATGGAATTGAATAGGTAAAGAATCCGGCCAAGGTCAGACCACAACCCCAGAGCAGGGCACCCACCAAGTTGGCGCTAAAGAACTTGTAGTAGTTCATTTTGCTGATTCCAGCGAGCGCCGGAATGATCACTCTCGCCCAAGGGATAAAGCGTGCTACCACGATCGACCACCAGCCGTAGCGAAGATAGAAAATCTCCGACTTAGCAATGGCATTTTTCAGCCACTTACCTTGGCGCTTATCGAGGTACGGCCTTCCGAAGTGTCGACCCAGTGTGTAGCCGACCTGATCCCCTAGCCATGCGGCAATCCCGACTCCAATCACCATCACCACGATGTTGATGGAATCTTGGTGAGCTGCTGCCACCAGGCCAGCGGCAAATACCAGGGAATCCCCTGTGATGAAAGGAATAAAGGCCCCGACGAATAGGCCAGTCCCGGCAAAGACCAAGCCAAAAACCACTGCATAGAAAAGCAGTGGTCCGATTTGGTCGAACCAGCCAACTATGTCTTGAGTAATCGACAGGCGAATGGGGGTTGAAAACACGCCCCAATTCTAACCCATAAGTTAGGTGTACCTAACCACTTCAGACATTGAAGCGGAACTCCACCACATCACCGTCTTGCATGATGTAGTCCTTACCCTCCATGCGAACCTTGCCCTGAGCCTTGGCTTCTGCCATTGAACCGGCAGCGGCCAGATCGCTGAAGGAAACAATTTCAGCTTTGATAAAACCCTTTTCAAAATCAGTGTGAATCACGCCGGCTGCTTGTGGGGCCTTCCAGCCTTTTCGAATGGTCCAGGCCCTGGCTTCCTTGGGTCCAGCTGTTAGATATGTCTGCAGACCAAGAGTTGCAAATCCGATTCGCGCCAGCTGGTCAAGTCCGCTTTCGGATTGTCCTAGTGATGCCAGTAATTCGGCAGCATCTTCTTTGGAAAGGTCAATCAGTTCGCTCTCGACTTTAGCATCTAGAAATACTGCTTCAGCAGGCTTTACCAGCTCGGCCAATGTTTTCCTTTTTTCCTCGCTACTAAGGATTGACTCATCAACATTGAAAACGAAAAGCATTGGCTTGGCAGTAAGTAGCCCAAGGTCTTTGATTGGTGCGATATCCAGCTTGCTTAGGGAAAGTGGGGTGCCAGCATTGAGGATCTCTATTGCGCTATCTATTGTTTCTAGCACCTGCGGTTCTGCTTTTTTACCCTTAACTTCCTTCTCGACTCTGGGGCGAGTTTTTTCTAAGGTTTGCAGGTCAGCCAAGATCAACTCGGTGTTGATTGTTTCAATATCGCTCTTGGCATCAACTCGGCCCTCGACATGGACAACGTCTGAATCAATAAAACCGCGCACTACCTGGGCGATAGCGTCCGCTTCACGGATGTTGGCCAGGAACTGATTTCCCAGCCCCTCCCCCTCGGAAGCTCCCTTGACGATGCCGGCAATGTCAACGAATGAAACGGGTGCGGCGATGATTTTCTCAGATGAAAAGATTTCGGCTAGCCGATCTAGTCTGGCATCAGGCAGATTGACCACACCAATGTTGGGTTCGATGGTTGCGAATGGATAGTTTGCAGCTAACACCGAGTTCTTGGTGAGTGCATTAAAGAGGGTGGACTTACCTACGTTAGGTAATCCGACGATTCCGATGGTTAGTGCCACCGGGGAAGTCTACTTCCCCCATAATTGCCCTGTGGCATTGGACTTTGTAGCTATCGATTTTGAGACCGCTAATTCATCCCCGGCTTCGCCCTGTGCGGTTGGGCTGGTGCGAGTGCTGGAGGGAAAAATCCAAGAAAGCCTGTCGATGCTGTTCCAGCCACCACTTGGCTATGACTGGTTTCACCCCGGCAACATCGCCATTCACGGCATCAAACCCGAGGATGTGGCTGATGCGCCAGGCTTTGCCGATGCCCTGCCGGAGCTACTGCTATTCACTCAGGGGCTGCCACTGATTGCCCATAACGCCAGCTTTGATATGGGGGTCTTGCGGGAAGCCAGCGCTGCGGTTGAGTTTGACCTACCAAACCTCAGCTACGCCTGCAGCCTGAAGATGGCTAGAAAGACCTATGAGCTTGAAAGTTACCGACTCAACGCAGTCGCCTATGCCATTGGCCACGAGGAATTTGCTCACCACGATGCTTTGGCCGATGCTGATGCCTGCGCACGGATAGTTCTGCACATGGCCAATCGCCATGATGCAGTGGACCTGGCGGGCCTGCTGGAGAAGACCTCCCAGCGTTTGCTTCCGCTTGTTGTCGGATAGCACTGGGATACTTCGAGTATGGAAACCGTGGTTTGGCTCAGTCTTAATGCCCTGGTGTTTGGGCTCATTATTGGTGCGCTAATCGGCTATCGGGTTGCCAAGCGCAAGGGTGGCGGAACTGAAGCAGCGAAGATTGCTGCCCTGCTGGCAACCGAAGCGGAGCTGCGTGCCCAGTTGAAGCGAGCGGATGAAAAATCCAAAGAACAGGCGCTGCAGCAGGAGCAGGAAAACAAGGTTTTATTAGAGCTCGCTCCGGTAAAGCAGCAGCTGGAACAAATGCAGTCAACTGTGCAGAGACTGGAAAAAGAGCGACTCGAGCAGTTCAGCACGATCTCAGAGCAGCTAAAGAGCGCAATTGAAATTGATGAAAATCTTCGAAAGCAAACTCAAGCCCTCTCGCAGGCGCTGACTTCCAATTCGCTGCGCGGAGTCTGGGGGGAAACTCAGCTGCGCAAATTGGTGGAGCTAGCCGGCCTGATCAAGCACGCTGATTTTTCAGAGCAGGCGACTATCAATACAGCGGACAAGAGCGGCCGCGCCGACATGATCATTAATTTGCCGGGAGGTAAGACGCTGGCGATTGATTCGAAGGTTCCCTTTGATAAATATCAGGAGGCTTCGGCCATCAGTGAGTTGGCGCTAGCCGAAGAGCAGGAGCGCAGAAAGCGACTGCTGACAGAGCACGTCAAAGCAGTCAAGGGCCACATTGATGAGCTGGCAAATCGCGCTTACTGGGAAGGGCTCGATAGCTCGCCTGATTTTGTAATTTGTTTTGTTCCCACCGAATCACTCCTATCCTCAGCCCTGGAGCTGGAGCCGAGTCTGATGGAGTATGCCTTTAGAAAGAATGTCGCGCTGGCCTCACCGGTGTCACTGTTTTCGGTTCTAAAGACCATCAACTACATCTGGCGACAAAATGCAGACGAGAATCAGGTTCGCTCCATGATCAAACTCGGTCGGGAGCTTTATGAGCGAGTTGGCAAGGTCGCGGAGCTGGCTTCCGACCTGGGTAGCAAAATCACCTCAACCGTAAAGAGCTATAACAGCTTCGTTTCGTCACTGGAATCACGAATGCTGGTCACCGCCCGCAAGCTAAATGACTTAGACGAAAACCAACTGGGAATTGAGACCATTGAGGCGCCCAAGCAGATTGAAAGCTCGCCCAGTGCCCTGACCGCCAAGGAGTTGGCCGAGGAGAAATAGGGGCGGCTTGGCTATAGTTAGACAGGCGCCTACAACGGTGTGAGTGTCTTTTCATTATTCACATCCAAGGAGTCTCATGGCCGAGCGGAAATCCCCGGTAGTAACCCTGACCCCCTCCCCGACGCTGGACCGCACCTATTTTGTTAAGGACCTGGTCGAAGGTGGCGTCAACCGCGCTGAACGCGTTGGTGAAGAGTTGGCTGGCAAGGGAATCAACGTTTCCCGCGGATTGCAGCTGGTCAATATGGCAGCACCGGGCGTAATCCCAATTGGTAACGCCGATCCAGGTGTGCTCAAGCGCACCGGCTCCAGTTTTCTCATTCCACTTTGGGTTGATGGCACACTTCGTGTTTCAACCACAGTTGTCGAATATGACGGCCCCACCACCAAGATTAATGAACACCCGAGACCGCTATATGAGCGCGATTGGAAATCCGTAATTGATCTGACCGAGCGCACTGTCAAGGACTACGAAGCGAAATGGCTGGTGATTGCGGGTGCTCACCCGGAAATTGTTGAAACTGGCAAGGTGATTGACCTGCAGCCGCTGTTTGATCGGATGGAAGCGCTAGGGGTAAGAGTAATTCTCGATACCTCTGGACCAGCCCTGCGCTACTGGGCACAAAAAGGTAGCGCCACCATCATGAAACCAAATTCACATGAGCTTTCGGAATGTGTCAATAAGGACCTCAACACCATTGGTGATGTTATTGATGCAGCTCGCGAGCTAAATGACTGGGGTGTCAACTGCGTGATGGCCTCGCTGGGGGTCGACGGAATTGTTGCAGTTACCAAGACTCACGCCATTCATGCCTATACAAAACCAGTCAAGGTCATCAACACGGTTGGCGCAGGAGATTCCACCATCGCAGGATTTTTGGCAGCAGTCGCCAACGAGGAATCAGATCCAAATGCTTACGGCGTTGGCTTTGATGTCGCCAAGGGTATTGCCTCCGCTGTTCAGTGGGGTGCCGCAAAGGTTCAACAGCCGACCAGTGGTCTGCAATCGATTGAGAACCTGGTGGAGGCTACAGTTGAACTAATTCCAGATCGTGCTCGCCTGCTGGGCGAACCGGCAAAGGCTAAGGGGTAAAAATGCCAGTCGTATCTTCCGCTGAATACCAAGAGATGCTCAATCGAGCCAAGACTGGGTCGTTTGCCTACCCCGCCATCAATGTTTCTTCATCACAAACACTCAATGCGGCACTGGCTGGACTTCAAGCCGCCGGTAGCGATGGAATTCTGCAGGTTTCAACCGGTGGTGCTGACTACTGGAGCGGCCCCACAATCAAAAACCGAGTAAGTGGTGCTCTGGGATTTGCAGCTCTCGCTCGCGAGGTTGCCAAGAACTACTCAATCAAAGTTGCTCTCCACACAGATCACTGCGCGGAAGACCAGCTGGCTGGCTTCGTTAGGCCGCTGTTGGATCTGTCTACCCAGCAGGTAAAAGCGGGTGGTCAACCGATCTTCAATTCACATATGTGGGATGGCTCGGCAGTGCCTCTGGACAAAAATCTAGAAATTGCCAAGGAACTGCTCAGCAAGGCGAGTGACATTGGCGTTGTTTTAGAAATCGAAGTTGGAGTGGTTGGTGGTGAGGAAGACGGTGTCTCGGGCGGTATGGGCGAAAACCTTTACACCACAGTTGAGGACGGTCTGAAGACAGCTGAAGCTCTTGGGCTTGGAGAAAATGGCCGCTACCTAGCAGCTCTCACATTCGGAAACGTTCACGGAGTTTACAAGCCTGGCAACGTCAAGCTTCGTCCTGAACTTTTGGCTGACATTCAGCAAGCGGTTGGTGCGAAGTATGGAAAAGACAAGCCGTTTGACCTGGTCTTCCACGGTGGCTCTGGCTCGACCGAGCAAGAAATTTCTGACGCGGTGAAGTACGGCGTAATCAAGATGAACATCGATACCGACCTGCAGTATGCG
>JACCDK010206246.1_pt1 | contig 15177 bp, 14 predicted proteins | sample 7445871 | NCBI WGS metagenome assembly JACCDK01 (sample SAMN15323436, study PRJNA562643) | freshwater metagenome | isolation source: river surface water | place: USA:Blue River Watershed | collected 2017-08-15 | reverse complement strand
CCTGGTACGGGAGATCCTTACTATACAGCAGAAGGTGGTGTTCGTAGAGATTATTACGGTGTAAGTGCCATTACTAGTTTGTGGATTGATGGTGCTGAATATTCAACATCGAATGCTCAGGCAGCTTTAACGACGCATGTAAATACAGAAGCTACTAAACCTGCATACTTTGGTTTGACAGCTAACCGTAATTTAACTGGTGGAAATGCTGTTATAAATTATAACATTACACCATACATTTCAGGAAGTTATGTGATGCATGCAGCAGTTATTGAAAAGGTAACTACAAATAACGTTGCTTCAAACGGTGAAACGTCATTTAAACATGTAATGATGAAAATGGTTCCTAATGCTAGTGGAACTACTATTACGTGTACTGCAGGTACTCCAATAAGTGGTCAAATTTCTGCAAGTATTGCAAGTACATTTATAGAGCAAGCTTCTGATTTAGAGGTAATTGTATTTATTCAAAATCCAACAACTAAAGAAATTCTTCAAAGTTTTACAGCTACTAATGCTTTATCATTAGAGGATAACGCCATTGCAAAAGTTAAATTATATCCTAATCCAGCTTCAAATAGCATTCAATTTGCGAATGTACAAGATGCAACAATTATGATTACAGATGTAACGGGTAAAGTTGTTTTACAATCTGCAGGTGTTGATGAAAATTCAATCATCAATGTTTCACATTTAAATTCAGGTATTTATTTAGTAAATATCAAAAATGAATTGATGAATGAAACTGTGAAATTTGTAAAAAAATAGTGATATTTTTATAAGAATCTAATTTTCAAAGCTGTCTAAAATATTTATTTTAGACAGCTTTTTCTAATAATTGCCTTACATGAAAAAAATCTTTCTTTTATTGTTTTTGACTACTTTTGGATATGCTCAAAAGCAAATGCCTAATATTGAATTAAACTCGATTTCTGGAGAATCCATTAATGTTAGTACCCAGTTTAATGAAAAAGATAAGCTATATGTTTTTTCCTTTTGGGCTACTTGGTGTGCTCCATGTATTAATGAATTGGAGGCCATTCATAAAAAATACACTTCTTGGAAAGAATCACTTAATGTTGAAATAATAGCAGTATCCATAGATGATTCTAAAACACAAAAAAGGGTAAAACCTTTTTTGAATGGTAAAGGGTGGACTTACAATGTTTTATTAGATTCCAATCAAGAATTGAAAAGAGCTTTGTCTATAGTGAATGTACCGTATACCATTGTGGTGAAAAATAATAAAATTGTATATGTAAGTAATGGTTATTCACAAGGATCTGAAGAAGAACTTTACCATAAATTAAAAGAATTATAATCCACAATCTACTCTACAATAACACGAAGTACAACTCATGAAATTAATACACTATATACTTGTTTTTGGTCTTTCTACTCTAACTTTAAAAGCGCAAGAAAAAAAAGACTTGGGCAGATTTTTTGGAGGCTTTGAAACGAATGCACAGCGCTATTTAGAATTTGAAAATGATGAAGATTCTCCAGAATATTTCCGCTCAAACAATTATCTTCAGTTAAATTATGAAATCAAAAAGTGGACTTTTGGATTGCAAATGGAAAGTTATGCCAAACAAGCTTTATTGAATTATTATCCTGGTTTTGAAGGAACGAATGTGGCTACTTATTTTGCAAAATATAAATCTAAAAAACTGGAGGCAACGGCAGGGTATTTTTACGAACAGTTTGGTTCAGGGATGATACTTCGTGCCTGGGAAGATCGATCGTTAGGAATCAATACGGCCTTGCGTGGAGGAAAGTTATTATATAAGCCTACAAAAGACATTAAGTTCAAAGCGTTTTACGGACAACAAAGATCTGGATTTAAGGTTTCTGAGGGGCAATTATATGGTTTTGATGTAGAGGCTAATGTTTCGGATTGGTTGTCGCTTGAAGAAGCTGATTTAGAAATTGGCTTTTCAAATGTGAATCGATATGAAAGAATTGATCCTAGTTTAGTTTTGAATCCAAATTTTAGCCCAACAACGCATGCATTTTCCCTTCGATCTGCTTTTTCACAAGGGATATTTTATTCCTCATTTGAAGCCAATTTCAAGTCTAAAGATGCAACTTTGAATCGTATTGATAATTCCATTTCTAATGATTTTATCAATGATGGAAATGCCTTACAGTTTAATTTAGGAATTGCAAAAGACGGTTTGGGCATTGATCTTACATTGCGCCGAACCGAAAATATGTTATTTACTTCGGAACGAATTCCTGTGGCTGTTGGCTTAAATCAATCGTCATTGGATTATTCTGATAAAGTCATCAATTATACACCTGCATTGACGAAACAACACCATTCTAATTTGGCTAACATTTATGTGTATCAAGCACAAGCGGGAGTCGAATTTAAGTCCAATCAAATTATGAAATCGGGTGAGACCGGAGGACAAATAGATGTGGTATATGAATTTGCAAAAGGAACAAAAATTGGGGGTAAATATGGAACTAAATTAGCCCTAAATTATGCGAGTTGGTATAATTTGCCAGGGACTTATCGCGCGATTCCGGCGCAATATGAGACTCGTTTTTTTGGGGTAGGTGAGAAATATTTTTCAGATTTTAATGTAGAGGTAAAAAAGCAGTTTTCTGAAAATTCACGAGCCTCATTTTTATACGTAAATCAATACTATAACAAGCCTTGGGTAGAAGACGCTTCTCATGATGTTAATACACATATTTTTTATGGGGAATGGATTTATAATTTGACGCAATCTAAATCTATTCGAGTAGATGTGGAGCACATGTGGGCTGATGCCGATTTTAAAAATTGGATGGGCGGTTCCATGGAGTATAACTTTAACGAAAAATTTTCAGTTTATGCAATGGATCTTGTAAATTACGGAAATACAAAAGATAAGGAGGAGCAAACTAAACATTATCTCACTGCTGGAGGAGCATACCGAATGGGCTCTACACGAGTTGCGCTAGGTTATGGAAGACAACGTGGTGGATTGGTTTGTGTAGGAGGTGTCTGCCGATTCGTTCCCGAAAGTACTGGAATTTCATTATCGTTTAATACCGCATTTTAAAAGAATTGATTAAAAAAAGAGACCTAAGGTCTCTTTTTTTAATCAACAAAAATAAATGATCCGTCGTCTTTTTTCTTTCCTCCAAATTTTTCCAATTTATATGTCACTGAAAACATGGCATATTGTTGCAATACAGTGTTTTCCATATCGGTAATAGCTGTAGGAGTGATTGTTCGTGTGGCACTAATGTTTTGGTTTAACACGTCATAAACTTTAACTTTTGCTGTTAATTTATCTTCATAAAAGTTATAGCCTAAACTTAAATTCCATAGATAGAAATCTTTTTTAAACCCGTCTGCAATATTCGAATTGTAATTGTATCCAAAATCGCTTCCTAGGACTACTTTTTTGGGCCAATAACTCGTAATTTCAAGTTTAGCACTGTGTATGAAATTTTTAGTATTATCAATAACATAATTTGTATAATCATTAGAAATGTAGGTGTACTTGTAGGAGGGGCCAATGCTAATTAAGTCTTCAATTGACCACGTAATATTAGCTTTTGGATTTAAAGTTAGCCCTTTAGATTCATACAATGCCGCATTGGTTAAGCCTTGATCATAATTATAGCCTAACTGAAATCCGATCCCATATTTTAATGTTCTTTTTTCTTTTTTTAGGGATTTATTTAAGCTAAACCCTACATAACTATTGTAAGTTTTACTTACATTTTGATAGGTAGTCGTAGCTTTAAAGTCACTGTCATACGTTGTCGATGCTACAATTTGATTTACGTTATAATCGCCACCAAAATAGGTGTAAAATCCGCTTCGGGTAGCATAATCATAGTTGCTAAAATTGGAATAGAGAGAATAGTTTTCATTGGGTTTTAAATCGGCATTTCCTATAACCGTATTTAAAGGATTGGCTAGGTTTTGAAAAGGAAGTATTTGATTTGCTGACGGAAGATTAACTTCGTAGGATAAATAACTATATATCGATTTAGATTTGCCTAGGGTAATATTTATATACCCGTTCATTTTAGGATAAATAAAGTTTTTATTTACTGCAGTTTTGTTAGATAGATATGTAGACTGATTGTTAAAATTAATAATTTCGGTACCCATAGAAATACTTCCTCTTATCTTCTTTTTTCGAAGGCTAATACCCATCATTGGAGTAACACGTGAGGTATTTGATTCAATTGCATTTGAAAGGACATCATTGAAGTTTGTATAGGAATTGAATCCAGAGTCAAAGTCAAAAGTTTGTCTCGATTCCGAAGATGTATCATAATTAAATTTAGTTTCAAAATTAAGAACTAACGAATCGCGCAAAGGTTCAGAATAACCAATTTCTGCTGAAAAATTATCTTTTTTGGAGTTGTCAATTCTAAATTGATTTCGATTATCATCTGCACTACCCGATTGAAAAAAGGCAGTTGTCGTTTTTGTAAATAAATCAGAATTGTACGAGTTGTTTTCATTACTAAAAGAAGCATTTATTCCTCTGCCCTTTTTCTTTAATTCTTTATAGAAATAAATGTTGTTTTTAAAAGTATTATTTTGGCTTGACCAATTATTATCGCTTGTGTTTTCGTTTAGGGCAGCGTTATTTTCGTCAAAAGTAGCATCAAAACCAGAATTGCTGTTTTTTATTTCGTTGCTCGAATAACTCGGACTCACATATAGTGTTGCTGTTGAGTCGAGTTTTATTTCAAAATCCATAGCAATATTATGTCCGTTAGAAATGGATTTGGTTTTAGAATTTGCAAGTGTAGAAGTGTTTCCTGTGGGTAATAAATTTGTTCGATTGGTTCTGTTATTGTTTTTTGATTCAGCATTAGAATAATAATAACTCCCGTTTGGATTGATTTTCTTGTTTGCCCACTCATCTGCAAAATTCACGCCTATCATGTTAGATTGTGTAATTCCGGTGTTGTTGCCAAATTGCATTCCATTTATGCCAAAACTTCCATTATCGTTCATCCAAACCGAGCTATTTCTTCCACCACCCATATTGTCAAAAATTTCATCCATTGAAAATCCAATTGAATTGATATTGTTTGAGGAGCCCAAGATGCTTATCTTTTGAGTGTCTTTAAAATAATTAAAAAGCAAACTCGATTCGTATCTATCGTCGGTTCCAAATCCTATGTTTGTTTTGCCAAAAACCCCTTTATTTTTATCTTCTTGAATGGTTAAATTTATTGTTTTTTCGTCTGAGGTGGCGTCTTGTCCCGAAAGTTCTTCTTCTTTAGATTTTGTATCGGTTACCTGAACTTTTTCGATAATCTCTGCAGGTAAATTTTGTGTGGCAATTTTGCCATCTTTCCCAAAGAAAGGTTTCCCATTGACTAATATGTTGTTTACTTCTTTCCCATTGACAGTGATTTTGCCTTCTTCATCAATTTCTACACCGGGAAGTTGTTTCAGTAGGGCTTCCACATTAGCATCTGGACGTACTTTAAATGAAGAAGCATTAAATTCTAATGTATCATTTTTAATGGTGATAGGAGGTGCTTCTGCTTTTATTACCAGTTCCGATAACGTATTGATGTTTTCTTCTAATTTTATGATTCCAAAATCCTTGTTTTCTTGCAACTGTTCTATTTTTTCAGAATATTCAGCAAAGGATGTAAAGGCAACTTTAAAATAAATTGGGGCTTTTATTTTTTTGGTTTCAAGGATGAATTTTCCATTTTTATCAGAAATTGTATAATCAATTACGGTAGAATCTTTTGCTGATTTTAGATATATCGTTGCTGATTCAACAGGTAATAATGATTTTTTTTCTATAATTTTTCCTTTTAAGGTAATGGTACTTTGACCAAAAGTTGTAAAAGAAGTTAGAAAAAGTAAGGTAAATAAAAAGTGGTTTTTCATAAAATCATGAGTTTAAAACTATAGAAACAGTGAATTGTAATTTTTATTGTTACAGTAAAAATTTTCTTTCGAAAAGTTAAATAATTCAAATAAAAAAACCGAAGAATTACCTCGGTTTCTTAAATTATTTCTGTCTAAAATAAATATCTATAGGAACCCCACTAAAATTGTATTGTTCTCTTAATTTATTTTCTATAAATCGTTTGTACGGATCTTTTACATATTGTGGCAAGTTGGCAAAAAACACAAACTGTGGGGTAGGTGTAGGCAACTGCATGCAATACTTAATTTTCACATATTTCCCTTTTAAAGCGGGTGGTGGAGTAGCTTCAATAATGGGCAACATCAATTCGTTGAATTTAGAAGTCGAAATGCGTTGTTTTCTATTTTCAAACACTTCTACCGCCGTTTCTAAAGCTTTCAATAAACGTTGTTTGGTTAAAGCAGAAATGAAAAGAATCGGAACATCTGTAAAAGGTTGTAATTCTTCTCTGATTTTTCGTTCATAATCTCTAGCCGACATGGTGTCTTTTTCAACCAAATCCCATTTATTTACTAAGATAACAACCCCTTTTCTGTTTTTTTCGGCCAACCAAAAAATACTTTGATCTTGTCCTTCAAAACCACGAGTGGCATCAATAACTAACAAACAAACGTCACTGTGCTCAATAGCTCGTACCGAACGCATTACCGAATAAAATTCTAAATCTTCTTTAACTTTTGCTTTTCGTCGAATTCCGGCAGTGTCTACCAAGTTGAATTCAAAACCAAAACGATTGTATTTGGTGTCAATAGCATCTCTTGTGGTTCCTGCAATATCAGTTACTACAAATCGGTCTTCGCCTATTAAAGCGTTGATAAATGATGATTTTCCGGCATTAGGGCGACCCACCACACAAAAACGAGGTAACGGTTCAACTTCTTCAGAAACTTCCGGCATTTCAGGTAATACTTCAACTAATTTGTCTAATAATTCACCAGTTCCACTGCCGCTCATTCCCGAAATGGTATAATAATCTCCTAAGCCTAAGTTGTAGAATTCAAAAGCGTCTTTTTCACGCATGGCGTTGTCTACTTTATTTACAACCAATAAAACAGGTTTGGTAACTTTTCGCAATAATTTGGCCACTTCATCATCCATAGGCGTAATGCCTTCTTCCACATCTACTACAAAAATAATGGCATCAGCTTCATCAATGGCTAATTCAACCTGACGGCGAATTTCTGCCTCAAAAATATCATCAGATCCTTTGATGTAACCTCCCGTGTCAATTACCGAAAATTCTTTTCCATTCCATTCGCTTTTTCCATAATTTCGATCTCGTGTAACGCCACTTACGGAATCCACAATGGCTTCTCTGCGTTGGATTAAACGATTAAAAAAAGTGGATTTTCCCACATTGGGCCTTCCTACTATGGCAACAATATTGTTCATAAGCTTGTTTTGAATCGGCAAAAGTACGATTTTTTTTGGAGCTTTTTCCAGCTATTCGTTTCAATCTTTTTGTTTTGCCAAAACAAAAAGGATTTCCACTGCTATCTGGGCTAAATGCAAAATTGATTCCACAATTGTTAAATAATGCATATATTAGCTTTAAAAATTAAAAGAAATGGATATTGAAAACAGCATTGAATTACGTCCCCGATTTCAAATGGACGTACCAAAATCGGTAGACAGTATTTTGCAGGATGCTGCTTCCCTCAAAGACGAGGTGATAGAAGATTATCGCATCAAAGTTTCAGATCGTCATATTTTCTTTTTTATTACGTTGGCCAAGCGAAAATATTATTCGCCTCATTTGCATATTGAATTAACACCTAACGACGACAATACAACGCATGTAAAGGGGTTGTTTGGACCCGATCAAACCGTATGGACTTTTTTTATGTTTTTGCACTTTTTTGTAGGGGGGTTATTTTTAATTTTCATGATGATGGCTTATTCGCATTGGAGTTTAAATCAGTCCGTAGTGGTCGATTTTTCAGTTATGTTTTTTATGGCAATTCTTTGGATGTTGCTCTATTTTCAAGCCCGAATCAATAGAAAAAAATGTGCACCCCAAATGTATAAGCTAGAAGATTTAATGAATCGGTTATTTCAATAAAAAAATACCTGATGAAATCACCAGGTATCTTTTAACTTTATTTTTTTTCTTTGTTCTTATTTCTGGTTATACCCAAATCGTTTCAATTGATAGGCACTACTTCTCCAATCTTTGTTGACTTTTACATAGGTTGCTAGGTGAATTTGTTTGCCAAAGAATTTTTCTAAATCTTCACGGGCTTGGATACCCACACGCTTTAATGCAGCTCCTTTGTGTCCAATGATGATTCCTTTTTGCGTATCCCGTTCCACCATAATTACGGCACGAATTCTAATGATGTTGTCGTCTTCAATGAATTCTTCCGTTTCGATCTCTACTGCATACGGAATTTCTTTGTCGTAATTCAATAATATTTTTTCACGAATGGTTTCGTTGACAAAGAATCGTTCGGGTTTATCCGTTAAAGCATCTTTTGGATAAAAGGCTGGAGAAACCGGAAGCAATTCGATGATGCGATCAAAAACGGTTTGCACATTGAAATTTTCTAAGGCTGAAATAGGAAAAAGTTCGGCGTTAGGTACCTTTTCTTTCCAAGCTTGTACTTGTTCTTCTAATTGTTCCTGATTGGATTTGTCAATTTTATTTAAAAGTAACAATACAGGAATCTTAGAATGAATGATTTTGTTGAAAAAAGCTTCGTCTTTTAATTCTTTTTCGCCAATTTCAACCATATAAACTAAAATGTCTGCATCTTCAAAAGCGGATTTTACAAAATCCATCATCGAATTTTGCAATTCATAGGCTGGCTTAATAATTCCTGGCGTATCCGAAAAGAGCACTTGAAAATCATCACCATTTACGATTCCTAAAATGCGATGTCTGGTTGTTTGTGCTTTCGAAGTAATGATGGAAAGTCGTTCGCCAACAAACGCATTCATAAGCGTAGATTTTCCAACATTTGGGTTGCCGATGATATTTACATAACCTGCTCTGTGCTCCATTTTATTATATTTTGTCGTGCAAAGGTAGGCATATCAGACGAATAGAAGAAATAAATATTTTTTTCACTATTTCCTTGCATTTAAACATATTCGTTGTATATTTGCACTCACAAATCGCGGGATAGAGCAGTAGGCAGCTCGTCGGGCTCATAACCCGAAGGTCACAGGTTCGAGTCCTGTTCCCGCTACTAAATGAAGCCATTCCAAAAGAGTGGCTTTTTTATATAATATGGACGAATTTGTAGTTTACATATTGTATTCTGAGAAATATAGTAAGGCATATGTTGGTTTTACTTCAAATTTGATTGAACGTTTCAAATCTCATAATTCACTGAGTAAAGAAGGGTATACCGTTAAATTTAGACCTTGGAAAGTACTATATGTTGCATTTTACACGAGTAAATCCGAGGCTTTGAAAAGAGAAAAACTCTTGAAAACAGGAAAAGGCAGGGAGTTTATAAAAAGATTGGTTTCTGATTTATAACCTTTTGGGCTCATATCCGCCACGGCGGACACAGGTTCGAGTCCTGTTCCCGCTACTAAATGAAGCCATTCCAAAAGAGTGGCTTTTTTATTTTTGAAATATGAATCCAAAAAAAATTGCAGAGTATAGAAAATTACTCAATGTTACCAAAACCGCTACTTTAAAAGAGTTGAAAACCATTTATAGAAACAGTATGAAGGAAGATCATCCCGATACTATTTCAGATCCAGTGGAACGATTAGCAGCAGAAGAGCGCAGTAAAAATATTATTGAAGCGTATCATTTCTTGGTAAGTGTTGCTCCCGAAACGCAAGAAAAAAACAAAGAAATTTATCTAAAAACCACTACTACAGTCAATATTCAAGATTTTTATATGGATAATGGCGTACTGTATATTTCGTTTTTAGACGGTAGTAATTATGAATATTTTAGTGTGCCTAAAGTAACCTATATCAAAATGGTGAATGCCGAATCGCCTAGCCGTTTTGCAAGAAGACACATTTACAATGAATTTTTATACCGTAGTGCTTCTAAATTAGTGGCTGACGAAAATTAGATTTTAGGTATCTTTGCGTAATGAAAAGTAGATTAGTATTCGTAATTATACTATTGTTTTTTGTGGTTTCTTGTTCAAAAGAAGAAGCAACTTCAAAAGGGGCAACTTTTATTAAAGCCGCAGACATGTCCTATTTACCTTTGATAGAATCGGAAGGTACTCGCTTTTACAACAGTGAAATGGTGGCTGAAGATGCCTTACGAACACTTCAAGTAGCTGGTTGCAACACCATACGTATTCGCCTTTGGCATTCACCTTCTGATAATCATTCCGGATTTAATGAAGTTAAAAGCTTAGCGCAACGCGTAAAAAGTTTAGGAATGAAAGTATGGTTAACGGTGCACTATTCTGATACTTGGGCCGATCCCGGGCATCAATTGAAGCCCGCTGCTTGGAATAACCTCTCCTTTGCCCAATTAAAAGGTCAATTCGAACAATATACGCAGCAAATTGTAACCCAAATTCAACCCGATATATTTCAAATTGGAAATGAAATTAATACGGGTTTTATCTTTCCTGAAGGGAATCTAATTAATAATGAGTCCCAATTCCTATCCCTATTAGCTAGTGCAAGTGCTGTAATTCGAACCCAAAGTCCGTCTACAAAAATCATGTTGCATTATGCCGGAATTCAAGGAGCTTCCTGGTTTTTTTCCAAAACGAGTGCTATTGATTACGATTATATTGGCCTCTCTTATTATCCGGTTTGGCATGGTACAGATTTGAACGTAGTACAACAAACACTAACTTCATTGGGTCAAACCTATTCCAAAAAAGTACTGATTGCTGAGACATCCTATCCTTTTACTTTGAATTGGAACGACTGGACCAATAATGTGCTCGGTCAAACAAATCAACTACATCCCAACTATCCAGCAACTTTGGACGGACAAAAAGATTTTTTTCAAAAAATGAAAACAACTGTACAGCAAACACCAAACGGAATTGGTCTTTGTTATTGGGGTGCTGAATGGATTGCATTTAGAGGAACTCAGGCTTCAAATGGTTCTTCCTGGGAAAATCAAGCTTTGTGGGATTTTAATCATAAAGCAGTTCCTGCTATGACTGTTTTTAAATAATTTTTGTATTTTTGGGTAACTAACCAAAACTAAATTATTTATGGAACTAATTAATTTTACTGCAATTTTAGTAGCAGCTTTTACAAGTTTTGTTGTCGGATTTATTTGGTACAATCCAAAAGTATTTGGCACTATTTGGATGCGTGAAACCGGAATGACAGAAGAAAAAGCCAGACAGAGTAGTATGCTCAAAGTATTCGGACTCACGTTTATTTTTTCATTTTTGTTAGCATTTATAATGCCTACATTTGTAATTCATCAAATGGGTGCACTAGGTATGGTTGGCGGACCCTCAGAGGTTGAAAAAGCAATGCCATCGTATTTGGCTTTTTTAGCAGATTACGGAAATGTCTTTAGAACCTATCAACACGGTGCACTTCATGGTTCTATGATTGGATTTTTTGTAGCATTGCCAGTCATTGCCACAAACTGTTTATTTGAGCAAAAATCGTTTAAATATGTCGCTATAACTTCGGGTTATTGGATTGTTGTTATGACCATTATGGGAGCCATTATTTGTGGCTGGAAATAATTTAACATTTATTTAAAGAGCAATCGCACTACATTTGTGGTGCGATTTATTTTTTTACTTTGAACGGAATCACTTTTGAAATATTTAATTCTACTTTTGCATTGCCTTTGCAATGGGATCAAGTAGCGCAACAAAATGTGTTTCTGCAAACGCCATATTTGTCGGTATTGGAACGTTCTGCCCCTACAAATATGCAGTGTTTTTATATTGGTATTTTTGAAAATTCTGAATTAATAGGGGTTTCTCTAGCACAGTATCTCGATTTAAATGTATTGGAATCCTTTGGAGAACGTGATAAGTGTTTCAAAACAATCATTCGCAATTATATCTTTAAAAATTTTGCCTCGCATACCTTGTTTTTGGGGAACAATATGATTACTGGACAAAATGGATATGTTTTTTCTAAAGATATTGATTTTGAATGTATTAGTGAAATTTTACTCCAAAGTGCCGATGAAATTATCAGGTACTTCAAGCAAAAAGGAGTAGCCATTCACTTGGTGTCTTTTAAAGATTTTTATGAAAATTGTGCGGTCAAATTACGAACGTATGATTTTAATTCGATGTATGAATTTACGGCGCAGCCCAATATGATTTTGTATCGAAATGAAAATTGGAGTTCAGAAGAAGATTATACCACTTCATTGTCTAAAAAATATCGAGATCAATTCAAACGTGCACGCAAGAAATTTGAGGGGATTCAAGTAAGAAACCTGACTTATGAAGATGTAGTTGCTCAAGAAGAGATCATTTATTCCTTATATCATTATGTGGCAAAAAATGCACCATTTAATACCTTTTTCTTAGCAAAAAATCATTTTTCTACCTTAAAGGGACAATGTGGTAATCGGTTTCAGATTTTCGGATATTATTGGCAAGATAAACTCATTGGTTTTCATACGTTACTGTTGAATGCGGAAACCCTTGAAACGTATTTTTTAGGATATGATGAATCCCTACAAAAAGAAAAAATGCTGTATTTAAATATGTTGTACAATATGAATCAATATGCAATTGAAAATGGCTTCAAGCGCATTATTTTTGGCCGCACAGCATTAGAGATCAAAAGTTCAGTTGGTGCTATACCCGTTAAAATGTCAGGTTTTATTTATCACACTAATCCATGGATCAATCGGTTTATGAAAGTTTTTTTCAAACAGCTAGAACCCAAAGCACATTGGCAACAGCGCCACCCGTTTAAATAAAAAATCCCGAATTCCTCGGGATTTTTTATTATAATTTATTTTCTAAACTTGTCCAACCGCCGCCATTGATGCAATCAATGCCGTGTTGTTTTAAAATGGCTGTTGCTTGAGCGCTGCGCATCCCAGACCTACAACACGCAATAATTGGCTTGTTCCATTTTTTAATGGTTTCAATATTTCCATTGACGACCTGTAAGGCAATATTTTTCGAACCTTTAATGTGTCCGTCTTTAAATTCATCGGGGGTTCTTACATCTAGAATTATAGCTCCCTTTTGAACATACTCTTGGACGTCGTTTGTTTTATTTCCCATTCCTAAAAAATCTAATAATCCCATAAGTAATTTTTTTTACAAAGATAGATTTGTTTTTTAGTGAGATCAGTAACAAAAGTTACTAAAGAACTATGCTTGTATTTTCAAAAATCAATTCCAAGCCATTGGTAATTAAATGGGCGATTTCAGGACGTTTGATTTTTATTTTTTCTAAATGATCAATTATCTTTTTCTGTAATGCCCCATCATTTGATTTATGAGCCAATTCTGCCATTTCAACGGATAACAGCCAATCATTCGGATGATTTGCAGTAACGGATTCAAATACGGCCTCTAAAGTGGTATCTGGCGCATTGTTTTCTCGAAGATTTCTAACAGCGGCATACAAATTTTCTAATGCGGCTCTTTCAGGTGATTTTTTCTGTTTGATCGTTTGTGATGCCGGAACATGATGGATCAAATCAAAACTAGTTACATCGGCAGGTCCAGAAAAAGCAGCCATCACTTTTTTACCCACAGCCATATCGTAAATACCCCATTCGGGTTGGAATAGTATGGTTTCGTTATGTGTTACCGTACAGTTTTTAAATTTAATGATCAGTATTTCGCCTTGTAAGTTTCGTGAACCTGTAATGATTTCTCCGCTTACTGTAATATTTCCTTCAAATTCAAGGGTAACTTGTTCGCCTTCGTAAATGGCATATGCATTTAAGTCTCTCGGACTCATTTCTTCAATGGCTAAATTGATGCCTTTGAGTTTTCCAATGGGGGATCCATATCCTTCGGCATGGTATTCAACACCGTGTCCAACCAATTCTTTTTCACGATAGGATAGGGCTGTTTTGCCTGTTGTTTGTACATAAACTGGTTTTCCATCTGCTTCAATCACATTTGAAAAAATACCAGAAATTTGTAATCCTGTGCTCAATTCTATGGTTCCCAGTGATTTTGAATTAATTAATTTTTTGATACTTGAGAGCCCACCTGTTCGCAACGCCATTTTGTTTGCAAACTCTTCTAATACTTGGTTTAAATGGGCAAAATCAGGAGTAACATATAATTGGGGTTGAGGTTTTGTGATGTCAAAACTAGTATCTGCTGCCGAAATATCATAGGGTATTTTCGTAACATTATCGGTCATGCACCAAGCGCTTTCTCCAATCGATGAAAGCAGTCCAGCGCCATAAATTTTTGGATCATCGATGGTTCCAATTAAGCCATACTCTACGGTCCACCAATGTAAGTTTCTAATGCGGGACATCTCCGATAATTCACCCATATTATTTTGTAAGTAATCGACTTGTTCTTCTGCTTTTTTAATGTCGGCTTCTGGAGTGTCTTCCGCTTCTTTTAAGATGGATAGTAATCGAATGGCTTCATATAACTCGTAATCCCTCGCTGAAGATATGGCCTTACAGCCAATTTCGCCAAAACGTCTCAAATATTCTGCGTATTCTGGATTGGCAATAATAGGAGCATGGCCAGCCCCTTCATGAATAATATCAGGAGCAGGAGTGTATTCAATATGTTCTAGTTGGCGAATGTCGCATGCAATTACTAATACATTATAGGCTTGAAATTCCATAAATGCATTAGGTGGAATAAAACCATCTACAGCTACTGCGGCCCAACCAATCGCTTTTAAAATGCGATTCATTCCATACATATTCGGAATGTTGTCGATTTCTAAGCCGGTCTTTTCTAAGCCTTCTAGATAAGAATTATGTGCTACTTTTGAAAGGTAATCTACATTTTTACGCATTACATAGCGCCATACCGCTTGGTTAATAGGCGTATAATCTTCATAAACTTGTGGTTTGATGAATTGTTTTAAATGATTGGGTAATCTGTCGATCAGCGGATTGCTTTCAAATTGCGTTTCCATAATACTATTCGTGATGTTTGAGGTAAAATTACGAATTTTTCAGAAAGATGGAAAGTAATTTGTGAATTCGATATAAAAAAATAAATGAGAGTTGAAACTCTCATTTATTTATCGTTTCAACGAAAAATGTGCTTTAAATTGTTTTGCAGCCCCATTTTCGGTATAATCTAATGTAAACCAATAATCGGTGGAAGGTAATAATGCATTGTTATACGTTCCATCCCAACCTGCACTT
>JACCDK011383158.1_pt1 | contig 15189 bp, 13 predicted proteins | sample 7445871 | NCBI WGS metagenome assembly JACCDK01 (sample SAMN15323436, study PRJNA562643) | freshwater metagenome | isolation source: river surface water | place: USA:Blue River Watershed | collected 2017-08-15 | reverse complement strand
GAATTATTGATCCAGCGCTGGTCAGCGATGCATTCCGCCAGTTGGAGCAGTATCGCCAGTATTACAGCTTCCCTAATCGCCTACACGACGGGCGCTACCAAATTAATGGACAGGTGCAGGACACCGTGGTGGCTGTTCGTGAACTCAATCAGGCCGGCTTGGGCGAGACCCAGTCTTGGTATAACTCAACAATTGTTTACACCCACGGTTTTGGTTTCGTAGCCGCTTATGGCAACAAGCGCGATAGCGACGGCAAGCCGCTGTTCTTGCAGTCCGGTATTCCACCGCAGGGTCTACTGGGAGATTTTGAACCGCGCATTTACTTCGGTCTGAACTCACCCACCTACTCGATAGTTGGTGCGCCAGCTGGCGCTCAGCCGTTGGAGTTTGACTTTCCAGCCGGCGATGAAGGGCAGCGGGAAACCTATACAACCTTCAATGCAGACGGTGGCCCTGGCGTTGGAAATATTCTGAATCGCTTGGCTTACGCTCTGCGTTTCCAGTCCGAGCAGATTTTGCTATCGGATGCCATCAATTCGGAATCCCAGATTTTGTATAACCGCAATCCGCTAGAGCGAGTCCAGCAGGTTGCGCCGTATCTGACTTTGGATAGTGAAACCTATCCAGCCATTGTGGATGGTCGTATCAAGTGGATAGTGGACGGATACACAACAACTGATCACTACCCATATTCCAATGCCGAGCCATTCAACATCGCAATTCTTGATACCGCCTCGGAGAATTTCGATCGCGGCATGGGCGATGTGAATTACATTCGTAACTCCGTTAAGGCAACGGTTGATGCCTACGATGGCAAGGTTGAGCTTTATGCCTGGGATGAGCAGGACCCGATCCTGAAGGCCTGGACCAAGGTATTCCCGTCTACCGTGAAACCACTCAGCCAGATGAGCGGGGAGCTGCTCTCGCACGTGCGCTACCCAGCAGATTTGTTCAAGATGCAGCGGTGGGTACTAGGTCGCTACCACGTAACTGATGCTGGATCCTTCTATTCACAGCAGGATGCCTGGATGACACCGAATGATCCAGTTGAGGGAACCGGCCTGGGAACTCTGCAGCCGCCCTACTACTTGACCATGAAAACACCAGGTGAGAGCGACAACGCATTCTCCATCTACTCGACCTTCATTCCGCAATCAACCGGAGAGACCACTCGTAACGTGCTAACCGGTTACTTGATTGCAAATGCCGATGCTGGCAGTAGCGCAGGCAAAATCAGCGATCGCTTCGGCAAGCTAACTCTGCTCAACCTTCCACGAGGCACGATTGTGCCCGGTCCTGGTCAGGTGCAGAACAACTTCAACGCGGACAGTGAAGTTTCTTCGCTACTGAACATTTTGCGCCAAGGTTCTACGCGAGTTCTGAATGGAAATCTACTGACCCTGCCCGTTGGTGGCGGACTGCTCTATGTGCAGCCGGTTTACATTGAATCAACCGGTGAGACCAGCTACCCATTGCTACAGAAGATTCTGGTTGCCTTCGGAGATCAAATTGCATTCGAAGACACTCTTGAATTAGCGCTGGATGATTTGTTTGGTGGAAATTCCGGTGCTGACATTACGGATGGAACCACTGACCCCGGTAGCCAGACTCCTGGTGCAAGTTCTGATAACCCAGCTTTAGATGCAGCTTTGAATAAAGCCAAGCAGGCACTGGAAGACAAAGAGCGCGCACTAAGAGATGCTGACTGGACTGCGTTCGGTGAAGCCGATGAGCGTCTGCAGCAGGCAATCGAGGAAGCGCTGCGGGCACTAGAAAACCAGCCTTAGTTCTGCTAATGTAGGGACTTCGCCGCGGGGTGGAGCAGTTCGGTAGCTCGCCGGGCTCATAACCCGGAGGTCGTAGGTTCAAATCCTGCCCCCGCAACCAATAAATTCCCTCGAGAGATTTCTCTCGAGGGTTTTTTCTTGTGGATAACTCGCAGCCCCAAATTCAAAAGCTATCTACATTGCAGCCATGCGTTTATTACTTCTCTTGCCTCTCCTGGTTGGTTGCAGCCAGAGTGATGCGACCCGGCTGCAGCAGACTCTGGATGAATATGCAAGTTTGTCGGCGCAGGCAAGTCCGCTTGGGTCAGTGCTAACGGACGATGCTCTGGCTAGTGCGCAAAAAAGCGAAGAGCTCTTAGAGAATCTAGGAATTACCCAAATTGGTCAGGCCAAATTTGAGGTCTTGGCAGCCGCTGAAGGGGAAGGTGAGGGGTGTCTCGATCTGTCAGGCGTTGAGCTTTTGAGCGCCAAGGGAGAGCGAATCATTCCAAGTCGGCCAGACCGCGTTGCGTTTGAGGCAAGTTATGAAGCTAACTTCCTGATTTCTTCCCTTGTGATTACCGAGGAAACATGTTGAGCGTCCAGCTTTTCATGGCTGGCTGCGACCTAATTGCAGCGGGCTTGGGTGTTTGCGGCTGCGCGAGTAGCGCCACAACCGAAATTCAATATCAACTTTGTGCCGAGCAGCGAATTGAAGTTGAACAAGGTGCACCGCAGGACCGCCCCAGGAAGTGGTGCAAGTATTACTCAAATGGAACCATCGATGTTCCGACATCAATCTATATCGAAGCCTATGTCTATGTTGGTTCCCGGCTCTGCATAGGCGATCAACCCCCTGCGCCAGCTCGCACATTAGAAGATGATCTAAGGGATCAACTGCAAGCCCGGTCAGGTAAGCCCATCGCAAGTTGGGAACCAGGGGGAGAAATTGAAATTGATGAGGCAGCTTTCTTCAGCGTTGAATTTGGCAGCAGAAGTGTCACTGGCCAATTACTGGGACGCTCTGCGACCATTCGCTTCGTTGCTATTTCACATCGCTGGGTTTTCTCCGACGGGGATAGGGCTAGTGGACAAAGCGTTGAAAAGGTCTTTCTTGACCCCCAGCGCCAAACGGCCCAAGCCTTTGTTCGAGTTCGTGTTGATTATCAAATTTCTGGCAGCAACTGGGTAATTGGGGCCTTGGAGGCAGAGCTACCGAGCAATTTGCTGGAGCTAATGGTTATTGAGCGGCCGAGAAGGACCCTTCTGGTGGGTTAGATTCAGAGAACTTTCAGGGGGAATTCAATCAATCCTCAATTTTGTTGACAATAATCATTGGCAGCACGAAAGGGTTGAAATGTCGCAATTCAATCGATCTGGAGAATCCCAGTTCGTTTTCGCATCGCCTTACACTCCACCGCAGCCTCCTCAAAAGAAGGCAAAGCGTAAGCCCATGTTGGGTATTGCGGCTCTTGCGATGGCAAGCGCTCTGGTCGGTGGCATCATCGGTTCGTCGGCGTTCACTGTCACCTACTTCGGCGCTTCTCAACCAGCTCCGGTGGTTGTAAACAATGTTGAGCAGATCAACTGGGTAACTGGTGCAGCATCAGCAGCGGGTCCATCTGTCGTGACACTTTTTGTGCAGTCGCAGCTCTCTAGCGGCTCGGGTTCTGGCGTCATCCTCACTCAGGATGGCTACATTGTGACCAATGCTCACGTTGTCACTCTCAGTGGTGCGACGAACAATCCAGACATCTCGGTCAAGCTCTGGGACGGTGCTGTTTTGCCAGCCGAACTTGTGGGTTATGACTCTGTATATGATCTTGCGGTTATCAAGGTTGATGCTGCTGGACTAAAGCCGGTTACTTTTGCTGATTCGACCAAGTTGAATGTTGGTCAAAATGTTGTAGCAATCGGTGCCCCGCTGGGTCTGTCTTCAACCGTCACTGAGGGAATTGTTTCAGCTCTTAATCGCACAATCCAGGTTGCTTCCGCGGAGGTCAATGATGAACCGGGACTTCAGTTCTGGACTGGTACCGGCGAATCAATTTCAATCAAGGTAATTCAAACTGATGCGGCAATTAATCCTGGAAACTCCGGGGGTGCCTTGGTGAACGAGCGAGGTGAGCTGGTTGGCATCAACGTAGCTATCGCCACCGCTGGTGGAGGAGAGGCCGGCTCAATCGGTGTTGGATTTGCTATCCCATCTAACACTGCCGATCGCATCGCCAAAGAGATTATGCAAACAGGTAAGGCCTCCCACGGACTGCTTGGGGCAATGGTCAGAGACAACGCTCGGCCAGGAAGTGGATTTTCAACTGGTGCATTTGTTGAAGAAGTAACTGATGGTGGTGCTGCCCAAGTTGCTGGAATTCAAAGTGGTGATGTTGTAGTTGAGTTTGCGGGTCAGCCAGTCAATACAGCTGCAGACCTAACCGCCATGGTTCGAGCACAACCTTCGGGTGCAGAAGTTGAAGTGGTTGTGGTTCGCGGCGACGAGCGCATTAGTTTCCAGGTCACCCTGGGTGATGCCGAGGACTTAAACTAGCTGCATGAGCGAACAAACCAAGGAACAGATTGACCAGGTTGAAGCTGGCGATCATGAGCGTTATTCGCATTTTGTGAAGAAAGACAAAATTGTTGAGTCCGCTGTGATGGGCAATGCCGTGATTGCGCTTTGTGGCAAAGTTTGGGTTCCATCTAGAGACCCGCAAAAGTTTCCGGTTTGTCCAATGTGTCAAGAAATCTACGAGAAGCTCAAGAATTAGCTGTAGATAGTTGGAATGGCGGGCTCTCCCTTGGATAGCCGGAGTGCATTTGGTAGTAGTTCTGCCCGGGCTTTTTGGTGATGAGCTCTTGCCAGCTTCACGCCGGTAATCCCCAAGTACTGCTCGACTGGTTTTCCATCGAATAACACTTGTTGTAGTTTCCGACCAGACTTCTTGCCAATTAGTTCTGCTACTGCATATCCGTTTTCAATCTGACGGTAGGCGGTCTTCTTGCCACCTCGGGAGGTCTTGCCCTTTGACTTCTTAGCAACATCGACCCAGCTATTTCCTTTACGGTGCGCAACCAATTTGTAAACGAATCCAGCAGTTGGGTGGCCTGATCCTGTTACCAGGGAAGTACCAACACCAAATCTGTCAACCGGCGCTGCCGCAAGCGCGGCGATTGTGTATTCATCTAGGTCACTGGTTAGGACAATCTTTGTATCCTTGGCACCCAGCCTGTCCAATTGATTGCGAACTTCCTCGGCAGTGGCGGCAAGATCACCAGAGTCAATTCGGACAGCAGCTACCTTCCCCTTTGTAATTTTGACGGCTAAGTCAACCGCCTTCTTTATGTCATAGGTGTCGACCAACAAAGTGGTGTCAACACCCAGTGCATCAACTTGAGCCCGAAAAGCTTCTTCTTCGCTGTCATGCAAGAGAGTAAATGAGTGAGCCGAGGTTCCCATGGTTGGAATTCCCCACTGTTTCCCGGCTTGCAGATTGCTGGTCGCATCAAAGCCCGCAATGAATGCCGCCCGAGCGGCAGCAACCGCGCTGTACTCCTGAGTTCTTCTTGACCCCATTTCAACCAGCGAGCGCCCCTGTGCCACGGAATCCATGCGTGCTGCAGCAGATGCGATGGCGGAATCATGATTCAAGATGGACAGAACCAAGGTTTCAAGTATCACGGCTTCAGCAAAAGGCGCTGTAACCGTGAACACAGGGGAGCCCTCAAAAAACAGTTCCCCCTCTTGATAACCCTCGATTCGACCTGTGAATTTGTAATCAATCAAATAATTGAGAGTTTCAACATCAACCACCGAGTTTTGTTGAAGGTATGAGATGTCCTCACCGGTAAAGCGAAAGTCACGAATTGCCTCTATTAGCCTCCCTGTTCCAGCCAAGACTCCATAGCGTCTTCCAGCGGGGAGAGATCTTGTGAAAACCTCAAACACACATTCGCGCTTGGCCTTGCCAGATTTCAAGGCGGCTTGAACCATTGTCAGTTCATAGCGGTCTGTTAGAAGTGCGTAGGACACGCCACCAGCCTACTGAGCCAGCCGCTAGCACTCTAGACTTGGCAGCGTGGACGCAAGGCCGATAGGCATATTTGATTCTGGTGTCGGTGGCTTAACCGTCGCTAGAGCAATCATTGACCAGCTACCTCACGAATCGATCGTCTACGTCGGTGACACCCTCAATTCACCTTACGGTCCAAAATCCCTGGCTGAGGTAAGAAGCCTTGCTCTCTCCGTGATGGATCAGCTAGTTGAGTCAGGTGTGAAGCTTTTAGTGATTGCCTGCAACTCTGCCTCCGCAGCGGTACTTCGCGATGCGCGCGAGAGATACACAGAAGCTAAAGGGGTTCCAGTAGTTGAAGTTATCCAACCTGCGGTGCGAACGGCTGTGGCCTCAAGCAAAAACAAGAAGGTTGGCGTGATAGGTACCTCGGCCACAATCTCTTCCGGGGCGTATGAGGATGCTTTTGCGGCCGCTGTTGACTTTGAAATTACTTCCGCAGCATGTCCAGCTTTTGTTGAATATGTCGAACGTGGAATTACTTCAGGGCCTGACCTTCTCAAAGTTGCGCAGGAGTACCTTGCTCCAATCAAAGCAGCAGGCGTTGACACTTTGGTCTTAGGTTGCACTCACTATCCGCTTCTACAGGCTGCCCTCGCTTACGTTATGGGAGACGGAGTTCGCCTAGTGTCATCGGCGGACGAAACAGCAAAAGACGTTTATAAGGTACTAACCGAACACAACCTATTGGCATCTGAAGATGCAAAGCCGAGCTACTCGTTCTTTGCAACAGGTGATGCCGGTGCCTTTGAGGCTCTGGCAAAAAGATTCTTGGGTCCAGAAGTATCGGGAGTCAAGAAAATCGAGAGAAAGAACTAGTTTGCGAAAAGATGGAAGGTCACCGGGTCAACTGAGGCCAGTCACTATTGAGCGTCAGTACACAATTCATGCTGAGGGCTCTGTCCTTGTCTCATTTGGCAACACCAAAGTGCTTTGCAATGCCTCCTTCACACCGGGTGTCCCACGATTCAAAAAAGATTCCGGTGAGGGTTGGGTGACCGCGGAGTATGCGATGCTTCCGAGGGCGACCAATGAAAGATCCGACCGAGAGAGCGTAAAAGGAAAACTTGGCGGTAGAACTCACGAGATTTCTCGTCTTATCGGCAGAGCCCTCAGGGCGGTCGTTGACTTCAAAGCTCTGGGTGAGAACACCATTGTCATTGACTGCGATGTGATTCAAGCGGATGGCGGAACGAGAACTGCGGCAATTACAGGCGCTTTTGTAGCACTTATGGATTCCATTGCATGGGCTAAGAAAAAGGGATTGATAGCGGCTTCCGCAAAACCAATTCTGGACACAGTCGCCGCAGTTTCGGTTGGTGTTGTAGACGGGCAGGTGCTGTGTGATCTGGCCTATGAAGAAGATGTCCGTGCCGAGACGGACATGAATGTTATTACAACCGGTCGAGGTCTTTTTGTTGAGGTTCAAGGAACTGCTGAAGCGGCACCGTTCAGCAGAGCGGAGCTCGACTCATTGTTGGAGGTAGCACTGGCGGCCACTTCCGAGCTGACGGCTATCCAGCGCACAAGCTTGGGTGAAACCCTGGAGCTGAAATAGTGGAGCTCGTCTTCGCGACAGGTAACAGTCACAAATTGTCGGAGGCTAGTGAAATTTTTGCTAACCGCGCCCCTCTGATTCAGATTCGTTCCTTTGATGGCCCAGCGCCAATTGAGAGTGGAATAAGTTTTCTTGAAAATGCCCGCATCAAAGCCTTGGCTGCATTTAATGCAACAGGTAAAACTGCATTCGCTGATGATTCGGGGATCTGTGTTGACGTTATGGGCGGAGCCCCGGGGATTTTTTCTGCTGGCTGGTCGGGCACTCGATCGGATGAGGCAAACAGAAACCTTCTGCTTAATCAGTTGCAAGATGTACCAATTGAACATCGTGCCGCCAGCTTTGTTTGCACTATTTCCTTGATAGGCGACGGAATTGATGTCAGCTTCACAGGAGTCTGGCCGGGTTCAATTTCTTTGGTAGCGAAGGGGTCTGCAGGATTTGGATATGACCCAGTATTTATTCCAGAGGGATTTGAACTTACTGCGGCTGAACTTGAGCCAGCTCTGAAGAATTCTATGTCGCATCGTTTTCTAGCGATGTCTCAGCTTGCGGATTACTTTGTCAACTAGCGCCCCCAGCAGGATTCGAACCTGCGCACCCGCCTCCGGAGAGCGGTGCTCTATCCCCTGAGCTATGGGGGCGGCAATTTGAAGCCTAGCATTTAAGCTGTTTTGAACTTTGGAGGAAAAGTGTCACTTCGACTAGCAGACCGCTGGATCTGGGATAGCTGGTATGTGTGGGATGGCGACACTTGCCATGCTTTTTATCTTTGTGCCTCAAGAGGTCTTGGTGATCCCAACAGACGCCATCGCTACACCAACGTCGGACACGCAATTTCCAAGGATTTGAAAAATTGGACGGTGGTAGCGGATGCGTTATCACCAAGTGATTCACCAGCATTTGATTCTTGGACAACTTGGACTGGTAGCACAGTAAAAGGTGATGATGGACTTTGGTACATGTACTACACGGGCACATCGCGCGAAGACGGGGGAGATGTTCAATCGATTGGCTTGGCTACCTCCCTTGATTTGATGAAATGGACCAAGCACTCAACTCAAGCGTTGGTTCGAGCGGATGGGAAGTATTACGAAAAACTCGGCGAGACTAGCTGGCCGGATGAAGCGTGGCGAGATCCTTGGGTTTACAAATCAACTATCGATGGCAAGTGGCACATGCTAATTACAGCCAGATCTAAAGGACCCGAACGTATTAAGGGCGTCATAGGCCACGCGATTTCAGATGACATGCGAAATTGGCAAGTTCAACCGCCACTCTCAGAGCCAGGACAGGGCTTTGGTCAATTAGAAGTTTTTCAACAAGCAGAGGTCGATGGAGTACCTCTTTTGATTTTTTGTTGTGGCTGGCGAGAACTCGATGATGAAATGCTCAATCAGGTTGGCAGGAATGACGCCACATATTCCGTTGTCTGTAGTCCGGATTTCAAAGATGTGGATTTTCGAAATGCCAAACCGTTTCTGAGTAATCCGGTCTATGCTGGCCGGCTTGTTCAGCACCCATCAGAAGGATGGTTCCTTCTAGGGTTTGTCAACGAAGTGGATGGCAAGTTTGTCGGTGAGCTATCCGATCCAATTGCTGTCACGGCAACCAAGCAAGCGGGCTTGGTTCCGCGGGTTTGACCCTGTGATTCAGCAGCCAGGGTAGGTAGGATTGAAGCTCGCCGTCGAACCCCCAACTCTTTTTCAGTCAGGAATTTCGTGACCCCAGAGCAAATCAGTCTGGCAATTCTTCAGGTTTTGGCTGACCTGAAGAAGGAAGGGCGCCTGCCCGGAGGAGATGTTCCAAGCGAGGTAGTCGTTGAGCGGCCAAAAAATCGTGATCATGGAGACTGGTCAACCAATGTTGCCATGCAACTTTCTGGTCACTTCAATCTAAAGCCACGCGACTTTGCAGAGCTACTGGTTGAAAAACTGCAGAACACCGAAGGCATTGAGCAGGTAACGATTGCAGGTCCAGGGTTTATCAACCTGTTCGTTTCAAACTCGGCTGCCGGAGCGCTGGCTAAGCAGATTGTTGAGCTTGGTTCGGAATATGGAAAAGCCGACTCTTTAGCTGGACAAAAGCTAAACCTGGAATTCGTAAGTGCAAACCCAACTGGTCCCATTCACTTGGGCGGTACTCGTTGGGCTGCTGTTGGAGACTCGCTCGCAAGAATTTTGCAGTCGCAAGGTGCTGATGTTGTTCGAGAGTACTACTTCAACGACCATGGTGCGCAAATTGACAGATTTGCCTTATCACTGATGGCCGCGGCGAGGGGCGAACCTACTCCGGAGGATGGTTATGCCGGTGCATACATTCAGGAAATTGCTTCAGCAATCGTAAAGAGCAACCCATCGATTCTTTCCCTATCTTCCGCCGAAGCTCAAGAAGAGTTTCGCAAGGCGGGAGTCGAGATGATGTTTGAGCAAATCAAACAGTCGCTGCATGACTTTGGGGTTGACTTTGATGTTTATTTTCACGAAAACTCGCTCTACGAATCTAAAGCGGTTGAAAAGGCTGTGGCCAAACTAAAAACTCTTGGACACATGTTTGAACAAGAAGGCGCACTGTGGCTGAGGTCGTCCAGTTTTGGCGATGATAGAGACAGGGTTGTAATCAAGAGCGATGGCAATGCTTCTTATATTGCAGGCGACATCGCTTATTACCTCGACAAACGCTCCCGCGGCTTTGATAGAGCAATCTATATGTTGGGTGCAGATCATCATGGCTATATCGGTCGCATGCACGCTGTCTGCGCCGCCTTCGGAGATCAACCAGGCCAAAACATGGAGATTTTGATTGGGCAGCTGGTCAGTTTGGTGCGGGCAGGCGAACCGGTCAGGATGTCGAAGCGCGCTGGCACTGTGGTAACAATGGAAGATTTAGTTGATGCAGTTGGTGTGGACGCAGCGAGATACTCACTAGTTCGTTCTTCAATAAATTCAACGCTAGATATCGACCTAGAGCTTTTGGCCAAGAAGACTAATGACAATCCAGTGTTTTACGTTCAATATGCTCACGCTCGCACCAAGCAAGTCGATCGAAACGCCAGCGAACAAGGCCTAGACCGCTCAGTCTTCGCACCCGAACTACTTTCGTCTCCAAGCGAGAGCGAACTACTCGCCAAACTCTCTCAATTCCCCGGAGTTTTGGCACAAGCAGCGGAGTTCCGTGAACCGCACCGCGTTGCCCGCTATCTAGAGGAAGTCGCCGGAAGCTATCACCGCTTCTACGACAATTGCCGAATCTTGCCGTTGCCAGGTCAACCGATTGAACCACTGCATCACACCAGACTTTGGCTCAATGATGCGGCTGGCATTGTCTTGGCGAATGGGCTTGCCCTGCTCGGTGTTTCAGCCCCGGAGAGGATGTAGTCATGACAAATCCTCTTCAGCCGCAATGGTTGACGCAAGTGAGTGAGTTTGACCAGGGGATGTGGCCAGGCGGCGCTCAGCGCAACAAGTTTGGTGAACTTGAAATCAATGGTGTCGGAGCATCTGAGCTCGTTAGAAAGTTTGGATCACCTTTATATGTGATTGATCAGTCAGAGTTCGAATCCAGACTTTCCAACGTCAGGTCGGCTTTTGAGAGAGCTGCTAAGGATGCTGGCACCTCGGTCAAGCTGTATTACGCCTCGAAGGCGTTGCTAACGGCTGAAGTAGCGCGTTGGGCAGCCTCTGCCGGTTATGCAATTGATGTATCAACCGGGGGCGAGTTAGCGGTCGTTCTGGCAGCGGGTATCCCAGGTTCACAAATTGGTTTGCATGGCAATAACAAGTCGCTGGTTGAAATTGGTCGGGCCGTTTCTAACGATGTATCAGCAATTGTTATCGACTCAGAAATTGAAATTGAGCGCATAGCTGCTGCAGCTGGAGCCCAAGATAAGATTCAGCCGGTCAGACTTAGAGTGAATACTGGCGTACATGCACACACCCATGAGTACCTTGCCACATCCCGCGAAGATCAGAAGTTTGGCGTTGCAATTTCTGATGTAGCTGGTTTAGTTGAAAAAATACGATCCCATTCGCATCTAAAGTTCCTAGGTCTGCACTGCCACATTGGATCGCAGATATTTTCAGTGGATGGATTTATCGCCTCAGCAGAACGCATGCTTGATTTGCATGCACAACTTTCAACAAATGACCCTGTACCGGAGTTGAATCTTGGTGGTGGATTTGGAGTTTCTTATGTGGAGGGGGATAAGCCGCTTGCCATTAATCAGATGGCAACAGAAATCATTTCTGCAGCCAAGAGCAAGTGCGAGGCTCTTTCGATTGCAGTTCCAAAGTTAGCTTTCGAGCCTGGACGAATTATTGCCGGGCCTGCCGGAATTACTCTTTACACTGTCGGCACGACCAAAGACGTAGTCGTCAGTGACGAAGGTCCCGAGGCTCGAAGACGCTATGTCAGCGTCGACGGCGGGATGAGCGATAACGCTCGACCTGCTCTTTATGAAGCTGAGTACTCGGCCACGTTGGCATCAAGGCCAGTTGATGGACCGGTTGTTTTGAGCCGAGTAGTTGGAAAGCACTGCGAGTCAGGAGACATTGTGGTCCGCCACACTTTGCTCCCAGAAGATCTTGGAGTAAACGACTTGCTGGCGGTGGCAGCTACCGGGGCCTACTGCTATTCGCTATCTTCTAACTACAACTATCTGCCAAGACCGGCGATGGTGGCTGTGAAAGATGGCAAAGTAAACCTCTTGATTCGAGCTGAGACCGAGCAAGACTTGCTGTCTAAAGACATGGGATTGGAAGGCTAACGCTTATGCAAAGTGAATACCGTCCAATCCGTGTTGCCCTACTTGGTGCTGGCTCCGTCGGAGCACAGGTTGCCCGCCTGCTTCTTGAGAATAAAGAAGAGCTTGCCAAGAGAGTGGGCGCGGAGCTTCAGTTGATTGGCGTTGCCGTACGCGAACTCAAAGCCCAGCGCTCAGCAGAAATCCCCAAAGAGCTTCTCACCACTGACGCCGAGTCTCTGCTGACCGGATCGGACATAGTTATTGAATTGATGGGCGGAATCAATCCGGCTTATGAATGGATTAAAAAGGCCTTGAACTCGGGTGCGGATGTCATCACTGCCAACAAGGCTCTAATTGCTTCCAAGGGAAATGAGCTAATTGATTTAGCTCAACAATTAGGCGCTCAGCTTTATTACGAAGCTGCGGTTGGTGGGGCGATTCCTATCATTCGACCACTTCGCGAGTCACTGGCTGGCGACAAAATCAATCGCGTAATGGGCATTGTGAATGGAACCACTAATTACATTTTGGATCAAATGGATTCAAAGAATCTTGACTTTCAAGTTGCTCTCAAAGATGCACAACAGCTTGGTTATGCGGAAGCAGATCCCACAGCCGACATTGAAGGTTTCGACGCTGCGAGCAAAGCGGCCATTCTTGCATCGCTTGCATTTCACAGTGATGTTCCAGTGGAGAAAGTCCACCGCGAGGGGATTACTTCGGTTACTGCAGAACAAATCAAGACTGCAAGGGCTGCCGGTTACGCTCTAAAGCTTTTAGCAATCGGTGAAAGAGTTGACGCTGGTCTCGTGGTTCGAGTTCACCCAAGTTTGATTCCACTTAGCCACCCACTGGCAGCTGTGCGTGGTGCCTACAACGCAGTTTTTGTTGAAGCCGAAAGTGCTGGAAGGCTTATGTTCTATGGCGCTGGTGCGGGAGGCAAGCAGACGGCGTCTGCTGTTTTAGGAGATTTGGTTTCAGCTGCCAAACGTCACCTTGCCGGTGGACCGGGTCTTGCCAGCTCGACTCACGCAAACCTTGAAGTTTTGCCCGTCCAGGCCACCAGAACCCGTTTCCAAATCACACTGCGTGTAAGTGACCAGCCAGGCGTTTTGTCTTCGATTGCTGGTGAGTTTGCAAAGCAGGGAATCAGCGTTGAAACCGTTGCACAGACAGTTTCCAGTGACATTGAGGCAGCTGCAATTCTCACCATCATGACTCACATAGCTTCTGAGGGAGATTTGGAAAAAGTGGTTGACTCACTTTCAAAAAACAAGGCCGTAGTTTCGGTTGAATCGGTTTTGAGAGTCGAGGGGCTCTGATGGCACATCAGTGGCGAGGAGTGATTCGCGAGTACTTTGATCGACTACCTTTCACGCAGTCGGACCCTGTTGTCACTTTGGGTGAAGGTGGAACACCGCTGATTGAGGCTCCGGCACTAGCGAAACTACTGGATGTTGGAAATGTCCACCTAAAGTTTGAAGGAATGAACCCAACCGGCTCTTTCAAAGATCGAGGCATGACAACAGCTGTCTCCAAGGCAAAAGCAAGGGGAGCGCAGGCTGTCATTGCAGCTTCCACCGGAAACACATCCGCCTCAGCCGCGGCCTATGCCGTGAAGGCTGGCATGCAGTCAGTGGTGTTGGTGCCTGCTGGCAAGATTTCATGGGGGAAGCTATCCCAAGCAGTTGCACACAAAGCACAGATTTTGCAGGTGAAGGGCAACTTCGATGATTGCCTTCGACTAGCGAGGGAGCTCAGCGAGAGCTATCCAGTATTCCTGGTTAATTCTGTGAATCCAGATCGCCTGCAGGGTCAAAAGACTGCTGCCTTTGAGGTCGTCGATGTGCTCGGGCTGGCTCCGGATCTGCACGCAATGCCACTTGGAAATGCTGGCAACATCTCGGCCTACCACCTGGGATATCGAGAAGAAGTTGCAGAGGGAAGAATTTCTAAACTGCCTCGACTATTTGGAATTCAAGCCGAAGGCAGCGCTCCGTTTATTAAAGGCGCACCCGTTGCAAAGCCAGAGACAATTGCAACCGCAATCAGGATTGGCAACCCTGCATCTTGGGATCTTGCTCAGGCAGCAAAGGCAGACACCAACGGTGGGTTTGGCGCAGTCAGCGATAAAGAAATTCTTTGGATGCATCGCTTTTTATCGCAGGAAGCGGGAGTCTTCGTTGAACCATCCAGCGCAACCGGTGCTGCTGGGCTGCTGAAACTCAGCAAGCAGGGCGAGCTAAAGGGATTGAACCAAGTAGTAATTACTGTTACTGGCCATGGCTTGAAAGATCCCGATTGGGCATTGAAAGACGAGCGGGGTAGAAAGATCAAGCCACGCAAGGTAGCTGCAGCGGCTGGCGCAGTCGCCGAACTTCTCGGGCTGGAGCGCAATCGATGACAAAGCTCAAAGTAACCGTGCCGGCAACGAGTGCGAATCTGGGCCCAGGATTTGATTCGCTCGGAATGGCCCTGGCGTTTTATGACGAGTACGAACTTGAAACTAGCAACTCTGGCTTAGAAATTAACATCACCGGCGAAGGTGCAAAGTCTGCCGCAAAGGATGAAAGCAACCTAATTTTCAAGTCGATCAAACTCGTATTTGATTCGGTTGGCGAGAAGTTGCCAGGCATCAAATTGACCTGCAAGAATTCCATTCCGCATGGTCGCGGAATGGGCTCATCGGGAGCTGCGGTGGCTGGCGGAGTGATGCTGGCGGCAGGTCTTCTTTCACATAAAAATTTCAGCGAGCAACAACTACTGGAATTTGCTACCAAAATGGAGGGGCACCCAGACAATGTTGCTCCTGCCTTGTTTGGTGGTCTCACGATTGCTGGGGTCGATGAAGCGGGCCCGCATCACAAAAAATTGACGGTGCACAGAGGAATCTCACCGCTTGTTTTGGTTGCACCCAACGAGATGTCAACGAAGCTTGCCAGAAGCCTGCAGCCAGAATCCGTTCCGCACACTGATGCGGTATTCAATGTTTCAAGATCAGCACTTTTAGTCGCAGCTCTAACTCAGAGCCCAGAGCTCATGTTGGCTGCT
>JACCDK010943118.1_pt1 | contig 15191 bp, 15 predicted proteins | sample 7445871 | NCBI WGS metagenome assembly JACCDK01 (sample SAMN15323436, study PRJNA562643) | freshwater metagenome | isolation source: river surface water | place: USA:Blue River Watershed | collected 2017-08-15 | reverse complement strand
GCGAATGGGGCGTCCAGATAACATCGCTGCGGCTTGTATCTTCCATCAGCGCATAATGGATCGACTGAACGCCAATCGCATGGGCCGCGCGTTTGATGGTGGCTTTGCCAGATGCCGTTTTTGCACGAGGGTCTGCGGCATAAAGCGCTTCTACGCGGGCAAGTGCAGCGCGCATATCGGGCTGCTTTAGAACCTGCAAAATGGTGCGCTCTCGCTCTAATTGACCGGGCGTATCAAGCGTGGCCGCTTTGGCTGCAACGGCCCAAATCATTGCAAATAGGATCACAAAAACAGATCGAAATGCCATGGCCTGCTCCCCATGCGATGTCGCTCGCTTATACCATCGCCTCAGTGTCGCACCCAGATTTTTCATGTCGCACGAAGATTTTTTAAAAAGCACCTCCCGACGCTGCAATTACCCGCGCGGCATCAGCGATAGCAGCGCTGCAATGATGGCCCAGCGCCGGGGGACATAGGCATGTTTGCGTCGTGCCAGGGCCGCTGCAATAATTTGTTTTGCGGCTGTTTCTGCGCTGACCACCCAGAAGGCCTCATCAAATTGCTGCAGCGGCGTATCGATATAGCCGGGCGCAACTTCGGTCACGCTGACCTTGGGGGCCGCGCGCCGAAGATATTGGCGGACACCATCCAGATACAGTGACACAAAGGCTTTTGATCCGCTGTAGCTTGCAGTGAAGGGGTGGCCGCGCTTTTTTGCGACCGAGGAAATACCCACAATTCGGCCCTCCCCCCGCGCAATAGCATGATGCACAGCGACATCAGTCATGGCCGCAAAGCCCATGACATTGGTCGCAATTGTCTGGCGTTCAGGCGCCCAATCAAAATGACGGTTCAAGATCCCTGTCCCAGCATTGAGCACCCATAGATCAACGCCGCCAAGATCGTCCGCCAGCGCCTTTAGGCCCAGCCGCGCGCCTTCCGGATCCTCAATGTCAATTTCTTTCGGGACAGCGCGGCCGCCATTTCTGGCAACCAGAGCTTGCAGATTTTCGAGCTTTCGAGATGTGACTCCGACCCGCCAGCCGCTCGCCAAAAGTTGCTCGGCAATGGCTTTTCCGATCCCCGAAGATGCCCCCACCACGAGTGCGGTGCCGCTTGGCTGTTGCATTTTAATTTCTCCTCAGGGTGTGCGGGACGCGGCAGCTTTTTCTCATTTGGCCAATTGTGCCCGCCGCCCGATAATCGCAAAGCAGGGAATGGTCAGAAGGGCGAGTAAGTCTGCCACAAATAGCGGGCCAGTCAGCGCATAATCGCTGCCGAGCTTGGTCAGAAGATCGCTCACCATGCCAATGGCCAATCCGCCCAATCCCAAAGCCAGCACGTTCACCAAGAGCATCGAGAGGCCCGTTGCCGAGGCGTGCAATCTTTGAGGCGTCACGGATTGTAGGACCGCAAAAGCAGGGCCGTAAAAGGCAGAAAAGAACAAAATACCTGCCCCCATGCCAGCATAAAAGAGCAGCGAGCCTGGGTCAGCAAAGCGAAAGGCAAGGATCAAAGGCGAGAGAACAGCCACGAATAGAGCGAGAAACATAGCCCGTCCGCCTGCAAAGCGACGGGCATACCAGTCTGAGGCGACCCCACCGAATGCCGCGCCCAAAAGCCCAAAAACAATGACCGCCAACCCATAAGTGGAGGCGATTTCGTCTCCCCCATATCCCCGCTCTTCGACGAGCCAAATTTTTACAAAGGGGTTCCCTGCCAGATACACGTGCATCAGGACCGCGCCGGCGAGGCTGAGGCGGAAATCGCTGTTTGTGCGCATCTCCTGCGCCAGATCAAGCAGGATTGCGCGGCTGGACCGGGGCGGCTGCGCGTGTGTGCCAGGCGTTTTGGCGTCGCTGTCGCGCAGCGTTAAAACGATGGCGGATAGCCCCACGCCAATAAGGCCGAGCACGATGAAGACAGTGCGCCAGCCCAGAACTGGCCCCAATTGACCCGCAATAAAGAAGCTGGCCCCCACCCCAAGCGGCAACCCCATGAAGAACACGCCAATTGCGGTGGCCCGGCGGTCAACCGTGAACTTCTCCGATAAAAGGGCCGTTGCAGTGGGCACAAGTGTTGCCTCACCGGTCGCAACAAAGGGTCGCATGGCCGCTAGCGTCCAAAATGATCGCGCAACGCCCGAAAGTGCCGTAAACACACTCCAAGTTGCCAAGCCTGCCGCCATAACCCGCGTCCGGCCATATTTGTCTGCAAGAATGCCAGCGGCCAGAGCGGTCAAAGCATAGGGTGCTGTAAAGGCCAGCCCACTGACGATGCTGAACTGCGTTCTGCTGAGATTGAGATCAGCAACAATCTCAGGCCCAAAGCTTGCAATCAGGTTGCGATCAACCTGGTTCAGGATGTGGAGCACCAGGAATAAGAAGAGCAGTCCAAAGGGGCGCCAGGGGCGAGTTTCCATTGGGAATACCTTTTGATAACTAAGCTTAGGGTGCTGACCTGTTTGTCCACACGCCGGGAAGCGATTAGGCCGCTTGCAACGCTCCACCAACAACCGACACGCGCTCTGCATGGCGCGTGTGCGGGAAATAATCCCACACGGCATGGTGCTGCGTGGCGATATTATCCCAGATCACCAGCGTGTGCTTGTCCCAGCGCACGCGGCATTGGATGCGGGGCGTCGCCTCAATGTGATGGAATAGCATTTCAAGGAAATGGCGGCTTTCCAACCGGCTCATGCCTTCGATATGCGTTGTAAAGCCACGATTAACCCACAAAAGCGGTTTGCCATTATCTGGATGGGCAATGACCAGCGGATGCGCCGTACGGTTATACTCTGTCCCTGCGGGCGGCTCTTTGCCATAGCCTTGCCGCCACGGCACGGCGCCATCATGCACGGCGCGAAGCTTGCCAATCACTTCCCGAATTGGTTCTGAAAGCAGGGCATAAGCCTCCGTCATGCTGGCAAAGACGGTGTCGCCCCCGCCATTTTCCGGTGCTTCGTGCATATAGAGCAAAGAGGCGCGGATAGGCGCAGGATCGCACGATACATCGGTATGCCAACCGTCGCCAGCAACATAGGCGGACTTGGCGGTTGCCTTGACTGTCAGCACCGCTGGGTCTGCGCTGCCCGATATGGTGGCCAAGGGATGAAGGTGGAGTTGACCCGTACCGAAACACGCCGCCGCGCGCTTATGGGCTTCATGGTCGAGATGCTGGTCACGCAAGACCAGGACACCGCGATCCGCAAGCAGGCGCCGCAGGGCCGCGGCGGTAACATCGTCGATCTGTGCCAGATCAACGCCCGATACTTCCGCACCAATGACTGGCGTAATATTCTGCACCGAAAGGGACATTGCTCTCTCCATCTCTGCTTTTGGGAAAGACTACGCATATTTTACCACTTAACAAGTGGTTTTATTTTACGTAACAAGCTGACTTTAGGTGAGCTAGAAAAACAGCCTTAACCAAGGCCGTGGCGCGAGGGACGACAGCGTGGAGACAGCGGATTTGCCCGATCGGGAAACCAAGGGAGAGCGCACGCGCCGCCGGATCATGGCCGAGGCCCGGACCATGATCGACGAAATGGGCATTGAAACGATCTCGCAAGATGCCGTCGCCAAAAAGGTTGGCATTACGCAAAGCGCGCTGCGGCATCATTTCCCAACGCGCGAGAGCATGTTTGATGCCATTTTCGATCATAGTTTTCGGGGCTTTTATCGGTCTGCCGAGCAAGTGCTTCTCGAGCCAGATCGTCAACCGCGCGCGCGCTTAATGACGCTCTGTGACCTCCATATTGGGTATGCCATGCACGAAAGTGATCGGCTGGCGCTTCAGTCTTTTGCCCATTATCTCTACAACCCAGATCTGCTGGCCCGCCAAAGCTCATGGTATCATTGGATTGCCGGCCATTATGCTGCTTTGCTTGGCGCCATTCGCCCAGATCTTGACGAAGCCTCTCGCGCTGGCCGTGCCTTGGCGATTTTAACGATGAGTATTGGGGCGTGGGTCACACTCGGCAGGTCGCGCCCGCAATGGCCCGCATTGCCCGGTCAAACATCTCGGGCAGCCCTACTCGCCGCCATTGAGCAACTCATCGACCAGTAAGGCGACGGCTTGGCCTCCGGATTGGTGGTACTGCCCAAGCAGGCCGTGTATTCGGATCGTGGTCAGATTTTTTTCGGACGATCATAAGCATCTCACTCGAAACAGAAAATTCACGTCAGTCGATGTGAATTTCAACTGCCTACGCTATTGTGTTTTGTAACACGTCTTATTTCGGAATGATTAGGCCTCAATGATCAGATTGTCGTTAGATCATATCACTGCGGTTGACGCTACGCCCATAGAGCTGGTTGACCTTGCCGCCCAAAATGGCTGCGATGGGGTCTGCATGTTCCTGCAGCCTATGTCCGTTCTTCCCCACATGCCGCAGTTTGATATTCTAGGGGACCCAGTCTACCGCAAGCAGTTGCGGACGAGCCTTGTTGAATCGGGCATCAGTCTCGATCTTGTCTATCCTTTCACAATTTCAACGCACAGCTCGGTTCAAGATTTTGAGAAGGCTCTCGATATAGCCGCTTATCTTGGTGCCCGTTTTGTAAATGTTTTAGTTTACGATCGTGACGTCATCAGGCGAAGCGCCCGCTTCAGCGAATTTTGTGCGCTTGCGGCGGCGTTTGGGCTGGGTGTTGTGGTGGAATTTTACCCAATATCCAAAGTGCAAACTTTGGGGGATGCTCTGGCGCTCGTGTCTGAGGTCAATCGCCCGGGTTCAGTCGGACTGAATGTCGATATACTGCATCTTATGCGGTCTGGAGGCGCGCCAGAGGATCTGCACGACATTCCCAGCGACTTTTTGCTCTTCGCCCAACTGTCTGATGGGCCGTTATATTGTGCCGCAGATCAAATCGAAGACGAAGCGTCTTCTTGCCGGTTGCTGCCAGGCTGTGGCGCATTTGACCTCCCCAGCTTTGTTGCCTGCCTGCCTGACCATTGCCTTGTCAGTGTTGAGATCCCGCGACGTCCTGAGCTGGAGGCCGGACTCCCCGCCTCGCACAGAGTCGCACAGGCGATTGCAGCTGTTCGGTCGGCGCTCCCGCATAAATAGAGCCAACGCCGCGGCTTGTTTGACAAGGGGACTAAACCCCTCATTCACGCCAGTTAAACTCAAAACTACGGTCAAAATGAGCGCGTGTGGCTGCCAGCAGGTTATCCAGACTTTGGGCCCCATCCGCCCAATATCCTGCTCCATTGTCGTTTGGAGCTGATCCCTTTGCGTTGCGGACGCGTTATGCGCCAGCCTTGAAGAAACGGATCACTTCATCGGCCACAAAGTCCGGCCGTTCCTCGGGGATCCAATGTCCGCAATTCTCGGCCACGCCACCGGAAACGTTGTCTGCCACGCGCAGCCAGCTTTCCAGCGCAGTCCTTCCGCGTCCCCGCGTGGCCGGATCACCGCCGTAAACGAGGATAGGGGTCTCAAGTTTGCGACCCGCTCCGCGAAACGCGGTGGTGTCGGCAATGTCCTGAGGCACCTCTCGATAATAGTTGAACCCTGCAGTCATCGCCCCTGGCTGGGAATAAGCGCGGACATATTCCGCCTGCGCATCTTCGGTAATGGCATTGGGATGGGCACCGCCAAAGCGGTAGAAAAAGCGCAGATAGATATCTTCGCGCCCCTCGGTCAGGGCTTCGGCAAGCCCCGGTAGCGCGTGGAACCCAAAGTGCCAGCGCGCATGATGGTTTATCGGGCCGCCATCGCCCAAAACCGGGGCATCGAAGATCGCCATGGCCGCCACACGTTCTGGAAATTGAGCGGCCAGAGCAAAGGCTACCGGTCCACCCCAATCGTGCGCGATCACGCGAAACCGGTCATGGCCCAGCTGGGTCATCAATTGTGCGATATCGCGCGCCACGGTCATCTTGTCATAACCGTCCTCGGGCCGCGAGCTGTCGCCCAGTCCGCGCATGTCAGGCGCGATCAAGCTATAGTGCGGTGCAAGCAACGGGATGACATCGCGCCACATGAACCAGGTCTGCGGCCAGCCGTGCAACAGCACGACCGGCTCGCCTTGCCCCGCCGTCACATAGTGCAGACTGACCTGGTCGAGATCAGCGAAATGATGCGCCAGCGCCGCCATGCCAACCGCCTTAGTTGCCGTTGAAGCTGGTAATGTCGACCGGGGTGGTCCCGGTTGCCGCGCAGTAATCGGTGTAACGCTTGAGCATCGACCGCCAGTTCTCAACCGCGAGGATATTGTCGTTCTCGTCGAGGATATTCCAGTCACCCACGACGATGTTGAGCGTAGTCACATCGGCGCCGGGTTCGGCGACCGGGGTATGGGCCGAAGCTGCGGTTTCGAAAACAAAGCTGCCCGGACCGGCGACCCAATCATGCTCTTTGTAGCGCCAACGGCCCTCGACTGTATAAACATGAACAGTACCGGCATGGTGGTGCTTTGGCAGTTCCATCCCCGCGGGCGTGCGCAGCAGCGACGTCCACTCCCCATTAATCGGGTTAAGCTTGATCAGCTTAATGTGGATCTGGTCAGAATAAGGCAGGAACGGCATCCACGGCAGCGTTTCGACATCGATATAAGCTGTGCCGACGCTGTCTGCATAAAAAGTCATTGATCTTCTCCCGAGTGTTGTTTTGGTTGGATTTAGAAGGGGCGGTCGCCCTTGATCGTGGCGCGGTTCATGCGGCGCACACAGGGCGGGTAATCCATCACCGCATAATGCTGGGTGCAACGGTTGTCCCAAATTGCCACCGCATTGGGGCTCCAGCGCCATCGCAGCTGATATTCGGGGATTGTCGATTGTGAGAGAAGGTAGTTCATCAGGTCGTTGCGACCCGGCGTGGCATCCTGCCCAAACCGCACCCGCTTGGCCGTGTGATGGTTGGTGAAGTGGGTTGCAAAGGCCCCAAGCATCAGCGACTTGTTACCGGTGACCGGATGGGTGCGCACCACTGGATGTTCGGGATCGGGAAAGCGTTCCTTCATCGCCAAGCGTTCCTCAATCGGCTTTGCGGCCATGAATACCGATTCCATACTGTGCCGGGCACGCAGATCGGCGATGTCCTCCTTGATGTGGTCGGGGAGCCGCTCATAGGCGAGCTCCATATTCGCCCACATGGTGTCGCCGCCCACTGGGGGACATTCCACGCAACGCAGCACTGCGCCCATCGGCGGGCATTCACGCCAAGTGGCATCGTGGTGCCACGAATTTTCATAGCGCTCCGGCGGGCTCTCGGGTGATTTCCAAATGTGGATGATCCCCGGTTCGCCATCCACACTGGACGTCAATGGGTGGTCTTCCAGTTCACCAAAGCGCCGCGCCACACCGGCATGTTCCGCATCGGTCATGTCCTGATCGCGGAAGAACAGCACCTTGTGGCGTAAGAGCAACGCGTTGATCGTGCCGGCCAGATCATCGTTGCGGCCTGCCTCTGCCAAGCTGATCCCGCTGATTTCCGCGCCGAGTGCGCATGTTAGCAAGTCGACTTTCATGCCATTTCTCCTTGGAATCGCGCAAAAGAAGTCTGGCTGGCCGGTGCCGCCGGGCGGGCGGGCCTCGCTTCGATGAGGACAGCAGGCAGACGCCGGACAGATCTGGCAAAGCAAGCCGGAGGCAACATCAACTCTCCCGCAATTCTTAGTGTTCGCCCCAACCTAGGTCCTAGCGCGGTCAAACCGGCTATCATTTCGTGACAATCGATAGATAGTATGCGACAAGAGGGATATGCCCACTGCATCACAGGTGCGCGCGACCGCGCTTCTTGATTTGCCAGCCGTTGCGCTGGAGGCTGGGATAGATCCCTACGGCCCCATGCGCGCGGTGCAGATCGACCCGGCCATGCTCGATCGTGCTGATCTTACCATTCCCGCCGAACGCGTGGCCTGGTTGCTTGACGGCATCGCTGAGCGCCATGACCTTCCCGACCTTGGCATTCGCCTCGCAATGCGGCGACGTCTGGCCAATGTGGGCGTGGCGGGGCTTGTGCTAGGTCAGCAGGCCACCGTGCGTGAGGCGCTCGCTATGGTCGAACGATACCGCCATCTGATGAGCGACTCGCTCAGCCTGCATATCGAGGAAGAAGGTTCCCGCGCCGTCGCCATGCTTGGGCTCGCTATTTCGGGGTCGGCTCCACAGCGTCAGTCCCGCGAGCTTGGCCTTGCCGCTTTTGTCCATCTGTTTCGTTTAATGCTGGGAGACCGGTGGTGCCCGGACAGCGTCCACTTCACCCACGCCGCACCTCAAAAGCAAACTTTGCATCATCGGTTCTTCGGCTGCGTGGTGGAATTCGCCAGTTCGTTTGATGGCTTCGAGTTCGACGCGGACGTGCTCGACTGGCCCAAACCCGGCGCTGACGCCGCTCTTGCCGCCTATGCCGTCAGCTTGCTCGACGGCCTTGGCACTCACGTATCCGGGGCCACGACAGACATCGTCACCCGCTTGATCCACACGCTCTTACCAATGGGGCGCGCCTCAATCGCGCATGTCGCGCGCGTCATGGGGCGCAACGTCCGAACCCTGCAAAGAGAGCTGGCGGCAGAAGGAACCGAGTTCAGCGCCCTCTTATCGGATATCAGAGCCGATCTCGCTGTCACTTACTTGAAGGATGCGACCGTCCCAGTTGAAACAATTGCAGAACGTCTCGGCTATTCCTCGTCCACCGCGTTCATCCGCTTTTTTCGTACCCGCTTTGGCACGCCGCCGGGGGTATGGCGGCACATTAGTGCGGACAGGCATCGTCCATCTGACCGTCCAACCGCCGCGCTCTAACTCAGCTGCACCAATTCCGGCAGGTCAAGCGAGGCGCAAAGCACGTTGGATATTTTGTGCACTGCGCCCGACAAAACAAGCGTCCCCATGACAGACGCCAGCACCAGTGCGGCAGCAATCATGCCCATGACCATATTCTTCATCGAATCAGCAGCATCGGCTGAATAGCCGTTATGCGTTGAGCCCAATTGCGCGATCAATGTTTGATCGCCATCCCCAAGGCTGCTCATCCCCCAGCATCCTCTCCAATGCTGTCGCGTAATTTTATTGCGCGACTTGATATGATGGAGACTGATCCACAAATTCCGTTACGTCAATGCATAATATTATCAATCAGAGTCTTAGCCCTTGGCACGCGCAGCGACTGGCGCGTGACGGATCCATGCTTTACGCCTTTGGTCTGCTGCCTCAAAAGCCGCGCCTAAAAGGGGGGAGAGAGCCAATATGAAAGTTTACCGCACGCCAGAGGCGCGCTTTCGCCATTTGCCGGATTGGCCCTATGCGCCGCACTATCACCAAATCACGCCTGAGCTGCGGCTGCATTATGTGGACGAAGGGCCCAAAGATGCCCCCGTCATCTTGATGATGCATGGCGAGCCAACATGGGGCTATCTCTACCGCCATATGATTGGCCCAATGGTTGCCGCTGGCTATCGCGTCGTTGTGCCCGACCTGATTGGTTTTGGCCGATCGGACAAGCCCGTGGACCATCGCATCTTCACCTATGCCCAGCACGTCGCCTGGATGCGGCATTGGCTTGAGGCGCTGGACCTCAAAAACATCACGCTCGCCTGCCAAGATTGGGGGTCGTTAATTGGCCTGAGGTTGGCCGCTGAACTGCCAGATCGCTTTGCCGCTATTGTTCTTTCCAATGGCGGGCTGCCGGCAGGCAATGTCAACGCACTGGCCTTTCGCATCTGGCGGGCCTTTTCCCGCTACAGCCCCCTTTTTCCGATTGCGCGGATCATTCAAGCGGGCACCAAGCGGCGCTTTTCGCCCGCAGAATTTGCCGCTTATGATGCGCCCTTCCCCACACGTGCCGCCAAGGCTGCAGCCCGCATCTTCCCCAGCCTTGTGCCCGTGGAAGATACCAACCCCGCCGTGCCTGACCAATTGGCCGCATGGACCGTTTTTGAGGCATGGGACAAGCCCTTTCTGTGCGCCTTTAGCGATGGCGATCCAATTACACGGGGCGGCGATGCCCAGTTTCGAGAGCGCGTACCGGGCACCAAAGGCCTGCCGCACCGCACGCTGAAAGGCGGACATTTTATTCAAGAAGATGATCCAAAGGGCTTTGTTGACGCTTTGCTGGCAGTGGCCCCAAAGGCAAAGGCAAACCCGGCCGCAAAATTGCGACCGGGCAGCCAATGAAACATCACACTCCCAACTAATGCCGAGACAATATTGCCGCCAATGACTGGCCAAGCAGCGCATGGCCTGCCATGTGTGCGCGCATGGCGAAGGCGCACAACACCGGCCTAAAGGGCTTTTTCAGGCGGCTCGGCCCTGGATTGGTGACAGGTGCTGCCGATGATGATCCATCGGGCATTGGCACGCACAGCCAAGTTGGCGCGCAATTCGGCTATGGGTTGGCGTGGACCTTTGTCCTGAGCTTTCCGCTCATGGTGATCATCCAAGACGTGGCGGCCCAAATTGGCCGTGTCACAGGATGCGGCATTGCTGCCAATGTGCGTCGGCATTACCCTCGCGCGCTGCTGTTCTTAATTGTGGCGCTGTTGATGATTGCCAATATCATCAATCTGGGCGCAGATCTCAGCGCCATGGGTGCTGCGGTTCAATTGCTGATCGGCGGCCCAGCCGCGCTTTACACGCTTGGCTTTGGGGTATTGTGCGTCGCGCTGGAAGTTATTCTGCCCTATGCGCGCTATGCCAGCATCCTCAAATGGACCACCTTGTCCCTTTTTACCTATGTCGCAGTTGTGCTGGTGAGCCATGTCCCCTGGCAAGAAGCTCTCACGGCGCTGGTGGTTCCCGATATCGAATGGACGCCCGCTTATATGACGGCGCTGGTCGCCATTTTGGGCACCACAATTAGCCCCTATCTCTTTTTCTGGCAGGCTGCGCAGGAAATTGAAGAGCAGCACCGCCATCACGCCAAGCCGCTTTATGCCACACCCACAAAAGCGGCTGGTGAGTTGCGGCGCATCCGCGTTGATACGCTAACGGGTATGGCGTTTAGCACCATCATTGCGCTGGCCATTGTCTATGCCGCCGCCGCCACGCTGCACGCCCATGGCATTCGCGACATTCAAACATCCGCCCAAGCCGCAGAGGCCCTTCGGCCCATTGCGGGAGATATGGCCTTTGCCCTGTTTGCGCTGGGCATCATTGGCACCGGCTTGCTTGCTGTGCCTGTACTGGCCGGCTCCGCCGCCTATGCCATTACAGAAATGTTGGGCCGAACGGGCAGCCTTGCCGCCCGCCCGCTTAAGGCCAAGCTGTTCTATGGCGCAATTGCCGCCACAACTTTGGCGGGCGGACTCATTAACTTTATCGGTATTGATCCAGCCCGGGCGCTCTACTGGGCCGCCGTTGTCAATGGGGTTCTGGCTGCACCGCTTATGGCGGTGATGATGCTGATTGTGCGTAACAAAAAAGCGATGGGGGATTTGGTTCTCCCCCATCGCGCGACCCTATTGGGCTGGATGGCGACCGCAGTGATGGCCACTGCGACCGGGTTATTCTTTTGGTTTCAGGTCTTTGCAGGCTGATCAGGCAGCCAGTGCCTGATCTTGCACGGCAGGCAAGCGAATGAGATAATCAAAGGCAGAAAGGGCGGCTTTCGACCCTTCTCCCATCGCAATGATAATCTGCTTATAGGGTGCCGTTGTTACATCGCCTGCAGCAAAGAGTCCGGGGACACTGGTCGCGCCTTTGGCATCGACTTCAATCTCGCCCCGTGGGCTCAGCGCCAGCGTGTCCTTCAGCCATTCGCTGTTCGGCACCAACCCGATTTGGACGAAAATGCCTTCAAGCGGAAGCTGCACAATCTGGTCGTTCGTCCGGTCCTTATAGCTCAGGCCCGTCACCTTTTCGCCATCGCCATGCACTTCTGTGGTAAGTGCTGAGACAATGACGCGAACATTGGACAGGCTGTTGAGCTTGGCTTGCAGCACGGCATCCGCGCGCAGCTGACTATCAAATTCAATCAGCGTCACTTCCGCCACAATTCCGGCCAGATCAATTGCGGCTTCGACGCCGGAATTGCCGCCGCCAATCACGGCCACGCGCTTGCCCTTGAACAAGGGGCCATCGCAGTGCGGGCAATAGGCCACGCCCTTGTTGCGATACTCATCTTCGCCCGGCACATTCATTTGCCGCCAACGCGCGCCCGTCGACAAAATGATTGTCTTGGCCTTCAGGCTGGCGCCATTGGCAAGGACGACTTCATGCAGGCCGCCTTCGCTTTTGGCGGGCACCAGCTTGTCCGCACGCTGCAGGTTCATGACATCAACGTCATACGCCTTCACATGCTGTTCCAACTGCGTGACGAGTTTTGGCCCTTCCGTGTGCGAGACAGAAATGAAGTTTTCAATGCCCATGGTATCGAGAACTTGTCCGCCGAACCGCTCAGCAGCAATGCCCGTCCGAATGCCCTTGCGCGCGGCATAGATCGCCGCTGCTGCGCCAGCCGGGCCGCCGCCCACAATCAGGACATCAAAGGCGTCCTTGCCCTTAATCTTCTCAGCCGCGCGCGCTTCTGCGCCGCTATCGAGCTTGGCGACAATTTGCTCCAGCTCCATCCGGCCTTGGCCAAAGACCTCGCCATTGAGGAACACCATGGGCACAGCCATGACCTTGCGGTCAGCAACTTCATCCTGGAACAGCGCGCCATCAATCGCGACATGTTTAATACGCGGGTTGAGCACGCTCATCAGGTTCAGCGCCTGCACAACGTCGGGGCAGTTCTGGCAGGAGAGCGAGAAATAGGTTTCAAAGACATAATCGCCATCCAGCGATTTGACTTGGTCAATCAGGTCCTGCGCCGCCTTGGACCGATGGCCGCCCACTTGCAGCAGCGCCAGCACCAGCGAGGTAAATTCATGCCCCATGGGGATGCCCGCAAAGCGCACGCCAATGTCGGTCCCGGTGCGGCGGATCAACATGCTCGGGCGACGGGCATCGTCGTCGGCACGGATCACGCTGACCTTGTCAGACAGGCTGGCAATATCATCTGCCAGCGTTGCCAGCTCATGCGACTTGGCACCGTCCTCCAGCGACAGCACCAGCTCCACTGGCATTGTGATATTGGCCATATAGGCCGAAAGCTGTTGCTTCAAGTTTGCGTCGAGCATGGTCAGAATTCCGATTTAGGGGGGGTCGGGGCCGACAGAGTGCCGGCCCCGACTGGGCCTCGCCGAAGTGAGGGGGGAGAGGGGTGGCGAGGCCCGTGGCTGTGGTTAGATTTTGCCAACAAGATCCAGCGAGGGAGCCAGCGTCTTTTCGCCTTCTTCCCACTTGGCCGGGCACACTTCACCCGGGTGCGCGGCTACATATTGGGCAGCCTTGATCTTGCGGACCAGTTCTGCGGCATTGCGGCCAACGCCTTCCGAAGTGATTTCCATCACTTGGATAATGCCCTGCGGATCGACGACAAAGGTGCCACGATCGGCCAAGCCAACGCCCGGACGCATCACGTCAAAATTGTTGGTCACAACGCCCGAAGGATCGCCGATCATTGTGTAGCGGATCTTGCCAATGGCGGGCGACGTATCGGCCCATGCCTTGTGGCTGAAATGTGTGTCAGTCGACACGGCATAGATTTCCACGCCCAGCTTTTGGAATTCAGCATAGTTATCCGCCAGATCTTCCAGTTCGGTCGGGCACACAAAGGTGAAGTCCGCCGGGTAGAAGAAGAAGACCGACCATTTGCCCTTTACGTCGGCATCGGTGACGGTGATGAACTTGCCTTCCTTATAGGCCTGTGCCGAAAACGGCTTAATTTCGGTGTTGATGATCGCCATCGCTTTTTCCTTTTTTCATTGTTGAATGGGAAAGGCTGACTGCCTGTCCTATCCTCTCTACCCAAATCGAGGTCGGACAGCCAATTGGATTGTCTGCTTTCATTAATCGACAAAATCGATCACTGGAATGTGATTGATCGAATCGATTTTCTCGTGCCCATAAGACGCACCGCATCGTCAAAAGCAGTTGAACGACAAGGATATAGCGATGAACGCCCGGATATTGCCGACCCAAGGAATCCATAATTTTCGGGATTTTGGAGGATATGCCTCTGCGCTGGGTGGGCGGATGCGCCGCGGCTGGTTGTTCCGGTCGGGCCAGCATTGCAATGCAACCGAGGCGGATTTGGCCTGTGTCCACCAATTGGGCCTCGACGCCATCATTGATTTACGCAGCGATTCTGAACGCGCGCTTTATCCTTGCGCGCGCCACCCTGCGCATCGGGCCGAGACGCTGTTCACGCCGGGCAATACACTGGGTTTACAATCCCATGTCGATGCAGGCGCCGGCGTTCGTACCGCAGCAGAGGCCCATGCCGCCATGGAAGAGCTTTACCGCAACATGCCGTTTCGGCCCATTCTCCGCCAAACATTAAAGCTCTATTTTCAACGCTTGGTTGCGGCATCAGGGCCAAGCCTTGTGCATTGCCTTGCAGGCAAGGATCGCACCGGCCTTGCGGTGGCGTTGGTGCAGCATCAACTGGGCGTGCACCCCGATGATATCCGGGAAGATTATGTGTTAACCAATGAGGTGGGCGACGCCGAAGCTCGCATTGCCGCGGGGGCCGAGGCCGTACGGGCTAATTTTGGCGCAGATATGGACGATGCCGCCGTTCGGACACTGATGTCAGTCCATAGTGATTATCTGGACACTGCTTTTGAGGCGATTGGCGATGTTGATGCCTATTGCCGCGACATTTTAGGCCTCACCCCAGCCGCGCGCGAGGATCTGCGCGCCGCACTGCTGCGCTAATCCTCATCTCTCGCAGGGGTGAAGGCCTGTGCGATCAGGGCTTCTCAACTGCCGCAATCTGACGCAAAGAACAGCAAGGATTGAGCAGAGGATCAGGTAGATGGGCCGCAAATATTTCGGAACCGATGGCATCCGGGGCCGCACCAACGCCTCTGCCATGACCGCAGAGATGGCCATGAAAGTGGGCATGGCCGCAGGCGCGCATTTTGTGCGCGGCGACCATCGTCACCGCGTGGTGATTGGCAAAGATACGCGCCTCTCGGGCTATATGCTTGAAAATGCGTTGGTCGCTGGCTTTACTTCTGTTGGCATGGATGTGGTGCAAGTCGGCCCTATGCCAACGCCCGCTGTTGCCATGCTCACCCGATCAATGCGGGCGGATTTGGGCGTCATGATTTCCGCCAGCCATAACCCTTATGAAGATAATGGCATTAAGCTCTTTGGCCCAGACGGCTATAAATTGTCTGATGCGGATGAGCTGT
>JACCDK012180148.1_pt1 | contig 15192 bp, 16 predicted proteins | sample 7445871 | NCBI WGS metagenome assembly JACCDK01 (sample SAMN15323436, study PRJNA562643) | freshwater metagenome | isolation source: river surface water | place: USA:Blue River Watershed | collected 2017-08-15 | reverse complement strand
GTCTAGCAGTAGTGATAGTAACGGTTACAAGTTTCAAAGTTCTCTCGATAATTACTTTTGATACACTAGCTTTTGATAAACGAGCATGGATATACTTTCTGATTTTATAATCTTCAGCGATTTTATCACCGTAATCATTTCCACCATACCAGTTAGAGTCCCATCCTCTGATGATACCAAGTCTGTTTCCTATTGGATTTGTCTTTTGTCCCATCTTAATTAATTGCTTTGTGTGTTATCTAATTGTCCTAATACGATTGTAACGTGATTAGAACGTTTTCTAATTCTGTGTGCTCTTCCTTGTGGAGCTGGACGAAGTCTTTTTAACATCATTCCACCGTCTACACGGATTTCTTTTACAAATAAGCCTGCTTCTGAAACGTTTCCTTCAGCATTTTTCTGCTCCCAGTTGTTGATTGCAGATAATACTAATTTCTCTAATTTTCTTGAAGCTTCTTTAGAGCTAAATCTTAATATATTTAAAGCTCTTTCCACTTTCTGACCTCTTACCAAGTCTGCTACTAAGCGCATTTTTCTAGGTGAAGTAGGGCAGTTATTCAATTTCGCGAAAGCTATAGACTTATTAGCCTCTTTTCTCGCATCTGCTGTTTCTCTTTTACGAACTCCCATTGCTTCTTATTTTTTACCTTTATTTTTTGCTCCAGCATGACCTCTAAAAGATCTAGTTGGTGAAAACTCTCCTAATTTGTGTCCTACCATGTTCTCAGTTACATAAACTGGAACAAATTGACGACCATTGTGTACTGCGATAGTTTGTCCTACGAAATCTGGAGTAATCATTGATGCTCTAGACCAAGTCTTAACAACACCTTTGTTTCCTTTTTCGATATTTTCTTGAACTTTTCTATCTAATTTGTAGTGTACAAAAGGTCCTTTTTTTAATGAACGTGCCATGTCTATCTAATTATTTCTTTCTGCGTTCAACAATATACTTATTACTCGGGTTAACTTTAGAACGAGTTCTATAACCTTTAGCAGGAAGACCTTTTCTAGAACGTGGATGACCTCCAGATGAACGTCCTTCACCACCTCCCATAGGGTGATCAACAGGGTTCATAGCTACTGGTCTTGTTCTTGGTCTTCTTCCTAACCATCTTGTTCTACCTGCTTTACCAGATACAATTAATTGATGATCAGAGTTAGAAACAGCTCCAATTGTTGCAGAACAAGTTAACAAGATCAATCTTGTTTCACCTGATGGCATTTTAATTGTAGCATATTTTCCATCTCTTGCCATTAATTGAGCAAAAGTACCTGCACTTCTAGCGATAGTAGCTCCTTGACCAGGACGTAATTCAATACATGAAATTACAGTTCCTAGAGGAATTTTACTTAATGGTAAAGTATTTCCAATCTCTGGTGAAGCATCTTCTCCAGACATTACAGTTTGCCCTACTTGTAAACCGTTTTGAGCAACGATATACGTTTTCTCTCCATCAGCATACCATAATAACGCGATAAAAGCAGTTCTATTCGGATCGTACTCAATTGATTTCACTGTAGCTGGAACTCCAACTTTAGTTCTTTTAAAATCAATGATACGATATCTTTGTTTGTGACCACCGCCTGTGTAACGCATGGTCATTTTTCCTTGACTATTTCTACCTCCTGAGTTTTTTATCGGTGCGATTAATGAACGCTCCGGCTTATCAGTTGTAATGGCGTCAAAACCATTCACAACTCTAAAACGCTGACCCGGGGTAATAGGTTTTAATTTTCTTACTGACATCTTGTTTTATTAGATATTGTTGTAAAAATCTATTGTTTCTCCTTCTTGTACTTGTACAATTGCTTTTTTGTAAGCATTTGACTTTCCGCTAATCAATCCACTTTTAGTGTATTTAGTAGTTCTATCTGGTCTAACATTCATTGTATTAACGCTTACTACAGATACACCATAAGTAGCCTCAACAGCTTTCTTAATTTGTACTTTGTTTGCTTTTTTATCTACAACGAAACCAAAACGGTTGAAAACTTCACCTTCTTTGGTGATTTTTTCTGTAATAATAGGTTTAACTAGTATACTCATGGCTTGTTATTTACTTAAATTATCTTCAATTCCTTCCAAAGAACCCTCTAATAACACTAAATTATTTGCATTTAAAATTGCATAAGTGCTTAATTCTGAGCTAGTTACTACATTAGAAGCTTTCAAATTGCGTGACGACAAATATACATTTTTATTTGATTCACCCAACACAAACAAAGATTTTTTGTTTTCTAATCCTAAAGCACTTAAAACAGCTAAGAAGTTTTTAGTGTTTGGAGTCTCAAATGTAAAATCTTCTACTACTACTAAATTAGCTTCTTTTGCTTTTAATGATAAAGCCGATTTTCTAGCTAATCTCTTTAACCCTTTGTTCAATTTGAAAGAGTAACTTCTTGGTCTTGGACCAAAAACTGTACCTCCACCTTTGAACAATGGATTTTTAGCGCTACCAGCACGTGCTGTACCGGTACCTTTTTGTTTTTTAATTTTACGAGTACTTCCAGCAACTTCAGCTCTTTCTTTAGCTTTGTGAGTTCCTTGTCTTTGGTTTGCCAAGTACTGTTTTACATCAAGATAAACAGCGTGTTTATTTGGCTCTATACCGAATACTGAATCAGAAAGTTTAACTTTTCTTCCAGTATCTTTTCCTTTGATATCTAAAACTTTAACTTCCATTACTTCTGAATGATTACGTAAGAGTTTTTGCATCCAGGAATAGCTCCTTTAACAACAAGTAGGTTCTTTTCAGCAACTACTTTCAAAACTCTAAGATTTTGTACTTTTACATTATTACCACCCATTCTTCCAGCCATACGCATTCCTTTGAATACACGTGATGGATAAGAGGATGCTCCTACAGATCCAGGTGCTCTTAATCGGTTGTGTTGTCCATGTGTAGCTTGTCCAACCCCACCAAAACCGTGACGTTTTACAACACCTTGAAAACCTTTACCTTTAGAAACTCCTTGTACATCAACAAATTCTCCTTCGTTGAATAGTTCCACGGTGATATTATCACCTAACTTAAACTCACCTTCAAAACTTTGGAATTCAACGACTTTCTTTTTTGCAGAAGTTCCCGCTTTTTTAAAGTGACCTAAATCAGCTTTAGTAGCGTGTTTTTCTGTTTTGTCATCGAAACCAAGTTGCAAGGCTTCATACCCGTCAACCTCAATGGTTCTGACTTGGGTAACGACACAAGGCCCAGCTTCGATTACAGTACAAGGAATATTCTTCCCGTTCTCATCGAAAATGCTAGTCATGCCGATTTTTTTTCCAATTAACCCAGACATAATTATTATTTATTAATTATTAAAAAAACTTTTTTTTGAAATGAAGAATTATGAATTTCAAATTGTCACCAATTCAAAACTCATAATTCTAACTTTTAATTACTTATACTTTAATCTCTACTTCTACTCCACTTGGTAACTCTAATTTCATTAAAGCATCAATTGTTTTAGAAGATGAAGAGTAAATATCTAATAATCTTTTATAAGAACTTACTTCAAATTGCTCTCTAGACTTTTTGTTAACGTGTGGAGAACGCAATACAGTAAATATTTTTTTGTGAGTTGGTAACGGAATTGGACCTGTTACAACAGCACCTGTGCTTTTCACAGTTTTTACGATTTTCTCTGCTGATTTATCAACCAACATATGATCGTAAGATTTTAATTTTATTCTAATTTTTTGACTCATCTTGTTGAAAATTAAGCGTTACCTTTTGCTTTTTTGATCACTTCTTCTGAAATATTAGAAGGAGTTTGTTCGTAATGTGAAAATTCCATTGTAGAAGTTGCTCTACCTGAAGATAATGTTCTTAAAGTAGTAACATATCCAAACATTTCAGAAAGTGGCACATTAGCTTTGATAGTTTTAGCACCATTACGGTCACCCATATCATTAACTTGTCCTCTTCTTCTGTTCAAATCTCCTACGATATCTCCCATGTTTTCTTCTGGAGTAATAACTTCTATTTTCATGATTGGCTCAAGGATAACAGCTCCAGCAGCTTTTGCTACTTCTTTGTAACCCATTCTTGCTGCCAATTCAAATGAAAGTGCATCCGAATCTACAGGGTGGAAAGATCCATCCAATAAAGTAACTTTTAAACTATCTACTTGGTATCCTGCTAAAGGACCAGTTTTCATAGCCTCACGGAATCCTTTTTCTACAGATGGAATGTATTCTTTAGGAACGTTACCACCTTTTACTTCATTTACGAATTGTAATCCAATTGGAGCTTTTCCGTCAACTAAGTCAGCTGGCTCTAATCTGAATACAATATCTCCAAATTTACCTCTACCTCCAGATTGTTTTTTATAAACTTCTCTATGTTGTGCAGATTTTGTAAATGCTTCTTTGTACTCTACTTGAGGCTCACCTTGGTTAACTTCAACTTTGAACTCTCTTTTCATTCTATCTACAAGGATGTCTAAGTGTAACTCACCCATACCTGAGATGATAGTTTGTCCAGAAGCTTCGTCTGTTCTTACTGTAAATGTTGGATCCTCTTCAGCTAATTTTGCTAAAGCCATACCCATTTTATCAACGTCAGCTTTAGTTTTTGGCTCAATCGCGATACCAATTACTGGATCTGGAAATTTCATAGATTCCAAAATGATTGGATTCTTTTCATCACACATGGTATCTCCAGTTTTGATGTCTTTAAATCCTACTGCCGCTCCAATATCTCCAGCCTCAATATATTCGATTGGATTTTGTTTGTTAGCGTGCATTTGGTAGATACGAGAGATTCTTTCTTTGTTTCCAGAACGGGTGTTCAAGATGTAAGAACCTGCATCTAAACGACCTGAATAAGCACGGAAGAAAGCCAAACGACCTACATAAGGATCGGTAGCAATTTTAAATGCTAAAGCCGCGAAAGGCTCTTTTACATCAGGACGACGTAAGATTTTAGTTTGATCTTCTTCTAACAAATCAACATCATCAGGGTGAATTCCTTCGATACCTTCTTTGTCTAAAGGAGATGGTAAATATTTACAAACTGCATCTAACATGAATTGAACTCCTTTGTTTTTGAAAGAAGAACCAGCAATCATTGGAATAATTGCCATATCTATAGTTGCAGCTCTTAATGCTGTATTGATTTCATCCTCTGTAATAGAGTTTTCGTCTTCCATGTATTTGTCAAGAAGATTCTCATCGTAGGTAGCAATTTCTTCAATAAGGATTGATCTGTAGTGTTTTACATCATCAACCATATCTGCAGGAATATCTACAATATCAAATGTTGCTCCTTGAGTTGCGTCATGCCAAACGATTGCTTGGTTTTTCACTAAGTCAACTACACCTTTGAAATCATTTTCTTCTCCAATTGGCAAAGTAATCGCAACCGCGTTTGATTTCAACATGTCTTTAACTTGCTGACATACATTTAAGAAGTTAGATCCTTGACGGTCCATTTTATTAACGAATCCCATACGAGGAACTCTATATTGATCTGCAAGTCTCCAGTTTGTTTCTGATTGTGGCTCAACACCATCAACAGCACTAAACAAGAAAACCAATCCATCCAATACACGTAACGAACGGTTTACCTCAACGGTAAAGTCAACGTGTCCTGGGGTATCAATAATATTAAAGTGGTACGGTTGTGAATCTGGTAATAATTTACCTTGTTGCGTTGGGAAATTCCACTCACAAGTTGTAGCAGCAGAAGTAATAGTAATACCTCTTTCTTGCTCTTGTGCCATCGAGTCCATTGTTGCAGCACCATCGTGTACTTCACCAATTTTGTGTGATTTTCCAGTGTAGAATAATATACGCTCAGTTGTGGTTGTTTTTCCAGCATCAATGTGTGCTGCAATACCAATATTTCTCGTGAATTTTAAATCTCTAGCCATTTCTCTATGTATTAAAATCTAAAGTGTGAGAATGCTTTATTTGCTTCAGCCATTTTATGAGTATCCATTCTCTTTTTAACTGCAGCACCTTCTTCTTTAGCAGCAGCTAAAATTTCAGAAGCTAGTTTTTGAGCCATTGATTTCTCATTTCTTCTACGAGCATAAAGAAGCATCCACTTCATTGCCATAGAAATTTTACGGTCTGGTCTGATTTGCATTGGGATTTGGAATGTAGCTCCACCAACTCTACGGCTACGTACTTCTACGTGAGGCATAACGTTAGTTAAAGCATCTTTCCATACTTCTAATGCTGATTTTTCGTCGTTGTTCTTTTTTGCTTCTACAATATCAATTGCATCGTAGAATACTTTAAAAGCTGTTGACTTTTTACCGTCCCACATTAAGTTGTTTACAAAACGTGTTACCAATTGGTCGTTAAACCTTGGATCTGGTAAAAGAGGTCTTTTCTTTGCTGCTCTTTTTCTCATGTCTTTTCTTTTTGAGTTTTAAAAATTACTTTTTCGCCTCTTTTGGACGTTTTGCACCATACTTAGATCTACGTTGCGTTCTTCCTGCTACACCTGAGGTATCAAGCGCACCACGAACGATGTGGTATCTAACTCCTGGTAAATCTTTTACTCTTCCGCCTCGCACTAATACTATCGAGTGCTCTTGTAGATTATGTCCTTCTCCTGGGATGTAAGCATTTACTTCATTTCCATTAGTCAAACGTACACGCGCAACTTTACGCATTGCTGAGTTTGGTTTTTTTGGAGTAGTAGTGTAAACACGCGTACATACACCTCTTCTTTGAGGACAAGAATCTAAAGCAACCGATTTACTCTTCTTAGTGATTTGAGTTCTTCCTGTTCTTACTAATTGTTGAATAGTTGGCATAATTAAATACTAAAAATTACTTGTTTATAAAATTCCCGCTTTTTACGGGGTTGCAAATGTAGTACTTTTTTTTGAATAAAAAAATCATAATTAATTAATTTTCAATAAGATTTCTCAACCACACAAAAAATATATTAATCTCTACTTTTTTGCGTTATTTTTACACCGGTAACAAAAATTCAAAAATATTGGCTCCATAGCCCCGATTGAAGCGGTTGCCATGCAATAGCGAAAAGCGGGAATTGCCCTTACCGATAAAACCAAATGATTCGCTCCAAAAGACAATACAATTGAAGAAATTAATTTTTATTTTGATTTTTATGTTTTCCCAAATGCAATTTGGGCAACAGTTGTATTTAAAAATTGAAGGCGCATCACATGCGCAAACGAAAACTATAGACAGCCTGGGATATACAAAATCTTTTAACAATGCTAAAGGAGTTTTGGACGAGGCTAATTTGTTTTCAAAAAAATTATCTCAAGTAGGATTTTTAGAACACCAATTAATAGAAAATAAAAAGGTAAACGACAGCACTTTTTCATACCTATATAATACAGGTGCAAAAACAAATTTTATACATATATATATAGGTAGAAATTTGAAGGTTGAAAATTGGAATTTGTATCCCGTAAAAAATGATTCTATAAAGCTGCCTTTCGGCGAAAGTGAAGCCTTTTTAAATTATGTTATTAAAAAACTAGAATCAGAAGGTTTTGCTATGGCGAAAGTGCAATTGAAAAACATAAAAAAACACAATCATTTTATAAGTGCCGATTTAATAATTACCTCCGATAAGAAAAGACAGCTGAACGATATTGTTATTAATGGTTATGACAAATTTCCGGAAGGACACAAAAAGAACTTGAAACGATTGATTAAAAAAAGGACATTCAATCAGGAGAATTTAGAGAAACTATACAAAGACATTGCGCAGTTTCCGTTTGTGAAACAAACAAAATATCCAGAGATATTATTCACCAAAGATTCTACAAAAGTTTTTGTGTATTTGGAGAAAGCAAAATCGAATTCATTTGATGGGTTTATTGGATTTTCAAATGACGAAAACAAAAAGGTTATTTTTAATGGCTACCTAGATTTGACTTTGAGCAATGCCATGAACAGTGGCGAAAAATTGGCATTATATTGGAAAAGTAACGGCATGGACCAAAAAACCTTCCGAGTGGGTGCCGAAATTCCATATGTGTTTAATAGTCCGATTGGGATGAAAGCGCAGCTAAATATTTTTAAGCAAGACAGCACCTTTCAAAATACCCAAACTGCAATTGACTTTGGGTATTATTTTAATTACAATACACGTCTGTATTTGGGCTATCAATCGGCAGAATCAAGCGATATTAAAAACACTAATACTGTATTACTAAGCGATTTCAAGAATAAATTTTACACCAGTAACTTTGAATTTGTAGCTTACAAAGAAGACGATTATTTATTTCCCGAAAAAAGCAACATTAACATCAAACTCGGAACGGGTAGTCGAAATTCAAAATTTCAGAGCAACACCCAGTTTTTTGGAAGTGTGAATTTGAGTCATAATTTTTATTTGAATCAGAAAAACAATTTCAATATCAAAAGTCACAACTACATCCTGCAAAGTGAAGAATACATTACAAATGAATTGTATCGTTTTGGCGGGATAAACTCCATTAGGGGATTCAACGAAAATAGCTTGCAGGGAAATCTATTTACGTCTTTACTTACCGAATACCGATTGGCACTATCCCCTAGCATTTACATTCATTCCATTATGGATTATGCTTACTTTCAAGACAAGACTACCAACCTAAACGGAAACCTTTTGGGTATTGGATTTGGATTTGGACTTCTTACCAAAAACGGCTTATTTAATTTTATTTATGCCAATGGAAGCACAAAAGATCAAGCGATACAATTATCCAACTCAATGGTACATATTAGTTTGAAGGCTACCTTTTAAAGTCTAATTGGCCTACCCTTGCCTAAGAAGTCTAAAAAAACTATCTTTGCCGCATGGAAAAAGAAAATCAAATCTTCGGAATTAGAGCTATTATTGAAGCTATTAATGCGGGTAAAGAAGTAGACAAAGTGTTTGTTCAAAGTGATGCACAAAGTGAATTGATGCAGGAACTGATGAAAACTATGAAAAAACACAGCGTGAATTTTTCTTATGTTCCTGTTGAAAAACTAAACCGATTAACTCCAAATAATCACCAAGGTGCAGTTGCTACCATTGCTCCTATTTCGTTTGTAAAACTAGAAACTCTTGTTGATGGCGTTGTTGAAAGCGGAAAAATGCCTTTGTTTTTAATATTAGATCAATTGAGCGATGCTCGAAATTTTGGAGCCATAATAAGAACGGCAGAATGCACGGGTGTTGACGGAATTATTGTTCAAAAAACCGGTTCTGCTCCCGTAAATGGAGACACTGTAAAAACTTCTGCAGGGGCGGTATTTAATGTCCCTATCTGCAAAGTAGATCATATTAAAGATGCGATTTTCTACCTTCAAGGAAGCGGAATCAAAACCGTAGCAGCTACCGAAAAAACCGAAGACAGCATTTACGATATTTCACTTAACGAACCTGTTGCAATCATCATGGGAAGTGAAGACCGCGGAATCAATCCATCGGTATTAAAAATTGTTGATGCTAAAGGAAAACTTCCAATGTTTGGAACGATTGGTTCTTTAAATGTTTCTGTGGCTTGTGGGGCTTTTTTATATGAAACAGTAAGACAGAGAGGTTAATCTGAATCTTTTTCACTGCCTGCATTTTCTTCCTTATAAATATAGACATAGTTTATTGGCTGAACTTGTTGTAGCTCCTCCTCTTCTTCCGGTTTTGGCGGATTCACAAAATTTCCGTTTTCATCAAATCGTTTCATAAATGGATCGGCACTTGGATCAAAATCGGGTTTTTCCCAATCGTATTGAATGTCTTTCACATAATCAGGGGTTTTAAATTGAATTGCAAAAACAAACCCAGTAAGCAATCCAGCCAAATGCCCTTCCCAGGAAATTGTATGATCCACTTCGGGAAATACATACCAAATCATTCCTCCGTATAACACGACCACGGCCATAGACAAAGCCATCAATCTATAATATTGTGTTCGTAATCCCTTGAAAAATATAAACGAAACCAAAACATAAATCAATCCGCTTGCACCAATATGATAAGAATCACGTCCAAATATCCAGGTAAGTATTCCAGATAATAAAACTCCGTATACTAATACTTTCAATGATACTTCTCTGTAAAAATAAATTAGTGCAGTCGTTAAGATCAACAGCGGCAACGAATTATTTAGTATGTGATTCAAATCGCTGTGCAAAAACGGACTAAAAATAACACCTTGCAATCCGGAGATTGTTCGAGGAAAAATCCCATGTTCATTTAAATGCAAATGAAAACTTTGATTCACAAAGAAAACAAACCAAACCACAACCAACAAAAAGGAAGGAATAATCCAAGTAGCTGGAGAAAATTTAAAATGATTAAGTTCGTTGCTGTGTCTCATACTAAAATAATGTCATCTATATTTATCAAAAATACAACCAAAATAGTTTTAATGCTATTTTGTCAGCGCATTCTTGTCATTCCGAAGTATGAGGAATCGCATTAAGTTATCAAGATGATACGATTTCTCTTTCGTCTAAATGAAAAAAGAGAATAAATATGTAATTTTACCGCATGGAAGCACCTTTAGCAGAACGCATTCGTCCGGAGAAATTAGAAGATTACATTAGCCAATTACACCTTGTTGGCCCTAATGGATCACTTACGCAACAAATTGCGCGAGGCGTGATTCCATCCATGATTTTTTGGGGTTCGCCAGGTACTGGTAAAACAACTTTGGCACAAATCATTGCCAAGCAAAGCAACCGTCCGTTTTATGAATTGAGCGCTATCAACTCTGGAGTTAAGGATGTTCGTGATGTTATTGAAAAAGCGAAACAAAGTGGCGGATTGTTTACGGCCAAGAATCCGATTTTATTCATTGATGAGATCCATCGCTTTAGCAAATCACAGCAAGATTCCCTATTGGCCGCTGTAGAAAAAGGCTGGGTAACATTAATTGGAGCCACTACCGAAAACCCGAGTTTTGAAGTGATTCCGGCTTTACTATCTCGTTGTCAGGTTTATGTATTGAATCCGTTTTCTAAAGAAGATTTATTATCACTTTTAGACCGAGCGATTAAAAAAGATGCTGTTATTTCGTCAAAAAAAATAAAAATCAAAGAATCAGAAGCTTTGCTGCGACTTTCTGGCGGGGATGGACGAAAGCTATTAAATATTTTTGAACTCGTTGTAAACGCAAGCCCTGAAGGTCAAATTTCAATTACGAATGACAAAGTTCTTGAATTGGTTCAACAAAATACCGTTTTGTATGACAAAACAGGCGAACAGCATTATGACATTGTTTCGGCTTTTATTAAATCCATCCGCGGAAGCGATCCCAACGGAGCCGTTTATTGGCTTGCACGAATGATTGAAGGCGGTGAAGACGTAAAATTCATTGCACGACGCATGCTGATTTTATCTAGCGAAGACATTGGAAATGCGAACCCAACAGCTTTCATAATGGCGAATAATACGTTTCAGGCGGTTTCTACGATTGGCTATCCTGAAAGCAGAATTATCTTGAGTCAATGTGCTGTTTATTTGGCGACTTCGCCAAAAAGCAATGCGAGTTATATGGCCATTAATGATGCTCAGGCTATAGTAAAACAAACAGGAGATTTACCCGTTCCTATTCATTTGCGAAATGCTCCAACCAAATTAATGAAAGAATTAGGGTATGGCGAAGAGTACCAATATTCACATAATTATGCTAATAATTTTAGCGAACAAGAATATTTACCAGACGCCATTAAAGAAACTAAGTTTTATGACCCTGGAACTAACTCCCGCGAAAATGGAACGCGTGATTTTTTAAAAAACCGCTGGAAAGACAAGTACAATTATTAATAATTGAAAATTAAATTTTCAGAAATTAACTTTTTACTTCCCTCCCGGTAATATTCAAAATACCAAAGTCCATCGTACCCTTTTACTAAAACACCTTTTTCAACCCCGGCAACTGCAATGTATACATTTTTAAGCGAAGTTACTTTTGCAGATAATACAAGTTTGCTTTCTACTGAATATAAATCAAAACCATTTTCTGTTGTAACAACAGAAAGTTTTCTATTCAATACCTCTGAAGTAGTCTCTTGGCTAGACCCTTTATTAGCTTCACTTACGATTTGATTGCTTAACTCAACTTTTTTTATATTAGGTTGGTATTGATGGGATTTCAATTCAGAAAAATTATCAAATGCCATTCGAAGTGCCTCAATATAAGCAACTCGGTATTCTTTTTCTTTACTTGTACCAATATCGGAAGTTGCAAGAATAGCACCTTTACAATCTTTAATTGTAACTTTTAATTTAGTTATAAAAATATTACTGCTTTCAGCCACATCTACAAAGATTTTATTGCAATTGGATTGAATAAATTCGTCTGGTGCCTCTTCGTTATTAAAATAAGTTTCAAAGCCATATTTTTGTAAATACATTTTGGTAAGTACATTTAAATTATGCGCGTTCTCTTCTTTTAAAAAAGAAAATTTTGAAGGTACCATTGCATATTTATATTCGTTAAAATTTTGGGCAAATCCAAAAGAGCAGATTAGTAGTGCAACAGCGATATACTTTTTCATTACAGGTAATTTTTTAATTCAATTAAATGATTCACTTGTTTAATTCCGCTTGGAACTTCTTTATTATTTTCATTAAAATATATTGCATCCATCCCAAAATTCAATGCTCCTTTTACATCGGCATCAATACAATCGCCAATCATGATACTTTTATGCTTATCGGAATTGGCAACTTTTAATGCAAATTCAAATATTTTTGGGTTGGGCTTTTTTACTCCAGCCATCTCCGAGTTGGTGATGGTTCTAAAATATCTATCAATTCCAGAATTTTTCATTTTCCCCGCCTGAACCTCTTGAAATCCGTTGGTGATAATATGTAAATTATATTTTGGCTTTAGATAATCTAAAATGGCAATCGTTCCGTCAAAAAGATGATTGAATTCGGGTAAAAACCGAATGTACTCCACAGAAAGCACATCAATTAATTCATCGGAAACTTCATAATTTAAAATATCAAAAGTGTCTTTCAATCTTCCATAGCGCAATTCGGCCTGGGTTACTTTTTCGTGGCGATACAATTCCCAATATTTTGCATTTAATGGAACATAATGCTTTAAAAAAAGATCCAATTCTACTTCCACTTGATGTAACTTTAATACTTTTTCAAATGCTAACGCAGAGTTTTTTTCAAAATCCCAAAGGGTATGATCTAAGTCAAAAAAAATATCGGTTATGTGTTTCATGTGCTATAATATTCCTTCATCGGCAAAGCTATAATAATTAGATTCTGTAATGATTACATGATCTAATATCATAATATCCATTTGCTCTCCGGCCAATTGCAATTTTCGAGTAATGTCTTTATCAGAATCACTCGCAAGCAATTTACCTGAAGGATGATTGTGGGTCAAAATTAGTGAAATTGCATTGTATTCGAGGGCTGTTTTAAAAATTATTCGGGTATCTACAATCGTACCTGTGATTCCACCTTTAGATAATTGCGCTTTATGAATCACCTTATTGGAATTATTTAAAAACAACACCCAAAATTCTTCGTGCAGCAATTCTCCAATAATTGGCTGCATGATATTAAAAACTGCTTTACTCGACGTAATTTTATCCCATTCTACAGTACCTTCAGAGCGCCTGCGTCTTCCGAGCTCAAGTGCAGCTGCAATAGCAATGGCTTTGGCCTCTCCAATGCCTTTAAACTCCATTAATTGCTTAATGGAAAGTTTTCCTAGCTGATTCAAATTATTATTTGCAGCAGCTAAAATACGCTGACACAATTGCACGGCACTTTCATTTCTAGTGCCTGAGCCTATTAGAATTGCCAGTAACTCCGAATCGGATAATGCTGCTTTTCCTTTAAGTAAAAACTTCTCTCTCGGTCGATCGTCTTCCGCCCATTGATTTATTGGAGTATACATATTTTAGATATTAGTTTCTATCTAAAATACGATATTAAATCGGCATAAAAAACTATTTCATCAACTCCTTAACCTCATCAAAATTCAACCCTCCATAATTACCCGAACTCATCAACAATAAAGCAGAATTGTCTAAATTTTGACTGAATAAGAAATTTTTAAAATCAGATGGATTGGTATAGATAATTAAATCATTACGCTGAAACGATTGTGCAATTTGATCATAAGTCACTTCTTCCAATTGCTTAATTTTAACTGCGTCTGGCGAATAGAATACCACCGCAACATCTGCGGCATCAAGTGCTCCTTGGTATTCTTTAAGGAATTCGGCATTTAAACTACTGTACGTATGCAATTCCAAGCAAGCTATTAAAGTTCGATTTGGATATTGATTTTTTACCGCTTGTGTAGTAGCTGAAACTTTACTTGGTGAATGCGCAAAATCTTTGTAGGCAACTTTGCCCTTTCCTTCAGCGATCTTTTCTAAACGTTTACTGGCTCCTTTAAAGCTTGCAATGGCTTCATAAAAATCGGCTTCATCTACACCCATGCATTGGCAAACCCATTTGGCACCAGCCAAATTATTTAAATTATGCGCACCAAAAACCTCAATTGGCATAGGCCCTTCGGGAGTATCCAACATGGTGGTTCCGTCTTCTACAGTATAAGATGGTGTTGCGTAAGGCATTTTACGAATAGGATTAGTAGTTTCTTCGGCTACTTTTTTTACTGTTTCGTCCTCTTCATTATAAACCAATATTCCGCCTTTGGTAATTTGGTTTACAAAGATTTCAAATTGCTCTACATAGTTTTCAAAAGTTGGAAAAACATTAATGTGATCCCAAGCAATCCCTGAAATCAAAGCGATATTGGGTTGATACAAATGAAATTTTGGTCTTCTATCCATTGGCGAAGAAAGGTACTCATCACCTTCTAAAACAATAAAATCATTGTTTTCAGTTAAATGAACCATGGTATCAAATCCTTCCAATTGAGCTCCAACCATATAATCAACTTCGATATTATGGTAATGCATCACATGCAAAATCATAGAAGTAATGGTTGTTTTTCCGTGAGAACCACCTATCACTACACGCGTTTTATTTTTTGATTGTTCGTATAAAAATTCTGGATAGGAGTAAATTTTCAATCCTAATTCTTGCGCTTTAAGCAACTCGGGATTATCCGCCTTAGCGTGCATTCCAAGAATAATAGCTTCAATATCTTGAGTAATTTTTTCAGGAAACCAACCGAACGCTTCAGGTAATAATCCTTTCTTTTCCAACCTCGATTTAGAGGGTTCAAAAATAGCATCATCGCTACCCGTTACATGGTATCCTTTAT
>JACCDK011117912.1_pt1 | contig 15194 bp, 10 predicted proteins | sample 7445871 | NCBI WGS metagenome assembly JACCDK01 (sample SAMN15323436, study PRJNA562643) | freshwater metagenome | isolation source: river surface water | place: USA:Blue River Watershed | collected 2017-08-15 | reverse complement strand
GACTACTGCCCACTGACTACTGCCTACTACCTACTGAATACTGTTTAACCACCTTCATCCTCACAAACATCTCCTCCTTATACCAATCATATTTCCTAGTCTTCTTAATCATCGGAGCATGTTCTTTGCTTTGATAGGCAAATTGGTCCAAACGCTTGGCGGAATCCCAGAGCGAGAAAGTAGCTTGTTCCAACAAAGGCAGCTCCCCTACCCCTTTGGCATACAACAAACCTTCTTTCCCCTCGATATGCTTGCTCGCCGAGGGGACGTTCCACCAAAAAAGTAATGCTTTCGACCAGCGTATACTCGCGCGCGTAATGACCGCAATGGAACCTGTCCATTCAGTATCTGCTTCCGAAAAATCAAAAGGAGACAATTGATTCCAAGTTCCTTTGCCTTTGAGTGGTTCGCCGTCCCAACCGCTTATTTCATCTGATTGGCTAATTAATGACAACCAGCGAGAATCCGTTTGAAAGAAATGACTGGCGAATTCGGGTGAATCCCATACGCCCAACCAGGCATACAAACCAAAATCAGGCAAAATAGAGAAGCCATTACCAGCACCAGTGCCCAAATGTTTGGCAAAAACCAATCCGGGTGCCGACCAGCCTAAATACAAGGAGCGACCCATTTCAGCGAAGGCTGCTCGACGGGCTTTAAATCCATTAAACTTTAAAAAGCGAATTGTAATTAACTGACCAGCCATTTAACTATTTTGAAAGGGCTAATCTACTTAATTAAATACAATTTCGATGTAAATTAATTTTTGATTATTTCAAATATGCTTAATTTTGAAACTTAGCTGAATCTTGGTTTACAAGAACCCCACATGAATTATAAAATAGGACTTGGTGCATTATTTATTTTTTCCATTTGCATGGCTCTTGCATTGGCAACTGATCATCGTTGGGAGGATTGGTACATCACTTTTCGTGCATCCAAAAATCTAGCTTTGGGGAATGGCCTTGTGTTTAACTTAGGGGAACGTGTCATGACCTACACATCGCCCCTTGGAACACTTATTCCGGCACTAATTAAATATTTGTTCCTGCATTTTTCGGATGATTTCACGATGTGGACTTATCGAGTTGTTTGCTCGATCGTTTTGGCCCTAAGTGCTATTCCTATTTTTAGTATTGTCGATCATCTAAAGTTGAGCCGTTTTTTTTACCTGTTGGGCATACTTTTACTCTCCCTTAGTTTTATCATTATAGACAATACAATTAATGGGATGGAATCAGCCTTCATGGTGTTTTTTGAATGTGTACTGATTCATTTGATTATAACAAAACCAGCCCAATACAAACTAAAACTAGGGATTATTTTCGCTTGTATCATGTTCAGCAGACCGGATGGTTTCGTCTATGCAGGCAGTATTTTTCTTGGATTTTTACTTTTCTCTAAACTCCCGAGCATTGCATTGACCCAATCGAATTTTCGGGATCTAGGAATTGCGATATTGATTGCAGCAATACTTTTCAGCCCATGGTTGGTGTGGACGTGGTATTATTACGGAACCCCAATTCCACACACAATCGTAGCTAAATCAAAAAACTATAACTTCGATTATTTTTTGAATTCCATTGGGAATTATGTGGGTCATTTTAAGGGATCAGCAGATATCTTTTTAGCCCCTTATGGAGAAAATTTTGGTGGTTGGGGTATTTTTGAAACAGGGGCACGAATACTTAGTTTGCTGACATTGTTTTATTGGGTTTATTGGAAAGGAAATTCCATCGCACGGTCACTATCATTTTCGACCTTGTGTATGATTGCCTATTTAAATATCGTTTCCGGACAAGGCCCTGCCCCATGGTATTTACCCGCCGTAGCAGCTCCCACCGTCTTTGTTCTGTTATTTGCTTTCCATGATTTAAGGAAACAAATCAGCGCCACTTATTACTATACTTTCCCAGCACTTTTAGTCGTCTTCCTCGCCTCAAATTTTTATTTTGCGACGCGCCTCATTAGGAACCAACAAAACATTATTGAGTTTGGAAATCGAAAGCAAATTGGCTTGTGGTTAAATGAAAACAAAGGACCCAATGATACCATATTTATGGAATGCCTCGGGTACATTGGATTTTATTCCGGCTTAAAAACATTTGATTTCCCAGGTATGTCTTCCCCCGAAATGGTCGCAACGCGTAAAAGACTTCAAACAAATGGATACGGGTATTTGATACAAGAACTACGCCCGACTTGGGTGATCATACGTTCCATAGAAAAAAATAATATTCAAAAACAGGTACCTAATTTACTAGACTCGAAATACCGGCTAGTGAAAATATTTGATAAGCGTTTGGATATCGCGCATGCAAAAATTCGATATGGGCAACCGTATTTAGATTTTGACGCGGTATTTTATTTATATAAAATCGTGAATTGATTTATTATGTAGAGTTATGAATCGAAATGTAATTGTAGGCACCCTCTTTATATTCAGTATTTGTATCTTATTCGCTCTTGTCACAGACCACCGTTGGGAGGATTGGTACATTACTTACCGCGCTTCTAAAAATTTTGCCTTTGGTCATGGCCTACGATTTAATGTAGGCGAAACGGCCGTCATGAGCTACACATCTCCCATAGGTACATTAACTCCCGCATTAATCAAGTATCTATTTATTCATCAAAGTGATGAATTCACTATATGGGTATATCGAGTTATATGTTCGATCGTACTTGCATGCTCGACCATATTTATTTACCGACTCATTACATTTTTAAAATATCCAACCTATTTTTTCTATCTCGCCCTTTTATTTTTTGGCTTGAATTTTCTAATCATAGATAATACGATTAATGGAATGGAATCTTCCTTTATGGTATTCTTTGAATTGTACCTTATTTATATCCTGATTACATTTCCCAAAAATTTTATACGCCAGTTGGCCTTATGTTTTGCAGGCATTATGTTTACCCGACCTGATGGATTTATCTATGCGGGAACGATTATTAGCAGTTTTTTCCTATTCCGAGTAAATGCCCATTACAATCGCACATCGCCCAACTTGAAAAAATTTGGCTTGGCGATAGTCTATGCGATGTTACTCTTTATACCATGGATAATCATAACTTCCATGTATTATGGAACCCCCATTCCGCATACCATAATTGCCAAATCCAAAAACTATACATTTCTATCAATATTTATGACATTGGGAGAATACCTGATCTCATTTAGGGGTTCACCTAATTTGTTTTTACCCGCTTATGCGGTCAATTTTGGGGGTTGGGGCTTCTTTAAACCTGTCGCTCAAATATTGAGTTGTATCACACTCCTTTATTGGTTACTACCCAAAGGTCAACAATTGATTCGGGCCTTATCACTGGCATCCTTTTTAATGATTCTCTACCTAAATGTGATTTCGGGTCAAGGAGCATCCCCCTGGTATTTACCTTCCGTAATTACACCTAGCTTAATCGTGCTTGTTTTAATCATTCAACGACTCCATCAAAACTTGACTAAATCAGGTGCTATACTATTTTTTAGGGTGGGCAGCTTCCTTTCTGTTATTGCCATTGTTGTCTTTATGGCATCCAATTTCTACTATGGAATGCGCATGATAAAATATCAACAAAAAATCGTTGAAAATGGAAATCGAAAACAAATTGGCCTGTGGCTGAAAATGAATTCCAAACCCAAAGACCGCGTTTTTATGGAGTGTTTGGGGTATATTGGTTTTTTTTCAAATTTGAAAACATTTGATTTCCCAGGTATGTCCTCACCGGAAGTTGTCAGGGCCCGAAAAAAGCTAAACTCCAATAAATATTCAGCTGTTATCAATGAACTCAAACCTGAATGGCTCGTATTAAGAGCGGGAGAAGCTACCGAAATCAAAAAAGAAATCCCCCAATTATTAGGCAAAGAATATTCCTTAGCTAAGGTCTTTGATGTACGCAAGGAAATAGAAAAAGCTCACGTTCAATATGGTGAGCCTTTCCTACATGTTGATGGACTTTTTGAAGTCTATCACAAAAATTAAGCCTTAATTATTGGTATACAATAACGCCGTCGTGGTTGTCGTCCCTTTGATACCTGTCACCTTTCTCGGGGTAGCTACACTTTTAATGTAAGTAGCTACTTCAGCAGGCGTTTTGGCCTTATTTGTTGTTAAATATTGTGCAATGACCCCCGCTACATGAGGGGCAGCCATGGAAGTACCGCTTAACGTATTTATATCACTCGTGCTCCTAATGAAAGCTGAATTGATATTGGTACCCGGAGCGAAAACATCAATCACCGAACCAAAGTTAGAGTAAGATGCAATGGCATCGTAAGATGGACCCGTTGACGTAAATCGACCCGTTGCACCTACTGTTATCGCATTTCGAACACGAGCAGGCGAATAACGACCCGCATCCGCTGTATTATTCCCTGCAGCAACACACATGACAATTCCATCATTTATGGCATTTTCAACAGCTAAATCCAAAGCAGACGAAGCACCACCACCCAGTGACATGTTGGCAACCGCCGGCTCACCCGCTAAATGATCTGTAATCGCCCAATTAATACCCGCAATCACCCCTGAATTAGTACCTGATCCGTTGGCATCCAAAACTCGAACAGCTACCAAAGTCACCGACCGAGCCACACCATAGTTCAGCCCACCAATGGTCCCTGCCACGTGTGTCCCGTGTCCATTCCCATCCGTCCAATCCGTAGACGAATTTATTGCTGAAAATCCTCCAATCGCCCTCGTACCAAACTCATTATGAGATAACAGAATACCCGTATCGATTACATAAGCTTTGACCCCTAAACCACTATTAGTATAAACAAATGAAGTATTCAAAGGTAGGTTGGCCTGATCAATTCGATCCAAGCCCCATGAAGGTACATTACTTGCCGTAACATTGAGTGATATTTCCTGATCCTTTTCAATAAAATCTACCAGGGGGTTTCTACGTAATTCCGCGAGTGCTTCAGGCGATAATCGAGCTGCAAAACCTTTAATTGCCTTGGAATAAACAAATTCTGGAATGGCTTTAAAACGCCTTTCCAGCCCTGCTACTTCATTCTTCAACTCAGTGGTCGTGATGGAATCCTTGAAAACGACAATGTATGAATCATTGGGAATACCAATTTTGTTCACAACTACCGCTGGTTCAATTTGTTGGATGTTTCGATTTTGGGCCGTATTCATGGGAGCATTTTCAAGGAATTGCTCCGAACAACTTGCAAGTGCCATGGCAACAATGGCAAATAAAAAGGAATGGACTTTAAAATATCTCATGGAGTGGTTGGATTTGGTTTACTAAAATTAATCCAAATACAACCTCTAGCTAAACATCCAGCGAGCAAAGATGTACCCATCTTAAAATTTAGTCCAACTATTTCGCCGAATGGATAAATGAAGTTTGTTTTACTTATTCCCTATTTACCGATGCAAAACTTTCCAAAGATGTTTTTCAACAAATCATCATTCGAAATTTGACCTGTTATCTCCCCCAAATCGTGTAAAGCGTAGCGAAGATCTTGGGCAATCAAATCGCCCGTCAATCCTACTCTTAACCCTCTTAAGACAGACTCTAATGTCTCTTGAGTTTGAAGTAAATGTTGGTAATGCCTTAGATTAGTCACCAAGGTTCCTCCTGTGCTCACTTGATCCAATCCTACAATATCCAGCAAGGCCTTTTCTAAATCCCCTAAACCGATGCGGTTTTTCGCAGAAATTTCAATCAATTCGGGAATTACCGATTTAAATGCCGCAACTTGGATATCATTTACTTGATCTACTTTATTCAACAACTTAATGACAGGAATGTCAATTTCTCCTAAAGCGCTAATCGCCTCGACATAACCAGCAGGCGTTTCGGTTAAGGCATCGGCTAGGTAGATAACAACTTGAGCTTTTTTAACCCAAGCCTGTGTTCGTTCCACGCCCATCGCTTCGATGACATCCTCCGTTTCCCGCAATCCTGCCGTATCAATCAAACGGAATTTGATTCCCCCTAAAACCCATGTATCCTCTAAACTATCGCGCGTCGTCCCCGCAATATCGGATACAATGGCACGATCCTCATTTAATAAGGCATTCAAGAGTGTGGATTTACCTGCATTAGGTTTTCCCACAATCACCGTGGCAACGCCATTCTTTATGGCATTCCCAGCCCGAAAACTCGCTACCAAAGGTCTGATAGCCTGTAGGAGTTGGCTCACCAAATCCTCCAAGTCCTTGCGATCCGCAAATTCTACATCTTCCTCCCCAAAATCCAGCTCTAATTCAATCAAGGATGCAAAGTGAATCAATTGCTCCCGTAAGGCTGCTAATTCATTCGAAAAGCCACCTCGCAATTGATGCAAAGCCGCAGCTTGCGCCGCTGCAGAATCGGCTGCAATAACATCCGCCACAGCCTCTGCTTGGGCTAAATCAAAAGCACCATGCATGAATGCCCGCTGAGTAAATTCGCCAGCTTTGGCTAAGCGTGCCCCCTTTTCAACAAACAACTGAATAATACTCTCCTGAATAAATGGAGAACCATGACACGATATTTCGACCACATCCTCTTTCGTATAACTTTTAGGAGCGATGTAGAGACTGACCACCACCTCATCAAATACACGGCCATCATCTTCAATCCGACCATAATGAAGCGTGTGAGATGCTTGCTTGCTTAAATCCTTCGATTTAAAAACCGAATTGACCAGTGAGATAGCCTTTGGGCCCGACAAACGGATTACACCAATGGCACCCACCCCTGCCGGCGTAGCTAAAGCGACAATCGTGTCGTGAAACAACATTACAACAAGTTTTGAAGCTTCATTGCGACAGACATGTCGCCTGAAATTTTCACTTTGCCCGTCATAACAGCCATCATGGGATTTAATTCACCCTTCAATAATGCTGTGAAATTCTCCTCGGTTGACGCAATGGTACAATCCGCATCCACATTCTCATTGGTCACAGATCCATCACCCAGGACCACAATAATTCCCGAAGGGAATGCAAACTTAAAGGAAACACCCATGCCCCCCTTTTCAGTAGCTAAAGTTTTAATACGTTCGTTGATTTCTTGAAATGTCATATCTATAAATTTAAAACACAAAACTACGATTTAAATCTCCCGATGGCAAATTACCTTAAAGTCACAAAATTGACAGGTTTCCACATCCTTGGTTTTTTCAAAAGCCTTGGTTCGATCTAAGATACGATCAACCCATCCCTGAATAAGCGCTTGGGATTCTTCTATAAAATCATCCATCGTTTGGCCTTCCTCAAAGCAAAGACCCGGTGAGGCAACGGATAAAACTTTCGCCCCTAAATTTCGGAATGAAATGATTCCGGGCTCAATCTGCAAGTGACGCCAATCCAAGCCGGCAAATAATTCCATCGTTTGGTCTTGTACTGTTTTGACTAGCAAAAATTTATACAACCACAATTGCAAAAGCTTTTCCTTCAAATCCGAGGACTCTAATTCTCCCTTTAATCCGATATCCCCTATCGTCAAATCCTTCTGCTCCACCTTGCCTGTCTTATAATCAATAATTCGATAAACCGAACCCACACGATCTAGTCGGTCCACCCGACCCTTTAACATCACATCTAAGTTAATTCCCTCAAATTGAACAGGAACGGTTGTATTCAAATCCATCTCGGTATCGAGTAATTGAACTCGCTCCGTGTTCCATGAACTCCCAACTTGATAGTAATTTTCCAACAAGGTTTTGGCTACTTCCTTTAAGACGAAATTAAATCCCTTCTCCATTTCAAATACGCCTTCGCGCGCTTGAATTTGATTCATGGCATCGTCCAACAAAGTATCTAGATTTTGAATTCGAGCCTCGACATCTGATTGATCCTCCCAACCTTGATGTTTTATTAAAATATCATTATCAACATTCTCTAAGACTTTATGTACCCAAGTACCAAAAACATCGGCACCCATCTCATCTTCGTATTCCTTTTCTTTGCGCAAGTTCAAGACATAGCCATAATAATACTTTAAACTACATGCCACAAAATGATTCATCGCTGAAGGAGATAGCCCACGATTAACTAATGTACTTTTCAATCGCTCTATCACTTCATCCGTTTTCTCGATTCGATGCACAAAATCAGGGGCTGCACCCCCAGCTAAGTCAAAGCGAACCGCTGGCTCTGACCAACGCAAATTGGGATTCTGATTGGGCCAATCCAAACGTAATTGCTTGATAAAGCGACTCATTTCTTTAATGCTCGATTTCTCCGATGGTTGCACATAGATTAATTCAATTTGCTTGGGTCGCTGAAGCAATCGATGAAAGTGGTAGGAGGTCACCGCATCCGCCTGTGTGAATGTCGGCAAATCAAAGGTATTCATCTGCGCAATGTCCAAAGGAATTAAACTTTCCCGCTTCCTTGTGCCTGGCAAATTCCCCTCATTTAGCGATAAGACAATTACTCGATCAAAATCCAAGGTTCTCGTCTCCAGAAGTCCCATCACATGCAATGTCCGACTCTTCTGCTCCGCTACCTCAAAGGTCAATTTCTGTTGTTGGACCAAATTCAACAACAATTTCAATCCTACCTTCATCGAAACCTCTTCAGGTAATTCAGTTAGCGAATCAGATAAACGATCGATAACCCGCCAAGCCTGGGTCATTGCTTGCGCATCGGCTCCCCAATCCGATTGGGGCATCTCTTTTAAAATCTTCTCAAAAGCCTTCGATAAATTGGTCAAAAGCGATTTAAAATCTCCATATTGAAATAGATCAGCCAGCAAAGGCAAGGCCTCCAAGGCACGAATGGAATCGATTGAAACATAAAGATCTTGTTGACCAAACAAAGCTCTCCAATCTCGATTCAAATCCTTCGCCGCTTTTTTTGAACATCCATCGATGTAATACTGAAGAATCGTATGTTGCATCAATGACTGAAAAATTCCAACCGGAAGACGCGATTGATCCACGCGCTTGTGAATTTCCCCGAGTAAATTCAAGAATGAATAAGCTGTGGTCTTTTTCAACGAATAGCCCATGGTAATGTTGAGCCGGTCCTTAAACTCACCCACAAAAAGTAAAACCTGATCCAAGAGCGATTCATCCCCCAATACCAAAGCCACTTGCTCCTCAGAGCCATGCTCAGCCTGCCACGAACGAATTAACTCCATGGCCACAAAGACTTGTGCACTAGGATTGGCAACCCCTAATACATTCACCTCTTTGGGGTCGTTTGCATAATGTTGCTCCATCCATCGGAACGTATCCTTTCCCAAAAATTTCGCATGTCCCGGATTTGAAAAATCCCGTAACCAATTACCAGCCCGATGAAACGGGTTAGAAACGTAATATGTATCTGCATCCCAAAGCGTTTCCCCTAAATCCAACTTGATTAGTCTGCGAATGATTTCCTCTTCGCCCTTCGACAGTGCATTAAATCCAACAAAATAAACTTTCTTGTACGGCTTTACCAAGGAGCGATTTTCGTCCAATCGGGAAACTAATTCCCGATACGCCATCCCACGATAGACTAATCCACGATCTTTTAAACGCGCTTGTAAACGGCCATAGACTTCTAACAAATGATCATACAGCTTGAAGTAAGCTTGCGTATGCTGGGTCATGTATTTGCTGGTATCCTCCTCGCCGTAAGCCTCACCCCAACGCTCCAAGGATTTAACCTCAGATAAAAAAGAAAAAATCTGATAAGGCTCGACTAAATACATATCGAGCGTATCGAAATCTTTGAGCATCATCTGCCCCCAGCCCATGAAACGATCAAAATCGACTAAGGGGTCTACTTCCTTAAAACATCTGTAGGCTTCAAAAAGTAAATCAATCGGATCAATCAAAGTCGAATCCGTCATCTGCAAGGCAAACTCCTCAATCGTCATAAAGTCGGGCGCTAAATACGGCCGATCACCCAAATACGCTAACTCTTTTTTAAGGTACAATACCCCACGCTGGGAAGGCATCACGACCGCAATGTGCTGCATCCCATCTATTCCATGTTCCTCCCACAAAAACTCAGCGGTCTTCCTTAAAAATGACTTCATTGACTAAATATTTCCTTTACGCATCTCTTTTACGGCATAATCCACTGCACGGGCTGTCAAAGCCATGTAAGTCAACGAGGGATTCTGCGTTGAAGTTGATGTCATGCAGGCTCCATCGGTCACAAAAACATTCTTTACGGCATGCATTTGATTCCACTTATTCAACATGGACGTCTTGGGGTCAGCACCCATTCGAACACCTCCCATTTCATGAATATCTAAGCCAGGAGCTTGTTTTGAATCACGCGTACGGATATTTTTGAATCCTGCTTTCGTGTACATCTCTGTGAATTGTTCGATAAAATCTTGCACCATTTTATCATCATTGTCATCGTAAGAAACGTCCAAATGCATCATTGGCAAACCATGCGCATCCTTCTTTGTAGGATCCAAACGAATCTGATTTGTTTCTTTCGGAATCGTCTCCCCCATCATGTGGGAACCCGCATACCAATTTGTATTCAATTTCGGATTCAGGAGTGAATTCTTTAAACTTTCTCCCACTGAGCTTTGATCAGCATGTGTACCTCTTCCCGCACTCATTCCTGCTGCATATCCGCGTAAGAAATTGGTTTCTTGCTTATAAACATTTCGGAAACGCGGCACATAACCGGAAGTTGGGCGAGAACCCTCTGTTTTTGTATCTAAATAACCCTCATATTCCGCTGATAATGAGGCTCTGTAGTTGTGGAATGCGATAAACTTCCCTAATACACCACTGTCATTGCCCAATCCATTCGGGAAACGATGTGATTTAGAATTCAATAAAACGGCATTCGTATTTAAGGCTGCAGCCGTCACAAAAATCACTTTTGCATAGTATTCCACCATTTCATTGGTGTTCGCATCAATCACGCGAACACCCGTCGCACGCCCCTTCTTCTCATCGTATATGATTGATTCTACAATCGAATCCGGACGTAAAGTCATATTTCCTGTTTTCGCAGCCCATGGCAATGTGGAGGCATTTGAACTGAAATATCCCCCATAAGGACAACCCCGCTGGCATAAATTACGGCTCATGCAGCGCCCACGACCTTGTTGGTAATGAATTTCACGCGGCTCTGATAAATGCGCACAGCGCGCAACAATGACATGTCGATCCTTGTAATGCTTCTTTATCTCGGATTGGAAATGTTTCTCCACACATGTCAATTCATAAGCTGGTAAAAAATCACCATCTGGCAAAGAATCCAAACCGTCCTTATTCCCGGAAATACCGGCAAAATATTCTACATAACTATACCAAGGATCAATGTCCTTGTAATTAATTGGCCAAGGTGTCGCAAAACCATCACGCGCGGGACCCTCAAAATCAAATTGGGACCAGCGTTGTGTTTGACGAGCCCAAAGCAAGGACTTACCCCCCACTTGATAGCCTCGAATCCAGTCAAAGGGTTTATCCTGAATATATGGATGCTCGGCATCTTTGACCATGAAATGTTTGGCATCCTCACGGAAAGCATAACATTTACTTACGATCGGATTCGCGGCAATTTCCTCATTGGTTAACCGACCGCGATGTTCGAACTCCCAAGGACTCATGAAAGTCGTCGGATAATCCTCGTTATGAGTCACCTTGCGGCCTCTTTCAAGCACCAAGGTTTTAATTCCTTTATCACAAAATTCTTTGGCAGCCCAGCCACCTGCAATACCCGAACCAATGACAATGGCGCCAAATGTACGCTTCTCCGCATGTTTTAAAATTTCCATCGATTATTGTTTTACAGGTACACACGGATTCCAAAATCCAGGTGCCATTTGATAATTTAAATGATTGACCATGACATATTCACTCGTCACATAACCTTGAATGGTTAAGCCCTTCAAGGTGGACATCGCCTTTTTCGCATCTGCGCCATGCTTTCCATTTTCTAACTCGAAAAGAAATGCCTCCAAAGCGGGTCCGTTTGCCTGGGCCCAATCCCCTTTGTAGAGACTTGGAATTTGGCCTAATACGCTTCGAAAAGTCTCTTGCGCCTTGGGCTCATAACAGTCCTTCAACATCGTTTTGACAAAAACAGGAACACCTAAACTCAGGGCCCCAGGAATAGACGATTCAGGAATAATTGCACCAATCCACCGACGAAGGGTGTCTTCTTCGGCTAATGATAAGGAAAAAGCAACAGGTTTGGACTTGGCCGATAAATCATAAAAAGCAACGGTTCCCAGGGTAGCTAATGTCATCCCCTTTAACCATTCACGGCGACTCGACATGCTCATGTTTGATAGGTTTTAAAATACCCTACAAACATATTAAAAATTAATCAAATAAAAGCCACTTAACTCCGAAGGCAAAGCCCCTACCCATGGCAGGATATAAATAAGACGCATAATAATTATCCGTCAGAATTCCCTGAGTAACATTGGCCATTTTAAAGAATAAACGAACCCGGTTGATGCGCAAGGAAAGATATGGATCAACCTGAATAAAGGCAGGTAATTTGTAGCGATTTTGTAAATGAAATTGCTGAATGGCGGGTTGGTAAGTATCTCCAAAATACGCCGATTGGTGAAACAAATCAATCCCAAACTGCATGTATAGTAATTTCTTGTACTGTACATTGAAGGCTAAATTTGCATTAGCCACCAAAGCCGGCATTCGAATTACGTCGGGTCCTGTCTGTGTATTCGCATGTACATTTGCATTCCATTCGAATTTACCTACATTCCCTCCCAATGCAATCGAACTTCGAAAGACAGCAATTGCTTCATTCGTTTGACGAGCAGTCGCCAATGTATCATAATAAATCCAAGAACCAATTCGCTGAATCGTCACAGATGGCTTCAAATAAATCGACTTTGTCCGAATCTCAATTCCCCCGGATAAATCATCAAATTCAATATTCTTGAAATTATTCCTCCAACGATACGATGCATTATAGACCCATTCATGCACTAGAGTTGGACTTACCGAAGTCCGCTGGTAGGCGGCCCAAAACCAAGGCGAACGCAAATTAGCTTTCAAAATATAATCTGAACCGACTAAGTATTCACCTTCAGCTTGAAAATCAAGATTTTTTCCAACTTGCTGACGCAACCATAAACCGACATAATTCTCCAACCTTGTCAAGCTTTTGTTGGCCAATGGGTTATAAGCCGACCAATAACGTTGCTTTACATGTGCACGGTAGGTAAACTGACGAAAAAGTCCTTTGATTCCTGTTTGATGACTAAATAAATTCCAACGATTTTCATTATACAAAGAATCGGATGTAGGGGCTTGAATGTAATTGATGTAAGTACGTGGATAAAAACCTTCCGCTAAATTCGTTTGATAGGCCAAATCTCTAAATTTTACTTTTCGGGTCTCAACATCCAAGCGCTGAAATAATTGCAATCCCTTAAAACCGATAAATTCATGGTAGAGATGAAGTTTCAAAAACTGATCATTAGATTCCGTTTTTGAATCCGTTAGTAGCGCTGTATTATCGATGTATTTCAATGCAGCGTCTGGCGTTTGGCCATTGGTTAATTTGATTCCACCTTGATCTTTGGTTCCCTGATCAAAATAATTGACATGGCCCAATAAACGATATCGCTTATTGCGGGAAGTAAAATTGGTATGTAAAATCAAGCCCCACTGACCTGTTAAACTTAATTCCCTCGACCTAAAGGATAAATCCGTTAAATTTTTATCGGCTACCAAGCGCTGAACCTCCGCACCTATATTCCACAATGAATCAACATTACGAGCGAAGGCAAAATTCAAATTCGTTTGCCCACCTGCGCCTAAATTGAATGTAACATCTGAATAAGGCGATTTCGTATTAAAATAGCGTATCTCATCCGTTTGAAAAGAATATGGCATGTAAGCATGGTATCCCAAGGATGTTCCAATACTTTTGGGGGCCAATGTAAATACTTGTCGATATGCTGTCCCTTGGTTCCCCAAATTAGTAGATAAATACCCATCCCGCTCTTGATATAAGTAACGATGAAAAAAAGTCAAGGTCGTATCGATTCTTCGCTTGATAGGCTCGCTGTTAACGGCATCGGATTCCAATATGAAATGAACTGAACCAGGTCCATAAATTTGCTTGGTAGAATCATCCAAAGCCGCACGCCCCGTTTTGTTGGAGTTAGCCTGACCTGTTTTTTGCTGAATTTTAGGATCCGGAAAGCCTGCTCTCGCAGGATCAATGACGCTTTGTTGATTCGCTGGGTTTTGACTCAAGCCCACGAAAGGAAGAAAAAGAAAAACAAGAAAGGGGTAAATCGACCGCATTTTCACAGCGCAAAGGTAATTAATTATTTTTAGCGCTTGAGGCTTTGCTTTATCCAAGCCCAAAATTCTGATTTTGAAGAAATAAATTCCATCTGCATCGGCAAATAGTAAAGTCGCTGTGCGAGCTTAGGATAATCGAGCAAACGTTCTTGAAAACGCATATAATCTTTATGTGTTGTCAAAATCGCCGTATCCGATGGGCATTTTGATGCGATGTATTCCCAATATTGAAAATCTGCCTCAAGAAAAGCATAATGATCATCGTAGCTTTCTTGGCTGCGAATATCTCCTAATTGCTTAGCATGCTTAAAAAAAGGCATTGGATCAGCGATACCAGCCACTAAATGCCATTGTTTGACAGAAGTCAAGTCCGTGCCAACGGGGAGTCCATAACTCACTTTAGTATAAAATACCGGTAGTCCAAATGCTTCAAATGCCGCTTTCTTGGCTGCCAATAACTCATCAGGACATCGGTTAACGATAATCGCATGAGCGCGCTTTATTCCATCAGACGATTCCCTCAAACGCCCCAATGGAAGCATTTTATCCATAAAAAAGGGTTTATCGTAAGTCGTGCAAATAAGATTCAAATGGCCCTTAATCGCACGATGTTGGAAAGCATCATCCAAAAATAAGGTATCTACTTGGGATTGCAGTTTCTCAACTCCCATCACACGCTTCTCACAAACAGCTACCGTCAAATCGGGCATCTTCATCTTGTAAGCCAAAGGTTCATCCCCCACTTCGCTCGCCCTTGAATCCGATCTAACCTCGCGAAAGCCTTTTGTTTTCCTACCATAACCCCGGCTCAATATACCTAAGCGCTCTGAAAATGGCCAATTTTGAACTAAATAGTCAACTAGAGGACTTTTGCCCGTTCCACCGACGGCTAAATTCCCAACCACAATTAGAATAGGCTTTTCAAATGAAGTCGATTGCAAAATGCCTTTATCGTAAAGCACGTTTCTCCAGGCAGTAATCT
>JACCDK011294391.1_pt1 | contig 15197 bp, 15 predicted proteins | sample 7445871 | NCBI WGS metagenome assembly JACCDK01 (sample SAMN15323436, study PRJNA562643) | freshwater metagenome | isolation source: river surface water | place: USA:Blue River Watershed | collected 2017-08-15 | reverse complement strand
AGTTTTCTGGATTTGTAGGATTTTAAATTCTCCGTATTTTCGATTGGATTTTGTAGTCTCTTTTTTGTCCTTTCACCTACATTAACTCAAATGAAAAAATTTTCAAGTATCCTGATTTTGCTAACGATCTTGATTTTTTGCAATGCCTGTGCTGAGCAAGTGGATCTTGAGTTTCCAGAAAACATGACGGAATATGGCTTTTTTTCTGGGCTATGGCATGGGTTCATTGCTCCATTTTCGCTTATCGGAATGTTTTTTGGGTTAGATGTAGTGGTGTTTGCAATAAAGAATACCGGGTTTTTTTATGCGCTTGGATTTCTTCTTGGATCTGGCGGTTGGGGCATTCTGGCTTCCAAGGCTAAAAAATCGAATAAATAAGCGATGTTATTTTTGGGAATACTTAAAAATCAATCTTGTTGAGTTCCAGCATAATAAGTTCAACAGTCAACTTTCGGCAAAAATGTTTGCAAGGAAGGATTGGCTTAATTTTTGAATGCAAATTAAAGGTGCGCGAAAGCAATCAACGCTTCAATGTTTTTATCCCAAAAATAAACCCTTCTCTCACATGACCGAACAACAACTACTTGCCTTGGAAGAAGCCATTTCCGCTTTGAAGGAAAAGCTAACTGGAGACATGTTTGCCGATATGGAAATCCGAGATGAGATCCACAACCTAGAAATGCAATTGAAGGGAGTAAAGCCTTTGGACTCACATTTTGATTGCGTGGGCTGCGGAAGCTAAGTAGCAATCGGACCGTGCCACAGTATTTTATTGCATATAAACCCTTCGGGATGCTCACCCAGTTTAGTGGGGAGGAATTTACCTTGGCCTCTCTGGGAGATTTTCCGAAGGAAGTATATCCCGTAGGTCGACTGGACAAGGATAGCGAAGGGTTGCTACTCCTAACAGATGATAAGGCATTGAATCACCAACTGCTGAACCCTAGATTTGGCCACCAGCGCACCTACTACGTGCAAGTGGAGGGAATCCCTACCCCCGAAGCCTTGGCACAATTGCAACAAGGAGTCACCATTCAAGTGGATGGAAAGGCCTATCGCACCAAGCCCGCCTTGGTCAAATTAGTAGATCCGGCGCCTATCCTTCCCGAACGAAATCCCCCCATCCGCTACCGCGCTTCCATACCAGACTGTTGGCTGGCACTCACCCTAATTGAAGGGAAGAACCGCCAAGTACGGAAGATGACTGCTGCGGTAGGCTTTCCTACCTTGAGGCTGGTTCGCTTTTCCATGGAAAAAATCACCCTGGATGGGATGGAAGTAGGAGAAGTGCGGGAGCTCAGTCAAGAGGGGGTGTACCGCGCGCTGGGACTGACCGGATTTGCCAAGCCAAGGCCAGGAGGAAGTACAAATCGTAGGTCTTAAAAATTCCTAAAAATCAGGCAGACGCTCGGGATTGCGCTCGGGAAACTGTAAGATTGGGGATTGGTACAATTTCTCCTAATTTAGCCATCCCAAATAAGTACACTTAAAGACGAGTCACATGCATCAGGAAAAAATTGCTGAAGTCATTCAGGAAGTGAAAAAAGTAGTAGTAGGTCAAGACAAGATGATCAATCGCTTGTTGATTGGCTTGTTTACCAATGGACACATCCTCTTGGAAGGTGTGCCTGGACTTGCCAAAACCTTGACTGTGAATACGCTTGCCAAGGTGCTTCATTTGGATTTTAACCGCATTCAGTTTACCCCCGACTTGTTGCCTTCTGACTTGATTGGAACGATGATTTACAATCAGCAGAAATCCAACTTTGAAGTGAAGAAAGGGCCTATTTTTTCGAACGTGATTCTAGCGGATGAGGTCAACCGTTCTCCTGCCAAGGTGCAGTCAGCTCTTTTGGAGGCCATGCAAGAAAAGCAGGTGACCATTGGGGAGACTACTTACCCCTTGGATCGTCCATTCTTGGTACTGGCTACCCAAAACCCCGTAGATCAGGAAGGAACGTATCCCCTTCCCGAAGCGCAGGTGGACCGATTCATGATGAAGGTGCATATCGATTACCCGAGCAAATCGGATGAAATGGAAGTGATGCGCAGAATGTCTAACATGCAGTATTCTGCTGACGTGAAGCCCATCCTTTCCAAACAGGATATTTTTGACATTCGAGATCAGATCAATGCGGTTACCTTGGCGGAGCCTTTGGAGCATTACATCATTGAATTGGTCTTTGCCACCCGTTTCCCTGCAGACTATGGTTTGAAGGATGAAGCCAAGTATATTCTCTTTGGAGTATCGCCTCGTGCGAGTATCAACTTGAACTTGGCGGCCAAGGCGGTAGCCTTTATGGATGGACGCGATTATGTATTGCCTGAGGACATCAAAGAAATTGCCGAAGATGTACTCAATCACCGAATTTTGCTCAATTACGAGGCAGAAGCTGATCAAATTAGTACCCGAGATCTCGTAAAAACTTTACTTGAAAAAGTGCCGATCAACAAGTCCGTAACATTGAAGTAACACGAATCCGCTGTTAGAAAGGGCTTCTCATTCGAGAAGCCCTTTTTTTTGTGCCTGCTGTTAATTCAAGGTTAATTGCTGCCAATTTTTTTAAAAAAAGGATAATTCGATTTTTTCTTGGATGCATAAAATCCGCTACACATTTGTATCATAATCGCTTCGCAAATTCTTAATCACACATAATCAATGAAAAAGTTCACTTACGCACTTACTTTATTAACTGCCTTTACACTGGTTTTCACCAGCTGTAAAGAAGAAGAAAAGCCAGACAATGGTGTAACCATTTCAGGTATCCCTGCTACAGCTAAAATAGATGCAGGCGCAAAATTAGGTCCGGTTACCGGTTCTGCTGAAGGTCTTGACGGCCTAGTTTCTTTGGCTATCACCAAAGACGGCGCCCCGTTATCTACGCTTCCATTGACTGGTACTAGCGCAACTTTTCCTTTCGAGTACACTGCTGTTGCTGCTGATGCTGGAAAGAACTTAGTTTTTGAATTTACTGTAACGGATACAGACGGTGACGTAGCGAAAGCGACTCACGTATTGTCAGTAGGTGCTGAACCAACTACCATCCGTGTTACAAGCAATATTACTGCAAACACTACTTGGGTAACTGGTAAAACTTACATTTTGGGAAGTAGAATTGTAGTTACCTCTGGGGCTAAATTGACGATCCAAAAAGGAGTTATTGTAAAAGGTGAAGCAGGAACTGGTGCTAACGCTACTGCTTTGGTGATCGCTAGAGGTGCTCAAATCGACGCGCAGGGTACTGCAACAGAGCCGATTATCTTTACATCTGTAGCAGACGAGATTGCTCCAGGCCAGATTGCTTCTCCAAACTTGGAGCCTACTCAGGAAGGTCTTTGGGGTGGTTTGATCGTATTGGGAAGAGCGAAGTGTTCTTTGGCAGGTGACGTTGCTGAACTTCAAATCGAAGGTATTCCAGCTTCTGATACCAACGGACTTTATGGTGGAACGAACGATGCCGACAATTCTGGTATCATTAAATTTATCTCTATCCGTCACGGTGGTGCTTTGATCGGTGCTAGTAACGAGATCAACGGCTTGACCCTTGGTGGGGTAGGTTCTGGAACTGTAATTGAAAACGTAGAAGTAGTAGCTAACCAAGACGATGGTATCGAATGGTTTGGTGGAACAGTTTCTGTAAAGAACGCATTGATCTGGAACTCTGGTGACGACGCAGTAGATACGGACCAGTCTTGGGCAGGTACTTTGGACAACTTCCTAGTAATCTGTGGTGTGAATACTGACCACGCACTTGAAATCGACGGTCCAGAAGGGGCATACAATGCTGCACATACCGTGAAAAACGGATCTGTAAAAGGCCACCCGGCTTCTGAAATGGCCGACTTTAGATCTAAGGCAAGAGGAACTTTCGAAAACCTCTACTTCTTTAACTTCCCTGCTCCTGCTGATACCTACAACGGAGTAGCCAACGCAGGTAGAGGTGACTTCGGTCTTGATGCTGCGACTGTGCCTAACTTCACTGGAACTACAGGTCCCCTAGTTTTCAAAAAATTGGAGGCTACGCTTAAGGCAGGTGTCACTTTGGCTACTGCATTCAGAAACGGAACAGATGTATATGCTGCTGAAGTTGCCTTGAAAGCAAACACCGTGGGCGCTAACAAAGCTGCTTTCGTAGGTTGGACTTGGGCTGAAAAGGCTGGTGCACTAGCCGATTTTAAATAATTGAATTTTCCACAAGGAAAGGAAGGTCTTGCAAGGATCCTTCCTTTCCTTTTTTACCATTATTAAGAGAATATTACTTAACGCTGTATGAACAAGAAAAAACAAGAATTGCCAATTAAACCCCTGGTCGTTCTACTCCTTATCATTGCATTTCAATTGATTACGGGCTTTGTTTTTGCCCAGAATGGCACCATCCGTGGCGCCATTTTTGATGAATCTACCGGAGAGCCGCTTTACGGGGTTTCAGTTTTGGTCAAAGAAACATCCACCGGTGCGGTCACCGATTTTGATGGAAAGTTTGAAATTCAACTTGCTCCTGGAGCTTACACCCTTCAAATTTCCTACATCTCCTTCGCTACGGTCAACTTGACCGAGGTAGTAGTAGAAGCTGGAAAAGTGAATGTACTTTCCGATGTGCTCCTCAAATCAGAGGAGTCTGAACTGGAGACAGTCACTGTCTCTGCTGCTGCGATCCGTACTACAGAATCTGCCTTGATGTCTGTGAAGCGAAATGCGCCCAACTTGTTGGATGGAATTTCTTCGGCTACCTTCCGTCAAATTGGTGACGGGGATGCTGCTTCTGCGGTGAAGCGTGTCACAGGCGTATCCATCGAAGGTGGTAAATACGTGTACGTACGTGGTCTAGGAGATCGCTACACCAAAACGGTATTGAATGGCGTGGATATTCCTGGATTGGATCCAGATCGAAATACCATCCAAATGGATATTTTTCCCACCAATGTGATTGACAACATTGTGGTGTCCAAGTCTTTTACCGCTGAACTTCCTGCCGATTTTACCGGTGGTGTAGTAGATATTGAAACCAAAGATTTTCCTGAAGAGAAAACCTTCCGCTTAAGCATCTCAGGAGGAGTCAATCCTTCCATGCACTTCAATTCAAATTACTTGACCTACCAAGGAGGAAAGACCGATTGGTTGGGTTACGATGACGGTACTCGCGCCAATCCTACAGGTGGAAGAACAAATATTCCACAGTTTGCAGAAGTAATTGGTAATCCAAACGGAGCAAAAGGACAGGAATTTCAGCAATTGCTGAGAGGTTTCAACAAAACCTTAGGAGCTTCTACCCAGACTTCCATGATGGACTTTGGATTGGGACTTTCCTTTGGAAATCAAATCGTAAGATCCAAGGCTACCTGGGGTTACAATGCAGCTCTGACTTACAAAAACGACACTGAATTTTATCAGGATGCTCAATTTAACTTGTTTGCCAAGCCAATCGATTCCAATCAAAATGAATTGGAGGCACTCCAAATTCAGTCTGGTAACTATGGAGTAAATAGCGTGCTTCTCGGTGGAATTGCAGGAATTGCCTTAAAAACGAAGGCATCCAAATTCAAACTCAACTTTTTGCACCTTCAAAATGGGGAATCCAAAGCCGGTATTTTCGATTACGAAAACTCCAACTTGGGCGCTAACTATGAAGCCAAGCAGTACAACCTAGAATACAGCCAGCGTGGTCTTTCTAGCATCTTGCTATCTGGAAGTCACTTCATCAAAGGGAACGCATGGGAAATTAACTGGAAGTTAGCTCCTACCCGCTCAACCATTGAAGATCCAGATATCCGCTTTACCCGATTTAGATTGCCAACCAATACCATCTCTCCAGAAGTAGGTTTGCCTGCACGTATCTGGAGAAATTTGGAAGAAAACAACTTGGTGGGAAAGTTGGACCTTACTAAAAATTTGAAGCTTTGGAACCAAGATGCCAAGTTTAAATTCGGTGGTTCTTATGCCTTTAAGGAACGTGATTTTGAAATCCAATCTTTCCAATTCCCTACAGGTACAACCCCTTTGGACGGAGATCCTAACTCAGTGTTGAAAGAAAGTAACTTATTTTCTTCAACCAACCGTAATGGGGTTCGCTACAACCCAGATTTTATTCCAAACAACCCAAATAAATTTCAGTCTAATCTATCCAACATCGGAGGATACGCGAGTGTAGAGGCCAATCCGCTTGCTAAACTGAAAACCATTGTAGGTCTTCGTGTGGAAAAATACACGCAATACTACTCTGGAACCAACCAAAATGCATCCATTGTATTTGATCAGGAAAAGGTATTGGATGATTTGGACTTCTTCCCAACCTTGAATTTGGTTTTGGCACTAAAAGAGTCCCAGAACCTAAGATTCTCTGCTACACGAACTATAGCTCGTCCCTCTTTTAAAGAACTTTCTTTTGCAGAAATCATTGATCCGATTACGGGTAGAACTTTCGTTGGAGGATTATTTCAAGAAACCACCAATGCAGGCACTGAAATCCTTTGGGATGGTAATTTGAGATCCACGCGAATCAACAACTTCGATGTGCGTTGGGAAATGTTCCAGCCTAAAGGTGAAATGTGGTCTTTGGGGGCGTTTTACAAGACCTTCGAAAATCCAATCGAAATCGTACAGTTCCTTTCTGACCCTGGATCTTTCCAGCCAAGAAACGTAGGAAATGGTACGGTATTGGGGGTTGAATTGGAATTCAGAAAATCCTTGAAGTTTATCAGCCCTCGTTTAGAGAAATTCCTTTGGACGAGCAACTTGACGCTGACAGAGTCTCAAATCTCCATGTCTGCTACAGAGAAAAGATCTCGTCAATTGACTGCTAGAGAGGGCCAAAAAATCGGTGATACGCGTGATATGGCGGGCCAGGCGCCCTACATTGTGAATACTGGAATCGCTTATTCTGACTTCAATACGGGTTGGGAAGCGGGTATCTACTACAACGTGCAGGGTCCTACCTTGAACATGGTTGGTTTCGGTAACCGTACCGATACTTATGCCGTGCCTTTCAATTCCTTGAACTTGAATGTCAACAAGACTTTCGGTGCAGACGAGCGCATCCGTACCAGTCTTGGGGTACAAAACCTACTCAATGACAAGCGCGAATTTATCTTCAGTTCCTACGGTGCTCAGGATCAGTTCTTCACCCAATTGGCTCCAGGCATGCGTGTCAACTTTAGTGTAGGATTCTCCTTCTAACACCCATTCATTTGTTTCAAATCAAGCCATCCTTCGGGGTGGCTTTTTTTATGCGCGGAAGAATCTAAGGAATGACTTTCCCCTAAAATTCGGTACTTTCCCAACTATGAAAAATACCACCCTATCCTTTGCAGTTGTATTCCTGTTCACAGGAATCCTTTCTCAAGTTTTCGCTCAAGAAAAAACTCCTTCTCAGCAATTTTGGGAGACATTGTCTACCCATTGCGGAAAATCCTATGAAGGAAAGTTGGTTTCTCCTGAATCAGATCCTCGCTTTGCGGGCAAGTTGGTGATGCATGTGAGAAGTTGCGAGGAAGGGCGGCTACGAATTCCTTTTTTTGTAGGGGAGGATCTTTCCCGTACCTGGGTACTGACGATGGACGAGGCGCAGGTGATTCAGTTGAAGCACGACCATCGGCATGCTGACGGTTCGGAAGATGCAGTCACCCAATACGGTGGGAAGGCCACCAATACAGGCTCTGCAAGCACCCAGTTTTTTCCTGCAGACTCCTTCACTGCGGTTCTGCTTCCTGCAGCGGTAGGAAATGTGTGGTGGATCACGGTGGACGAAACCTCCTTTACCTACAATTTGAGGAGACTTGGAACTCCTACGCTTTTCTCGGTACGATTTGATTTGACCCAACCCATTGAAACTCCACCTGCTCCCTGGGGCTGGGTTGATTAATCTTTAGGACTCTCGCCAAGCCTGCCTACCTTAGAGGCTCCTTGTCGGTGCGAAAAAAAAGAAGTTAGCGCGCAAAGCCTGCCTACCGCAGGCAGGACGCCAAGACGCAAAGGATTTTTTCTTTGCGTCTTGGCGCCTCTGCGCGCTAAACAAACAAAGTCTCCAATCCTGCTTATTTCAGGTAGATTTCTAAGGTTCTCTCCAATTTCTTTGCGCCTGCCTATCGCAGGCTGGCTTCTCGCTTTAGTGAGAAAAAAGAATTTACTCTCGCAAAGCCTGCCTACCGCAGGCAGGGCGCCAAGCCGCAAAGGGGTTTTTCTTTGCGAGCGGTTACCTTTTTTTAATGGTAATGTTGGAGGAGAATATCCACAATGCGCTCGGCGGTCTTGCCATCCCATAGCGGGATTCCTTGATACTGTTTCCACTCCCCTCGGAGGATTTGATCCAGGTAAGGCTTGAGGTTCTTGGGATCGGTACCGACCAGTTCGTTGGTTCCCAAATGGATCGTTTCGGCGCGCTCGGTGCTGTCCCGTAGCGTCAGGCAAGGCACATTCATCACCGAGGCTTCTTCTGTCACTCCACCTGAATCTGTAATGATGCCTTTGGCGTGCTGAACGAGGTGGTTAAACTCCAAGTAGCCCAGCGGGCTGATCAAGTGGAGATTTGGTGCTGCGATTCCCAAGCGCTCCAAGTTTTTGGCTGTTCGGGGGTGAACCGGGAAAATTAAAGGCAGTCCAGCAGTTCCATCCAAAATGGCCTGCATCAACTCTCGTAAGGATTCTTCCTGGTCCACATTGGCAGGGCGATGCAGGGTGACCACAAAGTATTCCTTAGGAACCAATTGGTCAAAAGGACTTCCTTGAGGTTTGGTGAAGCGAGGCTGCTGTGCGAGCAGCGTATCGATCATCGTATTGCCCACAAAGTGAATCCTGTCTTTCGGTACGCCTGAATTACGCAAGTTGGTGTTGGCGATTTCGGAGGTGGTAAAAAAGTGATCTGTGATCGAGTCGGTCACCATGCGGTTGATTTCCTCGGGCATGCTCAGGTCTCTAGACCGGATGCCCGCTTCCACATGCGCTACTTCGATTTGTAATTTTTTGGCCGCGATGGAGCAGGCAAGTGTACTGGTGACATCTCCTACAACCAGCACCAGGTCTGGGCGATGGGCCATTAATTCCTGTTCAAAGGCCACTAGGATCGCAGCGGTTTGCTCGGCCTGAGTACCACCCCCACCCCCCAAGTTGGCATGGGGCGCAGGGATATTCAACTGCTCAAAAAAGGCCCCAGACATGTTTTTGTCGTAATGCTGCCCCGTGTGCACGAGTCGAAATTCCACAGCAATCCCCTCGCGTTGCTTCTTTTGTAAAGCATGAATCAGAGGTGCGATTTTCATGAAATTGGGCCGGGCACCGGCCACTAGCGTAAAAAGAGGCATAGCGGAATGAGATGGAATAGTAAAAGTAAAAGATTATCCCTTATTTTTTGAAAAAGCCAGCAGGAGACAGGATCGATAAATGAACAGCGGGCTACTACTAGTCTTGATTGGAGGAATGGAAACGGGAGAATGTGCTCCTTAAATTGGAAGAAATACCTCGTTTTTTGTTTCTTTGTTTTATTAAATTTTTAATCACCCCCTCTTCCATGGGAAAGTTGCTGCGTAGCCTTCACCTTTTTGCATTCCTGTTGTTCCTTGGACTGACTTCCTGCGTGGAGTCTGTAGAAAATCAAGTTCAAATCTACAACAACAATTTTTCAAAATTGGATCTTGCCAATTTTGAAAATGGTCGTCTATTTGTCTGGAGAAACGATACCCTTGCGGGATTTTACAACAACGAGGAAGTTGCCGTTACCCTTTACGACTTGCCTGCTCACAACTATTTAAAGTTGACTGCCGAAATCTTAATTCACGACAGTTGGGATGGCAACTGGGATGATGGTATTTCTGGACCAGATTTCTGGTACATGGGGATTGATAGCGTGGATGTAGTCCGGACCACCTTTTCCAATAGCCCTTGTGAATCAAGTTATTGCTTGTACCAGTCTTTTCCAAACGAGTTTTTTAGACAGAATGTCCCCAAAACAGGAGCGATTGAAAGCAACCTGCCAAGTTTGTGTCTTGGAGGACAAACCTCCACCAGCCGTTACCGAGTAGAGAAACTCATCGAACATACCAAGGTGGACTCTATCCGATTTTACATGCGGGATGAATTGAAGCAAGCCAATAGCTTTACGCCCAGGTGTGATGAGTCTTGGTCGATTGCCAAAATTTCCATTTTAGCCATCCAAACTAACTCCTGATGCAACTACGACTACTACTTGCGGCGATTGGATTGTTTGGGATGCTTGCCTTCAGTCAGGGAACTAAGGCTCAGAGTATTGCTGTGGGCGCTCCTTCTTTGGAAGACTACCTTCGTAGAATGCAGTTGACCGGCAAGGTGGATTCGGCCTCCTCCTTTATGATTCGCCCTTTGATTCCTACGGCGGCTTTTGGCCTAGCACAGGGGTTTGATTTGGAGGGTGACTTGGTGGATTTGGACTCTTCCAATTACCACCATCGACTCGGAAAGCGAGGCAAATTTTTAGTACTACCCGCACTTTACAAAAGTCAATTCACGTCCAACTATCCCTTTGCTACCAACGATGGCGCCATGATTCCAAATCGTGGGTTGCAACAGGTCTTTAGTTTAGGTGCATTTGTGGAATGGTGGAAATTCAGTTTGCAAGTTCAGCCCGAACTGGTAATGGCCCAAAACAAGGAGTTTATAGGTTTTCCCATTGAGCAGCAGTCTACGATACTTTTTTATTACGAATACCTCAACCGCATCGACATGCCGGAGCGCTTTGGGGAGGACTCCTACCAAAAGTTGTTTCCAGGACAGTCTAGTTTTCGCTTAAACGTGGATGCCATTTCATTTGGGGTGTCAACGGAGAACCTTTGGTGGGGACCAGGCAGACGAAATTCATTGCTGATGGGAAATTCTGCCCCTGGTTTTTTACACTATACGATGAATACGCGTCGACCTATTAAGTCTGCTATTGGTTCATTTGAAGGGCAGGTCATGACCGGAAGGCTCAAGGCATCCAATTTTCTACCTCCTCACTCAGATTACAACTTTCAGCAGATGGATGTTTATTATCCAAAAAAGGAGGATGGGGATCGTCAGCTTTCAGGGGTGATATTCACCTACCAACCCAAGTGGGTGCCGGGCTTATTTTTTGGTTATGGCTCCACCAACAATGTGTACCGCTCCGAAGTATCCGATTTAGAGGATGTGCTGCCCGTATTTAATGGAAGAAAGAAAAATCAACAGGTGCTGGATACCATCCAATCCAAGCGACAGCAGTTTAGCACTGGCTTTTTTCGATGGATGGATCCCAAGGGGCGCTTCGAGTTTTATGGGGAATTTGGTACCCGTGACAACGACCGCCCTTTCATCGACTTCATCACTACGCCCGAATCAGGTAGGGCATTTACCTTTGGATTTTCCCACTTGATGGACTTGAAAAAGGAAAATCAATTTTTGGAGTTGAGTTCGGAAATGACCTTTTCTGGACAAACCATCCGGGAAGATATCCGGCAACTCCGAACCTGGTATATCCATGACCACGTACGACACGGCTACACGCATAGAGGGCAAATGCTTGGCCTGGGAAATGGGCCCGCCAGCAATCAAATATTTGCGGGCATAGCCTGGATTGAGGGAATGAAAAAAATTGGAATCGAGCTGGAGCGTATTGAGTACAACAATGATTTTTATTACTACCGCTACGAGGAAGTGAAGGATTTTCGAAACAAATACGTGGACCTGGTCTTCTCCCTCGCCCCAGAATGGAAATTTGGAAATGTGCTCGTTGCTGGCAAATTCCAATACGTGAATACCTTGAATTACAAGTGGTACTTGGAAAACAAACCGGAGAAATGGTTTATTCCAGGCTATGACCGCACCAATTTTGTGGGGCAACTTTCAGTTACCTACCTGTTTCGCTAATACTTAACCCTTCTAATCATGATTGCTACAAAAAACATGGTCGTCGCTGTTTCCTACACCCTGATGGTTGATGATGGGGAGACAGGCATGCGTTGGTACGAGAACGTGACTGATGCCGATCCTTTTTACTTTCTTTTTGGGCACCACAACTTGCTTCCTGCTTTGGAGCAGGCTTTGGAGGGAAAAGCTGCAGGGGATTCTTTCTCCGTATTTATTGGCTTTGAAGAGGGCTATGGAGATTACGATGATTCAAAAAAAGTCATCATCCCCAAAGCCAATTTTAAAGAAGATGGCAAGAAAAACAGAGACCTACTCCGTGTCGGAAACGTCATTCCGATGCAGGACGATAAGGGCAACCAACTTAGAGGAGAGGTGCTCAAGGTAGATTACATGGGCGTGCACTTGGATTTCAACTCCCCTTTGGCGGGCCTAGATCTTCAGTTTGACGGCAAAATCGTGAGCATCCGGGAAGCAGTCCCTGTGGAAATTGAGCATGGACATGTGCATGGTCCGGATGGACACCACCACCATTAATTTTACTTCTCCAATTTTTTTGAAAGATTACTTTCGGATATCTACGCCGTAAGTATGGTAGGCAAGTTCTATGCTGAGGTCTTTCAATCCTTCGATGCGTTCGGATGGATAGAGCACCAAGGCTTTAGAAAGCAGGTCGATGGCTTGGCGGTATTCCTGCTGGTTGAAATGTACGATGGCCTCGTTGTAATGCTGCAAGCCTGCCAATTCGGACAAATTCACTTTTCGGAAGATGGTATTATCTGAGGTGTCTACTTTGGCACCAGCAAGTCCTTCGTTGATGTTTCGTGCCACAGGCTTTCCCTCATTGAGGTAAGCACCCAAGTAGTCATTCACGGCAGAAGGTGCAGTGATCATCCCACCCACGGGGAGGGTGCTTTCAAGAATAATCGTTTTCCCATCTAGGTATACCTGAATAAAAACATGGTAATCGGTTTCCACCACCTCATAGGCATAGCCATAGCGGTCCAATAGGAGACCGAGAGCGGCTGAGCCACTCACACAATCATAAGCGCCGCTTTCGAGAAGGTCCGCGAAAGAGGAATGCTGGGTGTAGTCTTTCAATAAACGCTGATGTGTTTTTTGAAATATAATGCGGAGTAGAGAGAGCGAATCCATTTTTTTGGATGCCTTAGCATCCAATTCCAGTTGAAGGGCTTCCCAATTTGTCGATGAAGGGATCCTTTCAGTTTCTTCCAAAAAAAGGAAAATTGATGCCGGTTGAGCCGGTTGATGCTGTTCAGAAAAGCCAGAAATAGCAGTCTGAGGGATGTTTTCTTGGCTAAAGCCAAGCGTTACGACTCCTAAGGAGAAGAGCAAGAAAGGGAGTATTTTTTTCATAGTCCATCAAGCCAATGTTAACTGAATGGATGAAAGTTAACAATTTGTTAACATTGAACAATAAAAAAACTAAAAAATTAACATTGGGGTAATGGTCTACAGCCAACAGTCCACGGTCCGCAGCCCAGTTAAATGAACTTCAGTCCTTCTTGCTAGTCAAAAAATTCCGAATAAAAATTTAAAAACCCTTACTCGTGGTGGTAGGGTTCGTTCCGTAAGATCGTCATGGCCCGGTACACTTGTTCGATGAGGAAGGGGCGGATCATCTGATGCGACAGCGTCATTTTGGAAAGGGAAATTTTTCCATGGGCACGTACATAGACTGCCTCGGAAAAGCCATAGGGACCACCCACGACGAATACCAGTTGCTTCAGACCGCTATTCATCTTCTTCTGTAAATAGTCTGCAAATTCAAGGGAAGAATAGGACTTGCCTCGCTCGTCCAATAAAATCAATTCATCGGAGGAAAGGAGTTTTTTGAGGATGAGTTCGCCTTCCTTCTCTTTTTGAAGCGCTTCGGAGAGGGACTTGCTCTGCTTCAGGTCTGGGATCACCTCCATTTCAAAACGGATGTAGTGCCCAAGCCGCGCACTGTAGTCCTGGATCAATTCTTGGATGGCTTTACTATCGGTCTTGCCTAAAACGATGAGTTTGATTTGCATGAGCAGGCTTGAAAAAAGGGTGAAAAAAAGGCCGGCTCAAATGGGCCAGCCTTAATGCTTTAGATCAACTCTTTTCTTTTTAGAATGGCTTCCAAGAATTTTTTATCGTTATCGGAATTGAAAATTCGGAAAGGGAGGTGGATAAACTGTGCCTTGGAAAGGTAGAGGACAAAGGCGTCCTTGGTGATGGTTACCCGCTTGATCATGTTCCACTGTACCGGCATGCCTTCCTTGGCATTAATTTTCATCAGGATTTGTCGGCTGTCGATTTCATAGGCCATCTTTTGGAAGATGGGCTTGTTTTGTTCCATCTGGGTGACTCCTGTAAATTGGATGGCCCAGAATAGGACATACAAACTATAGGCAATCAAGGCTCCGAAAAACCACCAGAGCGAAGCGATCCAGAAATAGCCACAGCAGATTGCCAAAGCAATCAAAATGACCCACCACTGTTCTTTGAGGATCGAAATAAGTCCCATTTTGATGTAAGTGGTGGTGGGAAGTTGGTATTTTTTGGTTTTAATGATCATGACTTCGAAGGTTTCGCGAGCAAATATCCACCTATCCCATTGATTAAGCAAATCCATTGCTCCCAAACTCTAGGCTTCCCCTCCATCATCCCTTGAATTTCTACTTGAATCCCGTACCTTTTCTAAAAAATAAGCCATGAGTTCCACGCTGATCGATTTCCTTCTTTGCGGCTTAGCCTATGTGCTGCTGAGTTACTTTTTGGGGGCTTGGACCAAAAGAAGGCGAAAAAAATCCTCAGGATCTGATGGGGGTATGGGGGGGAAATCGGAAATAGCACCTCCCGTGCTAGACTTGCCGCCAGGGGTAACTTGGCCTAAACAAGAATTGGTAGAATCAGAATAAGTGGGCTCCCGCTGGGTTCAATGACATTTTTCGCAGATCCCCTGTACGAGCAGGTTCATCTCTTTTTTCTCAAACCCGTTTGGAAGCGAGATTACAGGTAAGGAAATGTCTTCGAGGCAGGTAGTCTCCTCACATTTTTCACATTTGAAGTGTACATGCTCGTGGTTGTGTACATGTGCGGCTTCTCCATGGCTGCAAAAAGCATACTTGGTCGCTCCACTGTCATCAAGGACCTTGTGGATCAGGTCTTTTTCTAAAAATGTTTTGAGCGTACGGTAGATGGTCACCCGATCAAACTTCTTGTTGAGCGTGTCTTCCAAATCCGCGTGTGAAAGGGCAACATTCTTGTCCAGGAACTCCTGAATAATCACCAATCGGCAATCCGTGATGCGCAAGCGATGCGATTGTAAGATTTGGAGAGGAGTGGCCATGGTGGAAGT
>JACCDK010679764.1_pt1 | contig 15214 bp, 13 predicted proteins | sample 7445871 | NCBI WGS metagenome assembly JACCDK01 (sample SAMN15323436, study PRJNA562643) | freshwater metagenome | isolation source: river surface water | place: USA:Blue River Watershed | collected 2017-08-15 | reverse complement strand
CATCAATTAAATATTTCGATTTATCCTTACTGGTTGCTTCTATCTTTTCAGCACACAAAACGGGATCATTGATATTGGCTTTACTCGCCTTACTTAATGGACTTTGAGGGTCATAGTAATAATGGGTATTTTGTTGTACGATGGCCAATTTATCAAACCATTTTTCCACCTTTACGACTTTACTATCCCCATATGAACCTCTGAAATATCCAGCCTCAGCAGGGGCGTCCACAATGTGACTAAAATAAATAAACTCTTGGTTGATTTGATTTTGGTTTACCTCGAGATAAATCTTACCCGTAGTTGTATCACGATACAACGTGAACAACCCTTCTATTTTGCGGCATTTCTTGGTAATGTCTGCGTATTTATCTTCTTCCTTTTTGGGAGGGGCTTGTTCCGCAGATTTCTTTTTATCTTTCCCGCGCTTCTTCACTTCCTTCTCTTGTGCAAAGGTCTCTGCTGCAACGAGCAGAATCAAACTTAAAAAACAATACTTCAGTTTCATATCAGCTATTTTCTATTTTTAAAAATGTAATAAAAGACAACACCAATGGGAATGACCATCAATCCAAAATAAGCAGCGGGATCATCTGAAAGGGCATTTTTACTAATAAACCAAATGACCACAACAGAGAAAATTAAAGCCAAAAAGCTAAAAATGGCAAGTCGGGCGGAAGACAACATTCTTTGTTGAACAACCAAATAAACAAATCCCAAGCAAGTCAACAACAGAAAAAACCATTCTGTGATGGTGACGTAGGTGTAAAGGGATTCAAATTTTCCCCAATAAAAAACCAAAACAATGGCCCACACGGATTGCAATAAGATTGCATTCAATGGAACACCAAACTTGGGATGAGCTTTAGCAAAGAAACCAATAAACACTCCTTCCTTCGCCATCTGCTGAATAATGCGAGGAGTAGCAAGAATGTACAAACCAGCACATCCAAACACCGATAAAGCGATCAATAATGAAACAGCAATGCCGCTTCCTGAAAATACTTTTTCTGCGGCATCAGCAGCAAGCGTTTTGGTGGTGGTAATTTCTGAAAGCGTGAGCACATGGGTGTAACCCAAATTGCACAAAACATAAATCAAAGTAACCACCAGCGTACCAATTATCATGGCCCAAGGCACATCACGCTTTGGGTTTTGTGCGTCACCGCTTACAAAACTTGCATAGTGCCATCCAGTATATGACCACAAAACACCAACAAAAGCCTTGGCCCAATCCCACTCTCCAGATTCAGTGGTAACTATAGGACCTGCTTCAACAGGGCTTGTCCCAAAGAACAACAAAAGGATAATCAATCCGAAGATGCCAATCATTTTCAGAACAGTCGCTATGTTGGCAAACCACTCTGAACTCTTCAGAGAAAACGTATTAAAGAGGGTAAGCACCACGATGCTGATGGCTGCAACCAGCGGGATCATTTCATCGGAGTATCCTAAAAACTTCTGACCATAATCTGCAAAAACAACAATTAGCGCAGCAATGGTTCCCGAACTTACCACAGTTAATAAGCACCAACCATAAAGGAAAGCAGGCATTGGACCGATGGTAGACTGCAAGTAAGTATACACCCCACCTGCGTGTGCAAATCGGGAACCCAACTCCGCAAAAACCAAAGCCCCTATCATGCTCACAACCCCACCCGCAATCCACAATATATTCATGGAGGCGATGTCTGGTACAGCTGCAGCGATACTTGTTGGGGTTTTAAATACGCCTGATCCAATGGTACTTCCAATGGCAATCATGATCAACGCAAAAAGGGACAAACCCTTGTTTTTATTCTCCATATAAATTGATTTCGAGAATTGTAAAAGTAAAAAAACGAATTGTAGTTTTCTTGGTTATTTTTGTCTTCAATGAAAATTGTTGAACAAGTAAAGCAAAAGGCGGGCCTTCAGATGTTGCGTAAGCAACCTGAGCCCTCTAGGGTGAAACAAGCTTTTCATTTTGACAATGCCACTTCTATCGGAGTCCTTTATTTGGATGATGATGAACGCTACTTCAACAAAGTTCGCGCGTTTTGTAAAGAGCTGAAGGACAAACCCAATATCAAGTCCATAAAAGCGCTTGGTTTTGTTAATGCAAGAGAGAAGATGCTGCCGATATGGCAATCACAGAAATTGGAATTTGGCTATTTCACTTTAGATGATTTAAACTGGCATTTACGCCCCATAAATCGTGTCACCGCCTTCAGGAATGAGGATTTTGACATTCTAATTGATCTTACTGGAGGGAACAATATCCCATGCTTATACATATTCAAAGAAAGCAAAGCCAAAATGAAAGTTGGATTACAATCTTCCAAGGCAGAAGCATCTGCTGATTTCATGTTAATCATGAAGTCTCCTCCTACCTTAGAGGAAATGGTGTCACAATTAAAAAAATACTTAGGAAACAGCGCGTTAAAATGAATGAATTGAAAGGTTTGGGAGTTGCAATGGTCACTCCTTTTAAAAAAACAGGTGAAGTAGACATCAACGGTTTGAAAAAGCTTACGGATCATTTAATTGCTGGACAAGCAGATTACCTTGTAGTTCTGGGTACAACTGGAGAATCCGTCACATTGAGTAAAGAGGAGAAAAAGTTGGTGATGGACACCGTCATGGCCACAAACAATGGACGTAAGCCGATTGTTCTTGGGATTGGAGGAAACAACACCGCAGACATCGCCTCTCAAATGTCACGTGTAGACCCTCATGGCATCACCGCTTTTTTGAGCGTAACACCCTACTACAATAAACCTACACAAAATGGTTTGTTTGAACATTACAAGGCACTATCAGAAAACAGTAAACTTCCTATTCTATTGTACAATGTACCCGGAAGAACGGGCGTGAATTTGTTACCCGATACCGTATCTAAAATTGCCTTTGATTGCCGCAATATCATAGGAATCAAAGAAGCTTCAGGAAATGTCGAACAAGTCATGACCGTTGTGCAACAAACGCCCAAAGAGTTTTTGGTCATCAGTGGAGACGATGCGTTAACATTGCCCTTGATTTCTGCTGGTTGCGATGGAGTAATCTCTGTTGTAGGCAACGCTTTCCCTGCAGAATTTTCTGAGATGGTCAAATTAGCATTGGAAGGCGATTTTGAAAAAGCTCGGTCTATCCACTATCGATTGTTTGATATCATAAAGTTGCTATTTGTTGAAGGAAATCCTGCCGGTGTTAAGGAGGTTCTTTCCCAGTTGGATATATGTGGGGAATATCTGAGACTTCCTTTGGTGACTGTTAGTCATGAAACCAGTGAAAAATTGAGACATGAAATGATTGATCAAGGATTTCTTTCTTGATGAATGTAGATTTATCGAAATACCGTAATCCTCATTATCAACCAGGTCCTTTGTGGAAACGGGCCATCTGGCATGTCGTGAATGCTCTATTTATCCATTCATTCATTCCATTCAGTCCTTTGAAGATTTTTTTATTGCGATGTTTTGGAGCCAAGATTGGCAAAGGTTGCGTAATTAAACCTGGAGTGAATATCAAACACCCTTGGATGTTAGAATTGGGTGATTACACATGGATAGGCGAAAATGTTTGGATTGACAATATTGCAACCGTTCAAATAGGCAGTCATTGCTGTTTGTCTCAAGGAGTTACCCTCATTGTAGGAAATCACCGATATGACCGTTATCAATTCGATCTGACGCTACATCCCATAAAAATCGATGACGGTGTTTGGATAGGGGCTCAATCCACTATCCTACCGGGTGCTCAATTGAAAAACTTGTGTGTCATCACAGCGGGTTCTGTTATAAAAGGTGTCATCCCTGAGGGTGAGATATGGTCGGGAAATCCGGCAGTTTTCCAAAAAAAAAGAATATTGTCATGAACTTTTAAGTTCAAAAATTGTTTTTAAGTTATGAGAATTTTATTCATATTAATCATCGTCATGGCGGCGTCTGCGCTTGTCGCCTTTCGCAGTAGATGGCAGAAACCTAAACAAATGATATCCAACCAACCCATGAGTTTTTACGATTTATCCATAAACAGCCTAGAAGGTGAAAAAATCAATTTTTCTGATTTCAAAGGAAAGTTTGTATTGTGTGTGAATGTAGCCAGTAAATGTGGTTATACGCCCCAATATGAGGATCTTCAAAAATTGAGTGAAACGTACAAAGACAAATTGATTGTCATTGGCTTTCCTTGCAATCAATTCATGGGACAAGAACCGGGTTCGGCTGAAGAGATTCAAAACTTTTGCAGCAAAAATTATGGTGTAACTTTTCCAATTACCGAGAAAATTGATGTCAAAGGGAAAGACCAAAACCCTGTCTACCAATGGTTGACCATGAAACAAATCAATGGCGTCTCTGATGCGAGCATCAGCTGGAATTTTAATAAAATTTTAATCTCTCCTGAAGGAACTTGGATGCATCATTTTGGCAGTGGCGTAAAACCGCTTTCAGAAGAGCTGACCAATTTCATCCGATAAATCAATTTATTAGACAGATTCATCGTATCTTAGACCATTGACTTAAGTTCGATGCTTCCGATGGTATTCATAAACGAGAAATATCCTAAATTTTTATTCTTTGACTCTGAAATCGAAAAGGAGAATAAGCAGCAATGGGACAACCACTCTGTTGATGGATATCCTTTTTACGTTTGGCTTGAGAATTTAAGCAAAAGCTTTTCCTCATCGAGAAATTTTGCATCAGGACACTGCAGATTTAATGGTGAGCCCTTTACTTATGATTGTAAAACAATCAATGTCCGTGTACTGGTATTGTTCACAGAACATACATCTGCCCATACATTCGATGGCCACGACGAGATGAGCTTTGCTATCAATCAATCGAATGAGGTTGTTTTTTACAACAACATTACCCTGAACACTGCAAAAGAAAGCATGAATTGGCTAGGCCTTCCGCTTACGACATTCATGAATCAATTTGAGGACACTGAACTGATCACGAATCAAATCACAAATGATCTTTCCATTGGTGCTATTCGTTTAAAACAAGCCATCCGCTTTGGTTACCGAGACGTGTTGTTTTCCATTATTCCCTTAAATCAAGGAGAACAAGAATTTCATTGGATAACGATTCAGCATGTTACTCATTCAGAAGAATTGTCAGAGCGATTGTTCCTAATGGAAAAAAAATACAATCGGATAATCGAGAATTTTCAATTGGGATTGCTTGAAGTAGACCATAAGGGAATTATCATGAAAGCCAATCCGAGCTTTTCCAAAATGAGCGGATATCCGCTGATTGAGCTCTTGGGCAGAGATGCTGGCGATCTCCTGTTGAACGATGAAAATAGAGAAATGATGGTCGCCATCAACAACAAGCGAAAGGAAGGTCATTCAGACGCTTATGAACTATGTATAAGGAATAAAAAGGGAGAGCGGAGATGGTGGCTGATTAGTGGCGCACCCAATTTTGATCGAGAAGGAAATGAGATTGGGTCCATTGGAATCCATTGGGATATCACGAAACAGAAAGAATTAGAGGCACAACTGTTATTTGACAAAAATCGTGCAGAGGCCATTGCGGAATTTAAAACCCAATTCTTGGCCAATATGTCCCATGAAATAAGGACTCCACTCAATGCTATTGTGGGAATGACGCGAGAGTTAAAACTGATTGCCAACTCGCCGCAACAAAAAGAATATATCAATGTTGCTCAAGTTGCCAGCATAACTTTATTAAGCATTATCAATGATGTATTGGATTATTCAAAGCTAGAGGCGGGAAAATTAAGTCTTGAAAACAGACCTTTTTCCATACATGAGGTTATTGAAAACGCTGCCATATTGGTTGCCGATAAAATCAAAGACAAACAGCTTGAATTTGAATACGTCAAATCGGAAGTGGAAATCCCTCTTCTCATGGGTGATGGCATTAGAATACAACAATGTATCTTAAACTTATTGAGCAATGCTTCTAAATTTACCCAAGTCGGAAAAATAGAAATTAAAATATCTGTTGTAAAAGAAGACCATCAGCAAGTGTACATTTCAATAGAGGTAAGTGATACGGGTGTGGGAATGGATCCCGCATACTTAGAGAGAGTTTTTGAAAAATTCTCACAGGCAGACGAAACCATCTCAAGGAAGTTTGGCGGATCTGGATTAGGTCTGAGCATTACAAAATCGCTGATAGAAATGATGGGCGGGGAAATCCAAATCGCCAGTAAGAAACATCAAGGCACGCAGGTGAGACTACATATACCCTTCCGCAAATCCCATGAAGAGATAAAAATGACACAGGGCGAAAATTTGTCTGCTGATTACAATCTATCAGGGATGCGTATTTTGGTGGTAGAAGATAATGCTTTGAATAGAGCCGTCGCCAATGCTTTCCTCAATCGACAGGGTATTCATGTAGCTGAGGCACATGACGGGATACAAGCTCTTGAAATGGTGAGTAACGATTTATATGATCTTGTTTTGATGGACATACAGATGCCCACCATAGATGGCATTGAGGCCTGTAAAATCATGCGATCAAAAGGAATTGTAATTCCCATTATTGCGTTAACAGCCAACGCACAACAGACAGAACGGGCTAAATGCCTGAATGCTGGTATGGATGACTATTTGGTCAAACCATTTGAAGAAATAGAAATTATCCAAACCTTATCAAAATTTTCCCGTAGAAAGGAAAAGAAAACATCCAATAACAATTCCATGTCACTAGCTCCCTCATTTGCATTAGATAGAATAAAAGATTTGGTTGGGGAAGATCCACAGGTTGTCAATAGCATCGTACAACTGTTTATTCGAGAAGGTACAAGAATAGCCAACGAAGTACACCAAGCCATCAATGAGGAGAACATAGGAGTGATTCGCGCACGGTTACATGAACTCCGTCCCAATTTGCATAATATGGGTATGGATGAAGCGCTCCATGCTCTAGAAAATTTTAGATCACACATTGTTGAGGAACAAATTGTAGGAGACGGTTCAATGCATGGAAATAATATGGTATCATTGATCCAAAAGGGAATTGAAGACATGAAAAAATATTTAGAACAAAGCGCTAATTAAGGCATGGCAGAATATAGCAAACATCAGAGATTTATCATTGCTGTCGATGACGATGCCATCATTCTGAATGTGCTCATCAATCACTTAAAGCGTTTTCTTCCTGAAGATATCACGCTTATTGCCCTTGACAATGCCGCAAGTGCATTGGAAGCTTGTCATCAAATTATTGCCGCAGAATCAGAGTTGGTGCTCATCATAAGTGATTACCTCATGTATCCCATGAAAGGAAGTGATCTATTGATTCAGGTAAGTCAAATCATCCCCAAGTGCAAGAAGATCATGTTGACAGGTCAAGCGGATGTGAAGGCTGTGGCTGATGTTATTAATAACACTGGTTTATTTCATTTTATTGAAAAGCCCTGGTACCCAAAAGATCTCGAACTTACCATTCTCGAGGCTGTTCATGCCTATGACAATGAACGACGACTAGAAGCTCAAGAAAAAGAACTGAGAATTCTCAACGAGGATTTGCAGAATTTGGTGAATGTAAGAACAGCAGAATTAGAGCAAAAAAATCAGGAATTATTAGAGGGCTTAGAATATGCTAAACTCATACAAAACGCCTTTGTACCCTCGCTAGAAGTTCTCAATCCAGAAATCAAATCCACTTATTTGTACGAATCACCATTGAAGGTAATCAGTGGCGATTTTCATTGGGTGCACAAAACAGAAAACTTTGGATACATCCTTCAGGGAGACTGCACTGGTCATGGATTGGCAGGCGCATTACTGAGTGTTTTGGTCATTGATATCGCCAAATCGTACTTACTCAGTCAAAATGATGACATCAACATTGAAGCCGCAGCACAACAAATTATCATCGGACTTAAAAGCAAAGTCCATGTGGATAAACGAGAGTTTTTAGAAAGTGTAGGTGTTGACTTCTGCATATTGAAAATTGACTTCAAAACCAATCAAGTGCAATATGCCAACTTTAATTCCAACATCATAGTTCTAGATAAAGATCATGTAACCATTTTGTCCAAAAGCAAGGGCTTTTTCAGAATGATTGCTCATGAATCTGAAGTGGAAACGGGTACATTTGATGCGCATCAAAAACGAATTGTTCTGTTTTCAGATGGACTTCTTGATCTCATGGGAGGTCACAACAACAAACGTTTAAAATGGGTTGGACTTGAGAAATGGATATTAGAACCGCATTTCTTTGAAAAAGGTCCCAATTACCTCAGTGATAAAATACGAGAGTTTCTTGCTGGTCAAGAGCAAATAGATGATATTACTCTTCTCTCTTTATATTGTGAATAATCATGGCTCACGCCAATTCCATTCCTTATATAAAAAAATGGATTGCTGAAGGTGAGCATGTTCAGCAAGACTTTAAGCTCCGGATTGACGAGGCGCGAAAAATATCTAAAACCATATCCGCTTTTTCTAATACAATAGGAGGCAGGATTTTAATTGGTGTTAAAGACAACGGAACTATTGGCGGAATTCGTCCTGAAGAGGAATTTCATATGATGCAGTTTGCAGCCCATCAATATTGCCGACCACCTGTTCAGCTTCAATATCAAACCTGGAAAGTTGACGAGAAGTTTGTACTAGAAGTCAATGTCCCTGAAAATGATCATAAGCCTACTTTATGCGAGGAAATCCCCAATGAATGGAAAGCCTATTTAAGAGAGCATGACAATAACATCATTGCCCCATCGGTCATTCATGATGTCTGGAAAATGGATGAACAATTGAGACCTGAGAAATTCTACTACAGTCCAAAAGAGCAACAATTAATCACTGAGTTAAAAAAAGGAACGAAATCTCTTAGCTCCCTATCCAAATCAATTTCCATCAAGAGACAAACGGTGCAAAAAATTTTAGCTAAGCTTATCCGATGGGAAATCGTTGATTGGGAGGTGAAAGCCGGGATAGCATACTTTTCACTGCGATGAGAAAAAAAATTGTGATATTAAGTGGCGCAGGTATCAGCGCAGAAAGCGGCATTCAGACGTTCAGAGATGGGGACGGACTTTGGGAAAATCATCGAATAGAAGATGTCGCCACACCGCATGCTTGGATGACCAACCCAGAGTTGGTATTAGAATTTTACAATATGCGCAGAAAGCAGGTCCTGATGGCCAAGCCCAATACAGCGCATCATTTGTTGGCTGGTTTGGAAAATCAACATGACGTTCAGATTATCACACAGAATGTAGACGATCTTCATGAAAGAGCAGGTTCAACAAATATTCTTCACCTCCACGGTGAAATATTGAAGAAAAGATGTACCATCAACGAAGAACAAATTGCGCCAGCAGAAGAAAATATGTTGCTTGAAAAAACACCTTGGGGAGGTTACTGGAGACCGCATATAGTGTGGTTTGGTGAGGAAGTACCACTTCTAGAAAAAGCCGCACAATGGGTCAATGAAGCTGACGTATTTGTTGTGGTGGGAACGAGCCTCTTGGTGTACCCGGCCGCTAGCCTTATCCATTATGCCCATCCAAAATGCCAACAATGGATAATAGACCCTAAAATACCCCAACAGATATCATCTCATTTTAACATCATTGAAAGCCCTGCCAATTCAGGCATCCAAAAATTTATCGACCAGTTGAATCAATAATCCATTTATAAACCTTCCCTTTTGGCCTGATTCCAAAAAACATCCATCCCCTCCAAACTCAAATTGTCCCAATTCAAATTTTGCTCTTTCATTTTATTCTCCATAAAATGGAAACGTCGAATAAATTTTTTATTTGTCCTTTCCAATGCTTCCTCAGGATTTAAACCGAGAAATCTCGCATAATTTATAATAGAGAATAGAACATCACCCAATTCATTCATCTTTTCTTGATTGTCACTTACATGACATGCATGATGAAATTCTTCCAATTCTTCTTGAACCTTACTCCAAACCTGTTCTTGATTTTCCCAATCAAAACCAACGCCCCTTGCCTTTTCCTGAATGCGTTGGGCTTTGACCATGGCCGGCAATGATTGAGGCACTCCAGATAAAACACCCTTTGCCCCTTCTTTCAATTTTAGTTTCTCCCAATTGGATTTAACTTCATCTTCGTTCGCCACAATCACATCGGCATATATATGCGGGTGTCTATGAATCAATTTTTCACAAACATGATTCAACGCATCTGCTAAATCAAAACCTTTTGACTCTTCAGCTATTTTGGCATAAAAAACAAGGTGCAAAAATATATCCCCCAGCTCCTTCTTCACCTCATTGGCCTCATCATCCAATATTGCATCTCCCAATTCGTACACCTCTTCAATGGTCAAATGACGCAGAGATTCCCATGTTTGTTTCATATCCCACGGGCAACCCGCTCTGAGATCTTCCATGATTTCCATCAATCTCTCAAAGGCCTCTACCTTAGCCGCTTTATTTTTTACTTTATCCATTTTTCATTATTTCCCTAACCGCACTTATTTTTTCCAACATGCGGTCAAGTCTATTTTTAAATACCTCATCTTTACTTAATAATGCCTCACCTGACTGAGCAGCTGCTCTCAAAATGGAAACGTTACTTTTCCACCTTTTAGACATTTTCCATCGAACCACAAAACCTAAAATTTTCATCAGTCCCTTGCCTCCTCCTAATCCTAACTTCCGCAGATTTTCTTGAATCAATCTATCTGAAAAATCAACAGAAAAAAAAGTTTTTAATCGAATTGGTTCATACTTAAGGTCCATTGATAAACACCAATCAGTCCATTTGAAGTGATTTACTGTGGGAAATCCACTGTAAGGAATCCATGGAATACGAAGTGTATCGGCAACTATAGCCCCGTGCATAGCCTCTGTAACGATAAATTTTGAACGCATCATTTTCTGAAGAACCTGCATGGGTTCCTCAGATGGACTTATCAACTGCCAACCCAATTCATCTGCTATCTTTTGATGATCGTAAAACAATTCACTCCCTGCATGAGGCATAAATGAAATCACTTCCTGGCTTCTGACCAATGGCAAATCCATTGCTGCCAATAAAATTGCGCCATCTGTGATGGCCAAAGTTGGATCTAGGTTCAATCGCTTGGCAGTAAGCGGACCCCTTACGCAGATAAATTCATATGAAGAAAGATCCTGAGGAACGGGGCCATAGGTGCCTGCATCACCGTCGGCAAGCCCGGATGAAAAAATCAACTTCTTTTGAGGAAATCTTGACACCAATCCTATCAATGATCCCACACCCACAAACAAATCGGGATCGTTTTCATTAAAAGTATTGGGCAGGAAAAAATCAAAAATCATTGGATTCAATTGATCCCCAAAATTCTTCCCTTTGTGGTAGTACAATTTCATTCTGCTGAAATCATTTCATCAAATTCCACCTCACTGATAATAGGAATTCCCAAACCCTTGGCCTTTTCTAGTTTAGCTGGTCCCATGTCTCTACCCGCAACCACAAAATGTGTTTTTGAAGAAATACTCCCTGACACCTTGCCTCCATGGGACTCAATTATTCCCTTGAGTTCATCCCTTCCGTATTTCTCAAAAACCCCACTTACAACAAAAATTCTTCCTTCGAGTACATTGGATTGAAAACTCTCCGATTGATTGGATTCCAATTGAATTCCCGCGTTTCTCAATTGAATCATCCATTCCCGGTGAATTGGATTGGAAAAATAAGACAAGATGCTGTCTGCAATTTTTTCCCCAACTTCCTCAACGAGCAAAAGCGCATCTTTATCAGCAGACATCAAATGCTCAACACTCTTTAGCGATCGGGCCAATTTCTTAGCCACTGTTTCACCAACATGACGAATACCCAATGCAAATAATACGCGCTCAAAAGGAACTTGTTTCGACAGTTCGATAGAGTTTTTTAAGTTTTCTATGGTCTTTTTTTGCAACGAACGCTTCCGAAATTCTTGGGCATTTTCATCCCAAATCGAGTATTCAAATCCAACAAGGTTATCCAAGTTCATGTGAAATAAATCCACCATATTGTTCACCAATCCTGCTTTGAAAAAAGCTGTGAGTGTTTCCACTCCCCAACCTTCCAAGTTCATGGCTTTTCTGGAAACAAAATGTTCTAATTTACCAATCATTTGAGGTTGACACTGATCAGTGTTGGGGCAATAATGCTGCGCTTCGCCTTCCTCTCTGATTAAGGCTGTTTGGCATTCTGGGCAAAGCTGAATATAGGAATGAACTCCTTGACCACCTCTTGGTTTTTCTGTATCAACGGCCACAACTTTAGGAATAATCTCTCCGCCCTTTTCAATCCAAACAAAATCACCTTCGCGGATATCCAGTTTTTGGATCTGATCGGCATTGTGCAGGGACGCCCTTTTGACCGTAGTACCTGCCAAAAAAACGGGCGACAAATTGGCCACGGGCGTAATAGCACCCGTTCTTCCAACTTGATAGGTTATCTTTTCCAAACGTGTTGAGACTCGCTCAGCCTTGAATTTATAAGCAATGGCCCATCTTGGACTTTTTGCTGTCATCCCAAGTTCATCCCAAGATTGAATACCATTGACTTTTATTACAATTCCATCGATATCAAATGGAAGATCATGTCTATGCAAATCCCAATGCTCAATAAACTGCATCACCTCAGAAGGAGATGTGGCTCTCCTTATCATCCATTGCTCTTCAGAAGGGACTGGAAATCCCCATTCACCTGCTTTTCGCACTTTATCATAATGGGTATTTGTCTGGGAGTCGTCTCCCAAAACAAAATACATCATTGCTCTCAAAGGCCGCTTAGCCACCTCCCTGCTATCCAATTGCTTCAGTGTACCTGAGGCCGTATTGCGTGGGTTGGCATACAATTCCAAGCCTTGTTCCGCGCGCTCCTTGTTCATTTTTTCAAAATCAGCCTTGGGCAGAAATATCTCCCCTCTGATTTCAAATGATGGTGGAAAATCACCTTGCAACTGCAATGGTATGTTCTTTATCGTTCGAACATTGGCAGTCACATCTGCCCCTTGAGTGCCGTCACCGCGGGTCAATGCTCTGACCAATTCCCCAGCTTCGTAAAAAAGTGAAATGGCAATGCCGTCATACTTCAATTCCATCACCAATTCCACCTCCGTTCTCCCCAAGCCCTCAGTAACCCTCTGGAACCAGTCAGTAATTTCCAACTCTGAATAAGTGTTGGATAAAGACAGCATCGGCCTAATGTGCAGAACTTTCTCAAATTTCGAGGACAGGTCTGATCCCACACGTTGAGTAGGTGAATTGGGCAATCTCAGTGCTGGATAAAAACTTTCCAACGCCTCTAATTCTTTCATCCAAACATCAAACTGTTCATCTGAAATGGTAGGTTGATTTAATACATAGTATCGATAATTGTGCTCATGCAACAATGATGAGAGTTCCTTGATTCTTTCCTTCGACATACGTCTTACTTGAAGAAACAAATGTAACCCTTAATGAGGAATTTGCATCAAGCATCACACTCTTGTTGCGCTTTTGAAAATTGCACAAGGAAATGATTTTTCCAACTCACGTTATTCTGAGGCAAACGCAACAACACTTCTTTAAAATTCTGACATTTTGATGCAAGAAAACTTCTCATGCGCTGTTGTTCATCCTCAGAAATGGCGCAAAAAGCCTTCAGAATTTGCCAATCAAAAACGTCAAGTTGTTCAACAATTTGCCAACGGTGAGTAGGGCCATTCATCACGTGCCAGCGTCCATCTTTCATAGGCTGAATAAAACATTGTCCACCCATAAAGGCGAGGCAACCTTTCTCACGCTGATACTGGTGCGATTGCCATGCAACGAAATGAGCATGGGACGTGTCTTGAAGATAATGTGGAATGTTTTGCATGGTGTTTATGTTTTAGGCAAAACTTCCACTAGATATTGTAACCAATTTACAATGTGAAATTTAATTTTAAGTTATATTCGCAGGGTATGAAAAACCGAGGCATTTCGATATTCGTTTATTCGATTCTTTTCACCACCATATTCATGGTATCAGGCCCACTTTCCTTTTTCGGACAAGATGAGCCCAATAGCGCTTTTACCCAAGATCCCACAACGGGATGTATATCCATTAACGTGGATCCAGCGCAGTATACTCCATCTGTCAATCCGGGCGGTCCAGGTTGTGCTAACAATCCAAGTTGGGCCGGCAATCAGCAACCCGATGTTTGGGTTTTGATTAATGTCCCTAGCACAGGCGTTTTGTTTTTAAATCCATCAGGAACAGTGGACGCAGGAATGGCAGCTTACACTTTCAACGCTGCAACGAACACCTTTACCTTATTGGACTGTGATGACGATACAGGTCCTGGATTGATGCCTCAAATCACGGTAACGCAGCCTGCAGGAACCCCCATATATGTTCAACTTTGGGCATATGGTGGTGGAAATATCTCTTTTCAAATGTGCAGTGCTGAATGCGCAAGCCCTCAGGCTTATAGTCCTGACGCCGATGGTGATGGATACGGAGAAGCTGGCGTTACAGTAACAACTTGTAACCCTGAACCAGGTTGGGTGACCAACACCGGAGACTGCAATGACCAATGTGGTACAGTATATACTGGAATGCCTTGTGACGATGGAAATCCTGAAACCGTAGGAGACGTAATTGTCGGAAGCAACTGTATGTGTGAAGGGACAATACCCACCAACAATCCATGTATACCTGCAGGAGCGGAAAGTTACACTTTCACACCGAACAATGCCCTCACAGCTCCCGTTTTAGGATCAAACGTTCAGATCTGTTATTCCATTGACTGGGCGCAAGCCTCAGGATCATGGATGGATGGTATTCAGTTTCAATTGGGTCCAGGATTCACCAACATTGTTGGGGTTACTGCACCAGCCAATTGCAATGGAGGTGGTGGAAATTGGATGTATAGCACTACCATTAACCCCACGTCTAACTGCGCTTTGGCCATAACGGATGACCTTTCCGCAACCAACAATACTGTTGGATATTATTTCGACAATGGCGGCACTGGAAATCCAGGGTCTAATTGGGGTGATGCTGGAAGTTGTGTTTTCACTGCATGCATATCAGCTACTGTGAATAGCGTCAATGTCAGTGATTTGACGGTGAATACCTACGCCTCAGGGGATGACTACTTCGGAAGCTATGGCTTATGCGGTCCTTGCGAACCTCAAGCATTTCCATTTCCCACATCAACAACTGGACCCGCCACATGTGGCATTAATCTTCCTGTTTGTGTTACCCCTTCCCTTTGTGACGAAAATACTGGGTTGATTACGATTGACAACACCAATCAAAATTT
>JACCDK011282275.1_pt1 | contig 15230 bp, 7 predicted proteins | sample 7445871 | NCBI WGS metagenome assembly JACCDK01 (sample SAMN15323436, study PRJNA562643) | freshwater metagenome | isolation source: river surface water | place: USA:Blue River Watershed | collected 2017-08-15 | reverse complement strand
CTTAGCAGCTAGTAATGCAGCTTCACGATCGGTCTTCTCGGTAGCAATGGCCGTTGAGTTGCTTGCTAACTTGCCATCAATCTCCGTATTCTTGTTATCCTGGGCCGTCTTAGCAGCAAGTAATGCTGCCTCGCGAGCTGTTTTCTCAGCAGAAACCGCTGCTTCACGATCTAACTTTTCTGTAGAAATAGCTGTCGCATTAGTTGCCAACTTGCCATCAATCTCCGTATTCTTGGTGTCCTGAGCAGTTTTGGCTGCTAGTAAAGCAGCTTCACGAGCTGTTTTTTCTGATAAAATGGCTGATTCACGTTCTGATTTTTCTTGAACCAATGCAGCCGTACGAGCAGCATTCTCAGCAGAAATAGCAGCCTCTCGAGCAGCACGCTCAGTATCTATCGCCGATTTAACATCCCCATTAGCCAATGTTAAATTAGCGATTGCTTTCTCCCGATCTAACTTCTCCGAAGCTAGTCCAGCAATACGTGAGGCACTTTCTGAAGCGATAGCTGCTTCACGATCTGACTTCTCCGTCGCAATGGCTGTCGCATTAGTTGACAACTTCCCATCGATTTCCGTATTCTTCAAATCTTGCGCGTTTTTAGCGGCTAGTAATGCCGCTTCACGAGCTGTTTTCTCAGCAGAAACCGCTGCCTCACGATCGGTCTTCTCCGTTGCAATAGCTGTCGCATTAGTCGCCAACTTCCCATCAATTTCCGTATTCTTCGAATCTTGCGCGTTTTTAGCGGCTAGTAATGCAGCTTCACGAGCTGTTTTCTCAGCAGAAACCGCTGCTTCACGATCTGACTTCTCCGTCGCAATGGCTGTCGCATTAGTTGACAACTTCCCATCGATCTCCGTGTTCTTCGAATCTTGCGCGTTTTTAGCGGCTAGTAAAGCAGCTTCACGAGCTGTTTTCTCAGCAGAAATGGCTGCCTCGCGATCGGTCTTCTCTGTAGCAATGGCTGTTGAGTTGTTTGCCAACTTGCCATCAATCTCCGTATTCTTAGAATCCTGGGCAGTCTTAGCAGCTAGTAATGCTGCTTCACGAGCTGTTTTCTCAGCAGAAACCGCTGCTTCACGATCTGATTTTTCTGTCGCAAGCGCAGTGGCTTGATTCGAAAATTTAACATCAATTTCACTATTCTTGGTATCTTGTGCGGCTTTGTTATTCGTAATCGCCGTCACATTTGCTGCAATTTTTGAATCAAAATCCGTATTCTTAAGATCTTGCGTATTTTTAATGAGGGTAAGGGCCGCTTCGCGATCAGATTTCTCTGTGGCCAATCCAGCCAAACGCTCTGTTTTTTCATCCTTCAACGCCGTTTCTCTCGCTAATTTCTCGGCAGCAATGGCTGCTTCTCGAGCAGAATTTTCAGCGGAAATAGCTGACTCACGAGCTGATTTCTCTGCAGCTATCGCTGCTAAACGATCCGCTTTCTCCGAAGCCAAAGCTGCTGCTTGATTAGCTAGCTTTCCATCAATTTCTGAATTCTTCGAATCTTGAGTTGTCTTGTTATTTGATATTTTGGTTTCCTGTGAATCTAATTTAGAATCAATATCCGCATTCTTAAGTTGCTGTGCGGTTTTATATGCTAAAATCGCAGCCTCGCGGTCCGCTTTTTCTGCTGCAATGGCTGCCTCACGTGCAGCACGCTCCGTCTCCAAAGCTGTCTTCACATCCCCATTAGCCAAGGTCAAACTCGCTATTGATTTTTCCCGTTCTGCTTTTTCCGCGGCTAAACCAGCTATTCTTTCAGCAGACTCACCGGAAATTGCTTTCTCACGATCAGTCTTCTCCGTAGCAATGGCTGTCGCATTAGTTGCTAACTTACCATCAATCTCCATATTCTTAGTATCCTGGGCAGTCTTAGCGGCTAGTAATGCGGCTTCACGAGCTATTTTCTCAGCAGAAACTGCTGCCTCGCGATCGGTCTTCTCCGTAGCAATGGCTGTTGAGGTAGTCGCCAACTTACCATCGATCTCCGTATTCTTGGTATCCTGGGCAGATTTGGCTGCTAGTAAAGCAGCTTCACGAGCTGATTTCTCAGCAGAAACCGCCGCCTCACGATCTGATTTTTCAGTCGCCAATCCAGCTGCTTGACTCGTTAGTTTTCCATCAATTTCTGTGTTTTTGGCGTCTTGAGCCAACTTATTATTCTTTATGGATGAATCATGCTCTGAATCTTTATCAAACGAACGTCTTCTCTCGGCTGAAATTTCATCACCTAATCCATTTTCACGACCAATGGCACGCTTGCGCTCTTTGTCAACCTCCTCGTAGGCATACTCGACGACAGATTTTACCGATGGATACTTAATATCTGAATCCTTATCCGCTAAAATATTCGTTGATTTATTGACCAAATCCTCCTTCGTGTTTTCCGCGGCAATCGCACGAGCTTTCTCGGCCTCAACTAGACCCTCGTTGGTAACTGCTTTCGTGTCAATGTAATTCTTAACTGATTTTATGGTTGGGTATTTTATCTCCGATTCAGCATCCTTAACAAAATCAGATGTTTTGTTGGATAGTGACTCTCTTTTATCAAATTCTGCCTGGGCAGCAATCGAAATAGGTTTATTCGCATCCGAGGTATTGTCCACCAAATTGATGCCTAAATTCGTCCGAGCCCCATCTTTCGAAGTTGCCCCCGTACCACCATTCAACAGACTAACTTCACCCGTTAACTTCGATGTGGACATCGATTTAATTTTCGAATCCGTTACATTTTCATCCAAAATCTTCGCGGTCGTAATCGCATTGACTTTGACTTCGGGAGCATCATAAGATCCCGTTAAATCGCCCTTCAATTGGATTAAACCCGCATCCGAACCCGACGCATTTGGTAAAGTTATTGAACTCGCTTTATCACCACCCGATAAAGTGATGACATTTTTAGCATCATTTAAACTGATCGACTGCTTCTCAACCGTCAATGAATTGATTGTCGCATCTTTCACAAATTTACTGACCGCCACAACTGTCGGATATAGATTAGTATTCGTTTCGTCCGACTTGATAACATCCGTTTTGTTGGCCGAATTCTCTTTGTTTGCCAACGCAGGAACAGTAGGAGCGTCCGCCGTACCCGCTAAATCACCTTTCAATTGAACCAAACCAGCCACTGTACTCGAAGCATTGGGTAAGGTAATTGAACTTTCCGATTCACCACCTTTCAACGAAATCACATTCTTGGCATCATTCATGGCAATCGACTGCTTCTCAACCGTCAATGAATTGATTGTCGCATCATTGACATATTGACGCACTGCTAAAACCGTTGGATACAAACTCCCATTGGTCTCATCTTTCTTAATCACGTCTGCCTTATTCGATTTCTCTTCTTTCGCATTAATATCAGCCGCCAAACTTTTTCCTAAAGTCGTTTCATCAACATATTGTTTAATCGCCTTGACAGTCGGGTATTTATCATTCGATCCCGCATCCGATAGAACATTGGTTGATTTATTTGAAACATTTTCCTTGCCATCAATCACCAATTGGGCATCTGCACTCAAGGCGGATTCAGCCACAAATTGCTTGACAGCCGCTACCGTAGGGTAATTGGAATTCGGATTCGCATCCGTTTTGATATTACTCGATTTGTTTTGTTTATCTTCCTTGCCATCCACCGTCGCTTGCAAGGCAATTCCTTGAGTAGCCTGGTCAACATACTGTTTAACTGCTTTCACCGAGGGATATTTACTATCACTCGTGCCATCGCTTTGAACATTGACCGATTTGTTATTATAATTCTCAAACGTGTTAGCCACTTCTTCCAACTTTTTTTCTGTCACGACCACACGCTCCGTTACATAGGTAATTCGGGTTTCATGGTTGATGATTTCACCCCCTTGCTGGGCAATAGTCGTATTGATATCATCAATTTTCTTGGTGTTATCAGCTACAACTTTTTGATTTTCCGATATCGCTTGATTTACTACTAGAAACTTCTCATCCGTCTCTTCTTTGTTTTTAACCATTTCACGTTTCATCGGATCCAAATCCCTGGGTACGATGTATCCCACATCATTGCTGAAGTAGGAGAGGGTCGTAGGGGACTCGCGTACATTTTTGTACTCAACCGACTCCGCATACAAGGAATAAGCCATGTAATTGAATGGTTGTACACTCGCTGTTGAAAAAGATTTTCCTGAGTCAAAACTTAAATCAACCCGCAATTGCTTGACATTGGAATCCCATTTAATCGCATCAAACGTACGATAAGTGGCAGTCGTGGACTGATTCGCAATGCCAGAAGCAGAACCTGAGAAACCAGCTCCAATCGATAAATTGATCAAACCAAACTCATCTGTCGTCGTCTGGTGAAATTCTTCGTAATCAACAGACCCTGATTTGGATAACAAAGTAAAGCGAACATTTACCTTCCCATTTTTCAATGGCTGGCCGGTAATAGGACTCCCTGGAATCTCAATAGGCTTGGGATCCATGATAACCGCTTGATAATTCAAGCTTTTCGTCTGCCCTTGGGACACAAACGAAATCGCAAAAAGACAAAAACCTAGTAAAAATTTTTTCATGATTTTAGAACGTGTAAAACGATTTTTTTAGAACTGCCTGAAAAATTTTAGAACAAATGGAAAGAGTAATTATTTAAGAATCTTGATACCAAAACTGATGGTACCCGTTAAAAAATTTAAGGTGGGTTTGCCAACTTCCACATTGCGAAGCGTCTGCATTTGTTGGTAGTCCAAAAAAGTAATAAGACGATCATTTAATCGCTTTTGCAACTGCCCTGACAAACCTATAAACAGCTGTAAATCAGCAAATTGACTATCTTTACTTAAATCAACATACCGCGTACCCAAAGCCTGGTTGCCCTGAATAAGCTTGTGGCCAGCCACACGACCTTGTAAACTGAATGTCCAATTTTTGACACTCGGCGTAGAAATTCCAAGGCCACCAGATAAACCCACGTAATTCGTCTGGTAGGAGAAAGCAATGTTTTGATTATCGCCAACCGCATTAAACTGGTTAGATTCCACATGCACATCGGCATGTATGAGTGATAATAATTTTGCCAACCCTGTGTGCTGGGTGAAATAGATCGCTTTTTTACTTGACGAGCTGTAATTGCTCGTGGTATCCAACATCCTGAATTCAGCTCCGATTTTAAAGTGCGAACCAGAGCCCCTCTTCAGAAAATCAATTGCCACACCATCCGAATTAGTAAACTGATAGGTGGATACATTCGTACCTACAGATAAATTGTAGGTTTGCGCCTTGATATCTCCTAAGATCCCACACACGAGAGCGAAGAAGATGAGCATCAAGACAAATGCTTTGATGTAAAAAAGTGAAATTTTCATCGTACAAAAAGTTTATAAATTTTTAGAACAAGTGTCCGCTAGAAAAGCATCTCAAAAACAATGGGAGGCTCCTCAGCGTTGATGTGACAAACCTACAGCAATAAAAAGTGCTCCAAAAGCTGCATAAAATCAGTTTTTGAACTGAAATAAAAATCTAGTACATGAGATATGGTACATGAGAAACAGACACGAGGTACGTACCATTTTTATTTTGATACAAGTCCAAGAAAATCGTCGAACTAACAGAAATTCACAGAAATCACGACGCAAAAACTGCGCTAAGTCATGCCATTTTTCCAACAAATGGTCTCAAATGATTTAAATTTTCCACGTAGGAATTGCGAAAAATCAGAAAATCAAGGATAAAAAATTATCTATTGTTAAAATTTTAGAGCTCATTTTCGAAATAGTAAGGCCTCAGAATTGAATATTTAAACTACAACGAACGGTTATTAACAAAAAATGAGTTGTCGTGCTTACTTATTTCGCGCATTCTTCTTCTAAAATTCCTTTCAAATCGAACATGTTTTTCGAATTTCCTATGCAATTGTATTGCATAAAGACCTTCAAAAGAAGCTTACTCACGACATCCATGATCCTTTACGTAGAACGAATGAGAGGATATGAGCTTAAACTTCAAGTGATTAAGCCATTAAATCAATATCCATGCGAAAAGTCAAATCCAGAAAAGATTATCTAGAAGAAATGAATAAGTTACTCGGTAAATAGGACCTATCGGAGGAAATTAACGAATAGTTACTTCGCGTATCCATAACCGTCCCGCAGGGCAGTCCAATAAAAATCCCTCTCCAAATGATATGGAAAGGGATTCGCGAATATAAAGACTAATCTGAGAAACTTTTTTTAACTAAACCCGAGCTTAATCACCAGGCTAGAATCTTCATGGGGTTGCTGAACACTTTTTAAGTATTCAGACGGAGTCAAACCTGTTTTCTTACGGAAGGAATTTACAAAGTTTGATCGCGATAAGAATCCACATGTATAGGCAATGGATTCCAAGGTGAGGTTTTTAGCCCGACCATCATTAATCAATTCCATGGCATAATCGATACGCGCATTGTTTTTCCAATCATTGAAATTGATTCCCAGGTAATTATTATAATAGGATGTCAATTGATGATACGGAATATTGGTATCCTGTGTAATGATGGATAAGGTGAAGCCCGGTTGTAAGTAGGGTTTGCTTTTAAAATAATCTGCCAATTTACGAGATATCAAGACATTGGTTGATTCTAAATCCATCGAATCAGGAACCAAACTGCGCACCGAATCATTAAGATGATCACTAAAAACTAATTTCTCTGGAGAATATTCCTTCTTGATCGGTCTCTTTTTGTAAACACTGTATAAAATGCGTGGGAAAAAGAAGATCGCTGAATTCATGATAACAAGAAATAGTGTAGGGAGCAGCATAAACATTTTAACTTCATTGACATCCGTCACACGATAAGCTCCATGTTGGGCAAAAAGACCAATTAAAAAGGATGTAAAAAAATTCAAACCTGAACAGAGAATCAAAATTAAATACCAGTTTAGGTTTGATGGTATGGAATTCTTTTCATTGGATAGAAACTGAACACGCTGATTCATAAATATTCGAAACGCCGCTACACTGTAGATGAATCCAATCAAGGGTCTAAAAAATATGTTGTACTCAATCGGGAACAATAGGGTTTTCATTTGCATCATTTTGAAAGGATTCTGAATGATGGCCCGAATAAATTCGATTTTAACATCGGCGCTTAAAAAAACATGCGGCATGATATTAACCAAAGAAATAGCGAAAGGGAGCAAATGCCAATATTCTTTTTTCGTCAGATTTTCTGGCTGATTGGGTAATAATGACTTTTTAATATAGAGGTATAGCAGCGGCGCTGATAAATTAAACAATGGAAGAGCTCCTGGTACAAAATAGTAAAGAATGTAGGGATGGTTGGTATAAAAGATAAAGTTGCGAGTCAGTGAAAAAACACTTACTGTAAGAAAGAATAAACTTAAATAAATACTGAGTTTATTTTCTGTCGTAGTATTGACGATCAGCAACGCAGACACCATCAATCCGAAGAGTGATACAATTTCAAACATAATGATAAAATTTTTTGGTAAGAACACGGAGTAGCTTTTTCGGCTAATCTTATGATACAAACTTGATTAAATTTTGGTACAGAAGTGCGCTAACATGTACTAAAAGATGTATTGAAATTCGATTTCAAGTCAAAAGTTGCGTACCAAAATCAAATAAGAACACATTTTGAGCCAAAAACAGGACATTTAAAGGCTAATTACTGACAAAATCAAGAAATCATTCCAGAACTAAATTTGAAAAACAGTACACCTGATTAGGCCTGTATGTGATAAATTACATCCCATTGACTAGGATTTATTGTGCTTGGCGAGGTACTCGGACGGAGTCTTACCAGTTACTTTTTTGAATGCATCTACAAAATTAGCACGAGAACGGTAACCACATTGCATGGAAATCGACTCCAAGGTCAATTGCTTAGCTTCACCCGAATCAATCAATTCAATGGCATGTTTGATGCGTAATTCATTCTTCCAATCATTGAAACTTTGGTTGTAGCGCTGCTTAATGAAATAAGAAATCTGGTGAACAGGTAATTTGGTTCCGTCGGAAATTGAATTCAATGAAAATCCCATCTCCAAACAGGGCTTTGATAGCATATACTCCGAAAAGAGCCTTTCAATTTCATCCAAATCATATTTCTGGCCATCCGATTCATTCGCATGATTCGGCTTACGCGCAGATTGATTTGTTTTCCGAGATTGTTCATGAAAATATTTTTCGAAAACCAATTTGGGATGAAAAAGTGCCGTTAAAATAAAAAGCGCATTCAGAAAACGAGGCGAGGCAACTAAAGAATTGATGTATTCTGGTTGACTGGAAAACAAATTATTTGCCGGATTAATCTTTATTCCGGCATAAATGGAAATACCATAATATCCGAAAGCAAAGAAAAAACTCAAACAGTAATAGCTGTAATGATATCCTTGAACATTTTGGAATTTAAATTGATTGTTCTTGAAACTGGTGAAAAAAAGCTGGAATGCTAATAATAAGTAAATAAACGATTGACCTACGCGAAAAATAACATGAAAAAGATAAGGAAAAACCAAGGTTGGCAACTTAAAGACAATCGCAGGATTTGTTAAAAACTCGTCAATCATCCTGTTTTTTAAAGCAGCATCCATGAATATGTATGGAGATCCGTTTAGGAAAAAAAGAACCGAAGGAATAAAGTGTAATAAATGATATTTTTTGAACTTGAATTCAGGCTTAAAAACCGACAAAAAATAAATATACATTAAAGGTCCAGCAGCCATATTCAGAATGACAGAATATGGATATATGTTGGCAATAAACAATCGAAATCCTTCTGAAAGAAAAGCAAAAGACGTTACTGCAAAAAAGGAATGACAGAAGAAGAACAGCGCAAAATAAAAATTGGGGCCGAAAGGTTGAGCTCGATTGATAAAAATCAAGATGGAAAGAACTATACCGAGAACTGTTACAAAAAATATCACTTTAAATAGAACACTAGGCAGTAAATAATCTTGTATACCAAATTGATGAAGGAATTAAACGAAACTAAAGAATAAAGCGTAACTCGCGCATTTTTTAACCCTTTTTTTTGGACTAAATCTTTAAAAAATCAACAAATGATAAAAAAAAGATTGATTTTACGGTCTAGTTACACGATTACAAGCTTTTATTACATCATTCTTATAAAATAAAACTGGCTTAAATTTCCCCTTCACAAACATCTCGGACTGATCAAAAAAATGAGGCGAATTGGGATCCCCACTTTGGCCGCCGGCCAATAAGCTTACGGCCTTGACTTGGGAACCAAATTCTACTGCAGCCACAAAGCTGTTGCCATTCACGCCATACCATTTCTTGGTGCCTTGCACTGGCCGACTGGTATAAGATGGCAATTGTCCCCAAGCCGACGAGGCAAAGGGAACCGCAAGGCTCGGCTTGTTGTCATCAAACACAGGAGGCTGTTGGTTCGAAATCCGTTGAAAACGATTTACCTCTCCCCAAGTTACCTTCCAGGTCCCAAATGTCTGCTCCAAATCCTTTTTTACCTGAAGCAAGGCATCCAATAATAATGCTGGACTTGCCTCCTTCGCAAATTGACTGAAGTTAATCACCATATCGGTTTCGCCTCCAAATTGACGTATCTTGGGTATCTTGGGCAGCAAGACCTGTCCCCAGCGGATAGCAACATGTTGAGCAATCGAATTTTCATCTGCCTGAAAATTCCATGATTTCAAATTATCCATTAGCTCTTTCAGCTCTGTACGCTCTTGTCGGCTATATGCGTTTATGAGGGCAGGAATTAGCACCTCAAAAGCCGTCAACTTACGATCATAGCCCAAAGCAATCAAATCCTTTACATCCATTGATTTCACCTGCGAAAATAAGCGAAACGCATTCCTATCCCGGAAATTCTCCCCATCGGGAGCCATGTACACCGGATATTCCGATTGTAAAGGGCTTGCAGATCCCGAAACCGTAAATGGTGTCGAATTACAGTTTTGTATCCATCCTGTGACGGGATTAACTACATGAACAATTTCCTTGATCGCATGCAATCCCTTCCAATCATTCGCGCTGCTCGTTCCGTCTTGTACCAAACCCCAATCTTTCTTGGGATCTCGTATGGGAACATAGTTCCCATGCCAATAGGCAATGTTGCCAAACTTGTCGGCATACACCGTATTATTCGACGTATTCGCCCGTAATTCCATCACCTTTTGAAAGGACGCTAAACCGGTGGTTTTCGTACGAAGCCAACTCTGTTCTAAACTCTTCATGGATCGATTAAAGGAACGAACGGATATCCAATGGCCATCGCGCTTGGCCATGACAGCTCCCCGATGGGTAAAATAGGTGGTGAATTCACGCGGAGTAGATTCGCCTTTCACACGCAATACAATCTTTTTCATTTGTATTGGAAGCCATTTCCCATCCAACAAATAATACGGAATACCCAGACGAATCTCGACCTGTTCTTGATACAGGTCGGAAACATCCACTTGGCTGGACGTATGCATCCAACCGCCATATTCATTAAATCCTTGGTACACGAAAAATTGTCCCCAGGTAACTGCTCCATAGACATTCATCCCCGCTTCACTATTGACATGAATCTCCGGTCGGAAGTAAAAACTTACATGGGGATTGATGTAAAGCATGGCATTCCCTGATTTGGATAAAGATTTCCCCACCGCAAATCCATTGGAACCCATTAAATCCTCGTCTTCAACTTTTTCTGCTACACGGGTAGTGGATAAATCGCCGAGGCCGTAAAATTGCCCAACTTCCTTTTCGCTGATATCCCCGGTAGATATCGCCCCAATGGATCCGTCGGTCCATAATAGAGGATACCAAGGCTCAAAATGCGTTAACAAGGTCGGCTTAACCTCCGGATGTTTCGCTAAATAATAATTGATGCCATCCGCATAAGCGTTAAGTAATCGCTTCAACCAGCCGGGAGCTTTCGCATAATCCGCTTTAGCTTCCGCTGGATCAATGATCAAGCGCAAATATAAATCGTTCGCTAATGCACTCGGTCCATCAACTTCGGCCAGTCGGCCTAATTTCTCTATGTAATTCCGCTCTACCCGTGAAAAATCATCCTCGCATTGCGCATACATCATCCCAAAAACTGCATCAGCATCCGATTTTCCATAAATATGTGGCACACCATAAACATCTCGGTAAATCGTAACGCGCTTTGCTTGCGCCTTCCAACGCTCCGGAATCGGTTTAGCAAAAATAGATGTAGAAAGAAGGAATAGAAGTAAAAGCTTTTTCATGGTGTTGGGGGTATAAACAAAAATAGAAATTTCGGCGAAACAACGTATCCCGAGCAAAAAAAAAGCACGCAATTGCGTGCTTGGTGTTATGAAAACTTATTTCTTAGCGAACTTCTAAATAGGCTCTTTCGACCCAACCATCTTCTTTAACTAAAGCCTGTACACCGGATTCCAACGTTTTCACGCGACGCGTTATTTTTTGGGATTTTCCCTCAAGTTCGAAGGTCAATACCAAATCAAAGGGTGCAGCAGTCGAAATCTTTGTTTCTAACAAAAGATTGGCCGGGGGGGCTTTCATTTCCTTATTGGCAGCTAATAGAGTCTCGAGCACCTTACCTGTGGTATCAGCCACTTCGATCGATACACCGGAGCGTGCAGCATCTTTCGCTTTTTGCAAGAGTAAAACCACCGAATGACCATTCGTTGAGTCCAAGGTCTTTTTCTCTTCAAAGTTTACAGTGCTCGGACGTTTTTCACCACTCGCAAAAATTCGACCAAATTCAGCAACGGGCTCCAACACTTCCGTCACGGATAGAACCAAGAGGATTCCTGTGATGAACGAAGCGAACACCAATTCCTTTTTGATGGATCCACTTTTTCGATCTTTGGAATAGGCCTTGATCGAATCCCAGTTATTCAAAATGTGAAAAATCGCGAAGGAGATAAACAACAAACCAAAAATGGTATGGGTCATCTCAATAAAATGAGCCTTTTGTTTTACATAAAGCAAAATACCGGTCGTTGCCAAAATAAAAAAGGCAATCGCGACGGTCAAACTAATTAGATTTTTGTTTTTCATTTGGTTGTTTTTTTTCAAATATGTTAGTTACCCAAGAAGGAATGACCACAAATTCGACAAAAAGAGGAAATTCTCCAACATAAACCGATAACTAGGTATAAATAGTCGGTTGATGTCTTTTTAACTTGCAGTACAAAAAACCTATTTCTATTGAAAAATTTATACATCATTTTTGTGCTTGGGATTAACCTACTCGGCTTCGGACAAAATCAACCGAAAGGCAAATTAACGGGCCAGGTAATGGAGGCAAATTCCAACAATCCGATTCCTTTTTCAAGTATTCGTATTCAGACCACAAACCCGGTTAAATTAATTACGGGAGCCATTGCCAACGAGAAAGGTGAGTTCAGCATCGACGTAAACCAAGGGGTTTACGACATCATCATAGAAAGTGTTGGTTTCGAAGCAACGACACTTAAAGGTGTCCAAATCAGCAAAACAACTCAATTAGGAGCTGTTTCAGCCAAAGCAAGTACCCAAACCTTGTCCGAAGTGACAGTCAAAGGGCAAAAGGCGAGCATGGAACTCGCCTTGGATAAGCGAATTTTTAATGTAGGAACCGATGCGGCAAACAAAGGGGCAACTGCCGCTGAGATTTTGGGGAACCTCCCTTCGGTTCAAGTAAGTGGGGAAGGAGGGGTAAGTCTTCGAGGAAGTGAAAATGTCCGAATCTTGGTTGATGGTAAACCATCGACACTCGTAGGGATTAATGGTTCTTCGGGATTACAATCTTTACAAGGCAATCTCATTGATAAGGTAGAAATCATTACCAATCCTTCGGCACGTTACGAGGCAGAAGGTATGGCGGGAATTATCAACATCGTTTTAAAGAAGAATCAAAACCAAGGATTCAATGGTGCAATCGAAACCAATTTAGGCTATCCGGAGAATTTTGGGGGAACAGCGATCATCAACTATCGAAAGAATAAGTTGAATTTCTTCCTCAACTATGGTCTCTTTTACCGTCGGACACCTGGCAGAGGCAAACTCTATCAAGAAGTATATACTGGAGAGCAAACCGATTATTTGGAACAATCGAGTAAAAATAATGTAACGGGTTTGGTCAATAACGTTCGTGGAGGAGCAGATTACTTCTTCAATGATAAAACGATTTTAACTGCGTCATACATCTTTCGGAGCACACATGTAAGACGCATAACAGATTTCTATTATTTAGATTACCGAAAGGCCCTGAGTAATTTGTATTCAGATACCTATCGCCAGCAAGATGAAAAGGAAACCGAACCTAATGCCGAATATGCCTTGACCTTTAAGAAATCCTTCACGAAAAAAGGGAAGGAGTTCACCGCTGACTTACGCTACTTGGACTATTGGGAACAATCCGACCAAATCTATACCCAGACCAGTAAATTCGGTGATGGAAGTCCATTTACAGCCAATTCACTGGTACAAAAAGCCCTGAATGATGAATATGAGCGTCAGTGGATCTTACAAGCTGATTACACCAATCCTTTAGGAAAAGATGGGAAGATTGAAATGGGCTTACGGACAAGTTTTCGAGATATGATTAACGATTATATTGTAACCCAAAAACAAGCCAATGGTAGTTTTGCGGTCATTCCAGGACTTCAAAACCTGTTTGATTACCAAGAAAATATTTCGGCGGCCTATTTCATTTTAGGCAATAAACAGAACAAATTATCCTATCAATTTGGTCTACGAGGGGAAATAACCGATATCCAAACGGAATTGAGACAAACCCAAGAAAAGAATCCCCGAAATTATGCGAATCTATTTCCAAGCGCACATTTTACCTATACCTTCAACCCCAATAGCTCCTTGCAATTGGGTTACTCGCGTCGGGTTCGTCGGCCGACCTACAATGAGTTAAGCCCCTTCGTTACTTTCTCTGATAACCGAAATTTCTTTTCAGGAAACCCTAATTTGGACCCTGAATTCACGAATTCATTTGACTTGGGTCATTTAAAATATTTTGAGGCCGGCAGTTTAAGTTCGTCCATCTATTACCGTCATACGACCGGGAAAATCGATCAAATCCGAACGGTCGATGCGCAAGGATTCGCCAAGAGTATGCCACAGAATTTTGCTGACCAACAATCTATGGGACTTGAACTAACAAGTTCTTTCAATGTATCAAAATCTTACAAGGCTGATGTAAGTTTCAATGCTTTTCGAGCAAAAATAGATGCTAGAAACGTCGATGCTAATTTTTTTGTGGATACCTATTCATGGTTTCTTCGACACACATCTCGCATCAAATTAGGTGCTGGTATCGATGGCCAGTTACGTGCCAACTACGAGGCTCCTCAAAAAACGGCTCAGGGCATCCGTGGGCACATTGCTTGGATGGACTTATCGGCTACCAAAGATGTGATGCAGGGAAAAGGTACTTTGAGTATAAATATCTTGGATGTTTTTAATTCGCGAATAATGCGCTCTGAAATTTTTGGCGGAACTTTTTACACAAACCGTGAAATGCAGGGCAGATTAAGACAAATAAATATTACTTTTAACTATCGATTAAATACCACCAAGCAAGCCGCTAAACAGCGACGCAGCATGATGGACGAAGAGAATTAAGTGTAAATAACATGAAACAAAGAATTTTACTCGCCGCCGGCCTTTTCCAAGTTTTGACATTTGCTTGTACGAGCTCACAGGATAAATCGGTGTATCAGGTCATTTTTGAAGACCAAGATCAGATTGCTGAACGTGCCAAAGCTGCCAAAGAAAAATTACCCATCAAGATAACTGAGGGCATGGAGATTACCCGTTGGGCCTCTGACAGCCTTGCGCCAGACCCCGTTGCCATTGATATCGATGATCAAGGAGCCGTTTACCTAAATTCCACAAATCGGGGAAAAGTATCTGAATTTGACATTCGTGGTCACCGGGATTGGATGACAGAATCCATCGGATTTCAAACGGTTGAGGACCGAAAGGCGTTCTTGCATCGCACCTTTGCACCGGAAAATTCAGAAAAAAACGCTTGGTTGCCCGACTTGAATGGAGATGGCATTCACGATTGGCATGATTTAACTGTTGAAAAGGATGAAATCTGGAAAGTGGAGGATAAGAATGGGGATGGTTATGCTGACCAAAGTACGCGTATCCTCAATCAATTCAATCAAGAGGTAACGGATGTAGCGGGTGGTTTATTGGTTCGTAAAAAAGATGCTTTCGTGGCGATTGGACCCGATTTATGGCGTTTAGACAATACGAATAAGAAAGGACTTTGGACAAATGCTAAATCCAT
>JACCDK011827297.1_pt1 | contig 15235 bp, 12 predicted proteins | sample 7445871 | NCBI WGS metagenome assembly JACCDK01 (sample SAMN15323436, study PRJNA562643) | freshwater metagenome | isolation source: river surface water | place: USA:Blue River Watershed | collected 2017-08-15 | reverse complement strand
TTGCGCTAAATGCGCAAGGGTTGGTCGTACCTGGTGTCGGCGCTTTTGCTGCGTGTATGCGCGGTTTAGTCGCCGTTGGGGGAGATGAGATTGTTCGCGAACGCGTGGCCAAGCAACGTCCAACTCTCGGCATTTGTGTAGGAATGCAGATTCTTTTTAGAGATGGCGACGAACATGCAGATGGACTATTGCATCAAGGCGTTGGTATTTGGCAAGAGAGCATTACAAAGTTAGATGCTCCCATTCTTCCCCACATGGGTTGGAACACTGTTGATGTATCGTCGAATTCAACGCTCTTTAATGGGATTGCAGATCAATCCTTCTACTTCGTGCACTCGTATGCGGCGAAGAAAGCGGTGGGTCTTTCGCAAGCGTGGAGCAACCACGGTGAAAAATTTCTCGCAGCAGTTGAAGATGGTGCAATTGCGGCGACACAATTCCATCCCGAAAAATCTGGTGACGCCGGGCTGGCCTTAATAAAGAACTGGGTGGGAACGTTATGACACAGAGCAATTACCTCGAACTCTTGCCCGCAGTAGATGTAAAAGATGGCAAAGCTGTTCGCCTAGTTCAAGGTGAACTAGCTCAAGAAAGTATTTATGGAGCACCACTTGAAGTTGCGCTGGAATTTCAGGCAGCGGGCGCCGAATGGCTTCACCTGGTAGATCTTGATGCTGCCTTTGGGCGTGGTGAAAATACATCTTTATTAGCCGAAGTGGTTGGCCGCCTTGATATCAAAGTAGAACTCTCTGGTGGAATTCGCGATGACGAGTCTTTACGGCGCGCTCTGGCCACAGGCTGTACGCGTGTAAATCTTGGTACCGCCGCGCTCGAGAATCCAGAATGGACTGCGCGAGTAATTGCCGAACACGGCGATCGAATTGCAGTCGGTCTGGATGTTCGTGGACATGTTCTCGCGGCACGTGGCTGGACAAAAGAAGGCGGAGATTTATTTGAAACCATCGAACGCTTAGAACGCGATGGATGTAGTCGTTATGTTGTTACGGATGTTACAAAAGATGGAACTTTGCAAGGCCCTAATCTTGAACTGCTTAAAGAAGTTTGCGCTGCGACAAAGAAGCCGGTCGTAGCAAGTGGTGGCATCTCATCGCTACTAGATATTCAGGCACTTTCTTCACTTCACGCAATTGGCGTTGAAGGTGCAATCGTCGGTAAAGCCCTATATGCCGGTGCATTTACTTTGCAAGAAGCGCTGACCCTAACTAAGGGCGCAAAGTAAATGGCGTTATCTGTTCGCATCATTCCCTGTCTTGATGTCACCGACGGTCGAGTTGTTAAGGGAGTTAACTTCACTGATTTAGTTGATGCTGGTGATCCAGTAGAAATGGCATCGCTATATAACTTAGAAGGCGCCGACGAGTTAACTTTTCTTGATATCTCAGCAAGTAGCAGTAACCGCGAGACGACCTTAGATGTTGTTCGTAAAACCGCCGAGCAGGTTTTTATTCCGCTAACCGTAGGCGGTGGAATTCGTTCGGTCGATGATGTCGACCGATTGTTACGCGCGGGAGCCGACAAGGTTTCAATTAATACCTCCGCCATCGCGCGCCCAGAGTTGATTGCAGAGATTGCCGATCGCTTTGGCTCTCAAGTATTAGTTATCTCTATCGATGCCCGTCGCGCGCGAACGGAATCAGGTTTTGAAGTTACAACTCACGGCGGACGTCAGAGCGCTGGTTTAGATGCGCTGGCCTGGGTGGAAAAAGCTTGCGCACTTGGCGCTGGTGAAATTCTTCTCAACTCTATGGATGCTGACGGCACCCGCGCCGGTTATGACATCGGCATGATCACCGCAGTCCGTGCAATTTCCAAAGTCCCATTAATCGCAAGCGGTGGAGCCGGAGCGCTAGAAGATTTTGCGGCTGCCCTTGATGCAGGAGCAGATGCCTTGCTGGCAGCGAGCGTCTTTCACTTCGGAGTTCACCGAATTGGTGATGTTAAGCGTTACTTAAGCGCTCAGGGTTATTCCATTCGCAACAACGTATCCGCTTAAGGCAGAATACGAACATGAGCGCCGCACTTCCCGCAGATATCGCAGCGCGTTTGAAAGATGGCGCCGACCTGATTCCAGCGATCGCGCAAGATGCGACCACCGGTGAAGTTTTAATGCTCGCCTACATGAACTCTGATTCTCTGGCACAAACCCTGACTACTGGCCGCGCAACTTATTGGAGCCGCAGCCGCAATGAAATTTGGATAAAGGGCGCAACTTCTGGGCATACCCAAGAAGTACTTTCCATCTCACTCGATTGCGATGGCGATGCGATTTTGTTGAAGGTCAATCAATTGGGCGCCGCATGTCACACCGGCGATAAAACTTGTTTTCATAACCCCCTTCAATTCGGTGCGGGTAATTAATGCAACTCTCTGAATTTCGCGAATACGCAAAGAACTACAACGTCATTCCTGTTTATCGCAAGCTACTTGCCGATGGTGAAACACCGCTTGGCGTTTACCGCAAGATTGCTAAAAATGAAGCGTCCACATTTCTTTTGGAGTCGGCAGAGCATGGGGGAGTGTGGTCACGTTATTCATTTATCGGTGCACATTCGCAGGCAACGCTTAGCGAGAAAGACGGAAAAGCAATTTGGGTAGGAACCGCACCTGCGGGCGCTCCAGTTGGGATTGATCCTCTAGAAGCACTTCGACTTTCTGCTTCGCACCTTAAATCTCCGAAAATTGCTGGACTACCTCCGCTTACTGGTGGCTTAGTTGGATACATGGGATATGACGCGGTGCGTAGACTCGAAAAACTTCCTTCACATAGCGAAAGAGATATTCCACTTCCCGAGATCGCCTTTATGTTAACGAGTGATCTCGCAGTTATGGATCACGCCGAAGGCACGATTACATTGATTGCCAACGCAATCAACTGGGATGGAAGCAATGAAAGAATTGATGAAGCATTTAACGATGCCCAACTTCGTTTGGATCGTATGCAAGCCGATCTTCAGGGATCACTTCCTGGTTATATCGACCAAATACCAGAACGCGACACCCCAAAATTTACTCAGAATATTTCTAGCGCTGACTTTAAAGCCAAGGTGTTGCAAGCCAAGGAAGAGATTGTTGCTGGTGAGGCTTTCCAGATAGTTCTCTCGCAACGTTTTGCCATGGAGTGCAACGCTGATGCGTTAGATGTTTACCGTGCGTTACGACTTCATAATCCAAGTCCATATATGTATTTGTTCCGCTTCACGGATGGAATTGAAGTGGTTGGTTCTAGCCCTGAAGCGCTAGTTAAGGTAACGGGTAAAGAAGTGATGGTTCATCCCATCGCCGGAACGCGTAAGCGATCTGCGTCAGCCGAAGAAGACCATCGCCTGGGTGAAGAACTATTGGCTGACCCTAAAGAGCGCGCTGAACATTTAATGTTGGTCGACTTGGGACGAAATGATCTTGGCCGCATCTCAACTCCAGGATCTGTTGAAGTAATTGATTTCATGCACATCGAACGTTATTCACATGTCATGCATATCGTTTCTACGGTTATTGGCGAGCTTGCTGTTTCTTCATCACCAGTCGATGCCCTCTTTGCCGTCTTCCCGGCTGGCACGCTATCGGGCGCGCCTAAGCCACGTGCCATGGAGATAATTGAAGAACTAGAACCAACTAGACGTGGACTCTATGGCGGAGCAATTGGTTATATAGATTTCACTGGCAATATCGATACTTGCATCGCTATCCGCACCGCTTTGATTTATAACAAGATGGCTTATGTTCAAGCCGGAGCCGGGGTTGTTGCAGATTCAGATCCCGAGTCCGAGAACCAAGAGTGTGCAAATAAAGCTGCCGCTGTTCTCGGTGCGGTAAGCGCCGCTAATCGAATGCGACCAAGTAATGTCTGATCTCGCACAAATCCTCCTTTCAATAGTCGTTATTGCTTCTCTAACTCTCTTCATCTCGAAGAGATTTCGTATTTCTAAACGCTACGAGCGCCAAGCCAAAACCGGCCAGCCACTTAATTCGTGGAGTGCGCTAGACCAAGGCATCGATCCGAGCCAGAACGAATCAGATAAGCAATGAGTGTTTTAGATTCCATCATCGAGGGTGTACGTGAAGATTTAGCCAAGCGCCGTAAATCTCTGAGCCAAATCCACGAAGAGATGTCACAGGCTGCGCCAGTTCGCGATGCTCATACTGCTTTAGCGGGGGATGAGATGAAGGTAATCGCCGAAGTAAAGCGATCATCTCCAAGTAAGGGTGCGCTATCTACAATTGCCGATCCTGCAGCCTTGGCAGATAAGTATGAAAGTGCCGGAGCAAGCGTCATTAGCGTTTTGACTGAAGAGCGTCGCTTCAAAGGTTCACTTGCTGATCTAGATGCTGTACGAACCCGAGTAAATATTCCAATATTGCGAAAAGATTTCATGGTTGATGAATACCAATTTTTTGAAGCTCGCGCACATGGTGCTGATGTAATCCTTTTGATTGTTGCCGCGCTCTCAAAGAGTCAATTGAAAGATTTCTTCGATATCGCAACCGAACTACAGATGGCATCTTTAATTGAAGTTCACACAGCCGATGAACTCGAGCGTGCTTTGGAAATTAATCCAAGAATTGTCGGTGTTAACTCTCGAAGTTTGAAGACGCTAGATGTTGATGCCAGCGCTTTTACAGATTTAATTCCACGCATTCCAAGTGGCTTAATCCGAGTCGCCGAATCGGGGATCTCATCGCGTCGCGATGTTGAGTTTGCGCAGAGCGCAGGAGCAGGGGCGATACTGGTCGGTGAAGCGCTCGTCACATCTGGCGATCCAGATTTGGCAATGCGGACCTTATTAGGTCGAGGGTAGGCTTAATCCCATGTCGACTACGCCGCAAGAAGATCTCTCATCGATCTTGGGACACTTTGGTCCCTTCGGCGGGCGCTTTGTTCCGGAAGCGCTGATCAACGCGCTCGAAGAACTTGAAGAAGCGCATCGTGTTTCACAACAGGATCCAACTTTCGTTGCCGAGCTATCAGAACTACATCGCACTTACACAGGGCGCCCCAGCATCATCACCGAAGCAAAACGCTTTGCTGAACATGCAGGTGGTGCACGCGTTATTTTAAAGCGCGAAGATCTAAACCACACCGGTAGTCACAAGATCAATAATGTTTTAGGTCAAGCTTTATTAACAAAGCGCATGGGCAAGAAGCGAATCATCGCCGAGACCGGCGCCGGACAACATGGCGTGGCATCTGCAACTGCTGCGGCGTTAATGGGCCTCGAGTGCGTTGTCTATATGGGCGAAGAAGATACCAAGCGCCAAGCGTTAAACGTGGCCCGCATGAAATTACTCGGCGCAGAAGTTGTTCCAGTAACTTCAGGATCAAAAACGCTAAAGGATGCCATCAACGAAGCGATGCGCGACTGGGTTACCAATGTTGAAACAACACATTACTTACTTGGGACAGTTGCTGGACCACATCCATTCCCAACTATGGTCCGCGACTTCCACAAGATCATCGGCGAAGAAACCCGCGAACAAGTTCTCGCACTAACTGGACGACTCCCTGATGCTGTACTTGCCTGCGTAGGCGGCGGATCAAATGCCATAGGTATTTTCCATCGCTTCATCTCTGATCCATCAGTACGTTTAATCGGTTTAGAAGCCGGCGGCGATGGAGTTGAAACAGGTCGTCATGCTGCGACGATTACTGGTGGAACACCAGGAGTTCTTCACGGAACACGTTCATACGTTTTGCAAGATGCCAATGGTCAAACAGTTGAGTCACATTCAATTTCAGCAGGTCTTGATTACCCAGGCGTTGGTCCTGAGCATGCATACCTACACGACATTGGCCGCGCCGAATATCGCGCAATCACCGATGAACAAGCGATGCACGCCTTTGCGCTTCTATCAAAGACCGAAGGAATTATTCCCGCGATCGAAACCGCACACGCGCTAGCAGGTGCGCTACAAGTTGGAAATGAACTTGGTAAAGATGCAATCATCGTTATCAATCTCTCAGGTCGTGGCGATAAAGATGTGCAGACCGCTGCACAATACTTTGGAATTCCCCTCGATTAATGACCGCTTTAGATAATCTCTTTGAGAAGGTGCGATCTGAAAATCGCGCCGCTCTAATTGCTTACATCCCTGCAGGATTTCCATCTCAGGCTGGTTGCGAAAAGGTAATCCAAGCCTTTGTAGACGCGGGTGTAGATGCTATTGAAATCGGTTTTCCATATAGCGATCCAGTTATGGATGGTCCAACTATCCAGGCAGCAGCAGTTACTGCTCTTGAAAATGGAACCGGTGCGGCTGAAGTTATGTCAGCTTTGAAAGTTGCAACAGATGCTGGTGTAGCTGCAGTTGTTATGACGTACTGGAACCCCATCGAACGCTTCGGGGTAGATGCCTTTGCGCAAGCAATTGCGGCTAATGGCGGTTCAGGTGTGATTACTCCAGATTTAACTATCGAAGAATCTAATCAATGGCTCGGTGCCACCAAAGCCAATTCCATAAATCCGATTTATGTAGTTGCGCCAAGTACATCAGATGCACGACTTCCTAAGGTGACTTCGGCTTGCGGAGGATTTGTTTACGCAGCAAGTTTGATGGGCGTAACGGGAGCACGTAACTCTGTTTCTTCAGGAGCAGCGGATCTCGTAGCGCGAATTCGCAAATCTACGGATCTGCCAATTGCTGTCGGTTTAGGCGTTTCAACTCGCGAACAAGCTAAAGGCGTTGCAGCTTATGCCGATGGCGTAATCGTTGGTTCGGCATTTATAAAAGCGTTGCAAGATGCGCCCAATGAACAAGCCGGACTTGCTGCAGTTACCGAACTTGCGAAGGAATTAGCGAAAGGTGTGCGTGAAGGACGTTGAGTAAATTTGAGAAAGCGCAACCATGGATCGGACTTTTAGCAAGACTTGTTCTGGGAGGAGTCCTCTTCGCTGCGGGTTATCTAAAGATAGATAAGTTAGATATTTCCCAGATGGCGGTGCGTTCATATGAATTGCTTCCAATTTCAATCGCTAATTTCTTGGGAATCTTTCTACCTTTCTTTGAAGTTGCCATTGGCCTCTTGCTAATCCTTGGTGCAGCCACGCGAGTAGTTGCCGCGCTTGGCGGTTTCACGATGTTCATCTTTATCATCGCTATCTCACAGGCGTGGGCTCGAGGGCTCAATATCGATTGTGGGTGTTTCGGTGGTGGCGGATCTGTCGCACCGGGCGAGACTCGCTACCTTCAGGAGATTCTCAGAGATGCTGGGTTGGTCGCATTGGCTCTATTCTTGCTCCGCTACCCAGCAACGAAATTTTCAGTAGATAAGCACCAATCCAAAACCAGCTTAGGAGAGATGGAATAAAGATGGCACAAGCGAAGAAAGCTAATGGCGGAAAAGATAACTTCACTCGCAACCTCGTAATCGGTGTAGTTGTTGGTGTTGTACTTATCATGTTGGTACCAACCGTCCTTTCTAAGCAAGGCGATTCCAGCGCGGCAATTCCTGCCAGTGTCTCGGCAGAAGATGGTTACGGAATCGTCTTTAACAAAGAGTTAACCGATGTCCCATTCATCGAAATTTACGAAGATTTTCAGTGCCCAGCATGTGCCCGCTTTGAAGCAATTAGCGGTGAGTACATTGAAGATTTGATCGCTGAGAAGAAGGCGAAAGTTGCCTTCCATATGCTCTCCTTCCTTGGTGGCGAATCGCAATTAGCAGCGAACGCGTCTGCTTGCGCTGCCGATCAAGATAAATTCTTAGCATTCCACAAGACTCTCTACGCCAACCAACCTGCAGAAAATTCAGGTGCCTGGACTTCACAATACTTTGCAACTCTTGGACTTGGTCTCGGAATCGCAAGCCCTGATTACGACAAATGTATTCAAAATCAGGACTACTTAGGGTGGGTTAAGAACGTTGCCGAAGAAGGTGCAAAGCGAAATATCAATTCAACCCCAACCGTTTTAATTAATGGCAAGGAAATTGATCGCAATACCGCTTACGGAAGTCTCGGCGACTTCATGCTTGCAGTTGAAAAAGCTTAAATAACTTTTTCATGAATCGCTCGATACCAACTCCGAATATTTCGCAGTTTTCTATCGGTCCATTCACTGTACATTTCTATGCACTATGCATAATTGCTGGAATCGCTATTGCGATTTGGTTGGGTAATAAGCGCCTGTCAGCTCTTGATCAATCTTTACAAGGGGTTGTATCCGAAGTAGCGGTTATCGCTGTACCGTCAGGAATTATTGGCGGAAGGCTTTATCACGTCGCAACTACGCCAGAAGATTTCTTCGGAAAAAGTGGCGAACTCCTTGCGATCTTCAAGATCTGGCAAGGTGGTTTGGGAATTTGGGGCGCAATCTCACTCGGCGCACTCGGTGCCTTTATCTCCTACAAGAACTTGTCAAAGAAAATGGCGTTACCAAGCTTTGGAGTCTTTCTCGATGCAATCGCTCCCGGAATTCTCTTCGCCCAAGCAATTGGTCGATTCGGTAACTGGTTTAACGCCGAACTCTTCGGTCGCCCACTCGACACCTGGTGGGGCTTGTCGATTCCTTACAAGTATCGCCCAAGCGGTTATGGATTGATCGAAACTTTCCATCCCACATTTGCCTATGAAGCGATTTGGTGCAGCCTTATTGCAATTTCTTTAATTCGCTTCGCCGACAAGTGGTCAGCCGGTTGCACCTTTGCGGCATATGTTGCGGCATATTCATTTGGCCGCTTCTTTATCGAATCTATCCGCATCGATGCCGCTCACAACTTTGCAGGGATGCGCATAAATCAATGGGTAAGCCTGGCGCTTCTTGCGATTGCAGCCGTGATTTTTCTGCGACTACGCGAAAGAGACAAGTCGTAAGCCTGCCCAATTTTGCAGGACTCATCAGGTAGGCTCTAAATATGGCTCTTGAAGATGTCTATCAACGAAATCTGCAACACCGTACGCATCGTGCGGGTTGGCTTCGTGCCGCGGTGCTCGGTGCAAATGATGGTTTGGTTTCAACCGCATCGCTAATGATTGGTGTCACTGCCGCAAAAGCAGGCGGTGCAGATGCGCAAGGTTTCTTAATTACCGCAGGCGTCGCCGGAATTGTTGCTGGCGCTATGTCGATGGCAGTAGGCGAGTATGTTTCCGTTCGCTCTCAGAATGACATTGAAGAATCAGATCGCTTACTAGAAATTGAGCATTTGGCGATCGATCCTGATGCTGAACTTCAAGAACTCCAACAGATCTATATTCAGCGTGGCCTAAGTTTCGAGCTCGCTCTTGAAGTTGCCAAGGCGATGCATGATCGCGATCCACTTGAGGCGCACCTGCGTGATGAACTTGGCCAGCATCCCCACACCAAAGCGCGCCCGGTGCAAGCGGCGATCGCATCCGCAGCAGCATTCACTTCGGGCGGATTGATTCCCTTCCTGGGTGCATTTGCACCAACTCCCGGCAAAGTCGCATTCAGTATCGTCGCATTTACAATCGTGGGCTTAATCTTTACGGGAATAGTTAGCGCTAAAACTGCTGGTTCAAAGCTGTTGGCCCCAACTCTGCGCGTGATTCTGGGGGGATGTATAGGTATGGCCATCACCGCAGGAATCGGCCAAGCCCTCCACTTGAGCGGTATTTAAACTCACTTACCCTAGGCTTATTCGACATTGGGCTCATTCGGGAGTGCCGAATACCCTAAACAGTTGCTACTCTTTTGCATCTACCACCGCCTGCGGTGAGATTTATCGGGCCAAAGTTGTCCCACTTATCCTTTCAAGTTTTTAGTCAAGAACAAATAAAAACTAATAAGTGTGAACAACAGGAGCGTGTAACAGATGGCCCTTCCATCTAACTACCCAGCACAACAGGGACTTTACGATCCCGCAAACGAGCATGATGCATGCGGCGTTGCCATGGTTGCTACTCTAAATAAAGTTGCCACACATGAGATTGTGGAAAAGGCGCTAACTGCACTTCGTAACCTCGAGCATCGTGGCGCATCTGGTGCAGAACCAGATAGCGGTGATGGTGCAGGAATTCTGATTCGCGTTCCGGATGCTTTTTATCGCGCGGTCGTAGATTTCCAACTTCCCGCTGAAGGCCAATACGCAACAGGTATCGCTTTCGTTGCGCAAGGTGCAGAAGTTCGTGCTGAAATTTCTAAAATCGCTGTCGAAGAAGGTTTAACCATTCTTGGTTGGCGCGAATTGCCAATTAACGCGGCATCACTCGGCAAGACTGCAATTTCGGTTATGCCAAAGTTTGAACAAGTTTTTATCTCCGGCAATAAAGGCGAATCTGGAATTGCGCTAGATCGCTTAGCTTTCTGTCTTCGCAAGCGCGCTGAACATTCACTAGATCTTTACTTCCCATCACTTTCTTCCCAAACAATTGTTTATAAGGGAATGGTCACAACCGGACAACTTGAAGAGTTCTTTCCAGATTTAAGCGATGCGCGCGTAGTTTCACCTCTTGCTCTCGTGCACTCGCGCTTTTCTACAAATACTTTTCCGTCTTGGCCATTGGCTCATCCATATCGATTTATTGCACACAACGGTGAGATCAATACCGTTAAAGGTAACCGCAACTGGATGCGCGCCCGCGAATCACTTCTGGCAAGCGAGTTAATTCCGGGAGATCTAAGCCGCCTCTTTCCGATCGTTGAAATGTCAGGATCTGACTCGGCATCTTTTGATGAAGTTCTAGAGCTTCTTTACTTAGGCGGTCGTTCACTTCCGCACTCAGTTTTGATGATGATCCCGGAAGCTTGGGAAAATCACACAACGATGTCGCAGAAACGTCGCGACTTTTACGCCTTCCATGCATCTCTTATGGAGCCTTGGGATGGACCAGCATGCGTGACTTTCACAGATGGCCATCAAGTAGGCGCTGTTCTAGACCGCAACGGTTTACGTCCTTCGCGTTTCTGGGTTACCGATGACGGTCTCGTAGTACTTGCATCCGAAGTAGGCGTTCTCGATTTCCCTGCTGAAAAAATTGTTCGCAAAGGTCGTTTGCAACCAGGCAAAATGTTCTTAGTTGATATCGAAGCCGGTCGCATCATTGAAGATGATGAGATTAAGGATTCACTTGCTGATGCCGCTCCTTATGGAGAATGGCTACATGCCGGAATCATGAAGTTATCCGAACTTCCATCTCGCGAGCACATTGTTTATCCGCACTCATCAGTTGTTCGTCGCCAACGCGCCTTTGGTTACACCGAAGAAGAACTTCGCATCTTGATCACACCTATGGCCAAGAACGGTATGGAAGCACTCGGTTCAATGGGAACCGATACTCCAATCGCTGCGCTCTCTGAAAAACCACGTTTGCTATTTGATTACTTCTCACAACTCTTTGCTCAAGTAACAAACCCACCACTTGATGCCATTCGTGAAGAACTAGTTACCAGTCTTGGTGGATCGATCGGCCCAGAGCACAACTTGCTCGATCCAGGCCCATCATCTTGTCGTCAGATTTCACTTGCCTTCCCAGTGATTGATAACGATGAACTTGCCAAGATCATCCACGTAAATGCCGATGGCGATCACCCAGGTTTAGCTGCCTATGTTGTTCGCGGACTTTTCCCAGTATCAGGCGATGGAAACACACTTCACACACGGCTTGAAGAAATTAAGCGCGAAGTATCTGATGCGATTTCAGCAGGTGCACGCATCATCGTTCTTTCAGATCGTGATGGCGATGCCGAAGATGCACCAATTCCTTCTCTGCTTCTTACTGCAGCAGTTCACCACCATTTAATCCGTGAAAAGACCCGTACCAAAGTTGGCCTGGTTGTAGAAGCCGGTGATGTTCGCGAAGTTCACCACGTCGCTCTCCTCATTGGTTATGGCGCAGCAGCAGTAAACCCTTACCTTGCGATGGAATCTGCTGAAGATCTAGTTCTTCAAGGAGTCATCACTGGAATCACTCCAGAAAAGGCTGTCCGCAACATTATTAAGAGTTTAGGTAAAGGCGTTCTTAAGGTTATGTCGAAGATGGGCATTTCTACAATTGCTTCTTACACCGGTGCTCAAGTATTCGAAGCGATCGGGCTTTCACAAGATGTGGTTGATGAGTACTTCGCCGGAACAACTTCACGCCTTGGTGGAATCAGTCTCGACACTATCGCTGAAGAAACTATCGCCCGACACCACATCGCTTATCCGCCTGGGGGAGCACTTCCTGGAGCCAAGCGCCTGCCGATCGGCGGCGAATACCAATGGCGCCGTGATGGTGAGCCACATCTATTCAATCCTGAAACCGTCTTTGCACTTCAACACTCAACTCGTTCCAAGCGTTACGACATCTTCAAGCGCTACACCAGCAAGGTAGATGGTCAAAGCAAAGAGTTAATGACATTGCGCGGACTCTTCGCCTTTAAAGAAGGTGCACGTCCGGCAATTTCTATTGATGAAGTTGAACCGATCTCTGAGATCGTAAAGCGCTTCTCAACAGGTGCGATGTCCTGGGGTTCTGTTTCGCAAGAAGTTCACGAAACTCTTGCTATCGCCATGAACCGTCTTGGTGCGAAATCAAATACCGGCGAAGGCGGCGAAGATCCTGCGCGATTTGTACCTATGGAGAATGGTGACTCTAAGCGCAGCGCAATCAAGCAAGTTGCCAGCGGTCGCTTCGGTGTAACAAGTAATTACTTGGTTAATGCTGATGATATTCAGATCAAGATTGCCCAAGGCGCAAAACCAGGCGAAGGTGGACAACTTCCAGGTAACAAGGTCTATCCGTGGATTGCAAAGGTTCGTTACTCAACGCCTGGCGTGGGATTGATTTCGCCACCACCGCACCACGATATTTACTCGATTGAAGATCTTGCGCAACTTATTCATGATCTTAAGAACGCCAATAAGAATGCACGCATTCACGTAAAACTCGTCGCCGAAGTTGGCGTGGGTACCGTTGCTGCGGGTGTTAGCAAGGCGCATGCTGATGTCGTTCTGATTTCGGGACACGATGGCGGAACGGGTGCATCACCACTTACTTCGCTAAAACATGCCGGAGCTCCTTGGGAACTTGGCCTCGCTGAAACTCAACAGACGCTTCTACTCAACGGCTTGCGTGATCGCATCGTTGTTCAAGCAGATGGACAGTTAAAGACTGGACGCGATGTCGTAATCGCAGCGCTGCTTGGCGCCGAAGAATATGGTTTTGCAACTGCGCCACTTGTAGTCTCTGGTTGCGTCATGATGCGCGTCTGCCACTTGGATACTTGTCCAGTAGGGGTTGCGACTCAGAACCCAGAACTGCGCAAGCGCTTTACTGGCAAGCCAGAGTTTGTTGAAACGTTCTTCGAATACATCGCCGAAGAAGTTCGTGAAATCTTGGCCAGCCTTGGTTTCCGCACTCTGCAAGAAGCAATTGGCCACGTTGAGTATCTCGATACCCGCGATGCGGTTAGCCACTGGAAAGCCAGCGGCCTAGATCTTGCTCCGCTATTAGTTCGCCCAGATGTTGATTCACCTCTACATCGCACCACCGTTCAAGATCATGGTTTAGCGGCAGCGCTCGATAACAAGTTAATCGAACTTGCAGCACCTGCTCTAGAAAAGGGTGAGAGCGTTCGCATTGATCTTCCGGTGCGAAATGTTAATCGCACCGTTGGCACGATGCTGGGTGCAGAAGTAACTCGACGTTACGGCGCAGAAGGACTACCTGCCGGAACTATCGATGTAACCCTTCATGGTTCAGCCGGTCAATCACTCGGTGCCTTCTTGCCACAAGGCGTGGTTATTCGCATGTATGGCGATAGCAATGACTACGTAGGTAAGGGAATTTCTGGCGGTCGTGTGATCGTTCGCCCAGATGAGCGTGCGACTTTCGCTTCACATGAGAATGTGATCGCCGGAAACGTCATTGGTTACGGATCTACATCAGGTCAGATCTACATCCGCGGCTTAGTTGGTGAACGTTTCTGCGTTCGCAACTCTGGCGCAACAGCAGTTGTTGAAGGCATTGGCGATCATGGTTGCGAATACATGACTGGCGGCACCGTCGTAGTACTCGGTCGCACCGGTCGTAACTTTGCAGCAGGTATGTCAGGCGGTCGCGCATTTGTTCTGGATCTAAATCCTGCACAAGTAAATGGCGAACTCGTAGATATCTTGGCCGTTCCGGAAGATCAAAAAGAAATTCTCAAGGCGCTGGTATCTGACTTCTTCACCGAAACTGGATCCGAAGTTGCAGCTGAGCTTCTTGCAGATTGGAACTCTGCGCTAAATCGCATCTCCTTGGTTATGCCACGCGATTACGCAAGAGTTTTGGCAGCGATTGAACGTGCCACAAAAGATGGTTTACCGGTAGATCAATATGTAATGGAGGTAGCAGCAAATGGCTGATCCAAAGGGATTTTTAACCACACCGCGCGAGACTCCAAAGCGTCGTCCAGTTGATGTGCGCATCAAGGACTGGCATGAAGTCTACGAACCACAGAGTTTCGAACACTTGCAGAAGCAGGCTGGGCGTTGCATGGATTGCGGAATTCCTTTCTGTCACCAAGGTTGCCCACTCGGAAATTTGATTCCAGAGTGGAACGATTTAATGTGGCGCGGCGATAAGGATCAAGCAATTGATCGACTTCACGCAACCAATAACTTCCCTGAATTCACCGGTCGACTCTGCCCTGCGCCATGTGAAACTGCATGCGTCGTTGGAATCAACGCCGATGCCGTAACAATTAAGCAAGTTGAACTTCGCACTATTGAAGAAGCATTTGGTGCGGGCAATGTGAAGCCGCTTCCTCCGGAGCGTTTAACTGGCAAAACCGTCGCGGTTATTGGTTCAGGACCAGCAGGTCTTGCCGCGGCGCAACAGTTGACTCGCGCAGGTCACACGGTTGCGGTCTACGAACGCGCTGACAAGATCGGTGGATTGCTGCGTTATGGAATTCCAGAATTCAAGATGGAGAAGAACATTCTCGATCGTCGCCTTACCCAAATGGAGAAAGAAGGAACCCGCTTTCGTCCAGGTGTTGATGTTGGTGGCGAACTAACTGGAGCCGATCTTCGCAAGAAATACGATGCGATTGTTCTCGCCGTTGGCGCAACTCAATGGCGTGATCTTCCAATTAAGGGTCGCGAAAATAAAGGAATTTATCAAGCGATGGAGTTCTTGCCGTGGGGAAATAAACAAGCTCTCGGTGAAGTAGTCAATCCAGAGATCAATGTCGCTGGTAAGCATGTCGTAATTCTCGGTGGGGGAGACACCGGTGCAGATTGCCTTGGTACTTCCATTCGTCAAGGCGCAGCAAGCGTGACTCAATTAGAAAT
>JACCDK010571197.1_pt1 | contig 15243 bp, 15 predicted proteins | sample 7445871 | NCBI WGS metagenome assembly JACCDK01 (sample SAMN15323436, study PRJNA562643) | freshwater metagenome | isolation source: river surface water | place: USA:Blue River Watershed | collected 2017-08-15 | reverse complement strand
GTGACTACATCTGCGATCTCGGTGATCTGCCATGGGCGGGCGACAAGTTCAAGGGCATCTTTTGCCACATCAGTTGAACCGCGCCAAACCAATTTTCTAATTACATCTGGTGAAATTAAATTCTCAACCGGAATATTTAATTCGGTAGCACGAGTTTCGACAGCTGCGCGCGCATGAGTAAATGGCGCGTACTTATCAGGAAACCGCTCTTTCCAAATTTTAGTTGGCGGCATTGAATCACCAGCTGCGCGCATTTCTGGATATTCCGATTCAGGTAGCGCTACTGCTGTAGCAACTGCAGCTAACCAAGTTTCTAAATTTTCTTTCCAACGTGGACGCAAACCTATTGGTCGCAAAACTTTATCGAACTCACGTTTATTGGTTGGGGGATTCATTGCTAACTCGACAATCGCGCCATCATTTAGAAGTTTGCCCGGAGAGATATCTTCGTTTGCGGCAATTTCATTTCGCGCGTTCCAAAGTTCGCGAATGATAGCTAGTTGATTACGCTTTCTAATCTTGTGCATACCGGAAGTACGACGCCAAGGATCAACGCGCGGTGCGGCAGGTGGTGCTGCCAAGATGGCAGCAAATTCAGCTTGGGCCCACTGTAATTTATTCTGAGATCGCAAGAGCTCTTCGATAATATTTCGCAACTCAATTAATAATTCAACATCAAGTGCTGCGTAATTAAGCCAATCTTGTGGCAGTGGCCTAACTGACCAATCAACTGCTGAATGTTCTTTAGCTAATAAAACACCGAGCTGTGTTTCAAGTAGTGGGCCTAGTCCAACGCGAGGCAAGCCAGCTATACGGCCACCTAATTCAGTATCAAATAACAATCGGGGATTAATGCCAAGTTCCCGTAAACAAGGTAAATCCTGGGTACTGGCGTGCAAGATAACTTCATCGCTATTAAATAGCTCATTTAGCTCTTGAAATAAGCGATGTCCTGGACCAAAGGGAATCGGATCAATTAGATGAAGTCCGCCACCAGTTCGTTTAATCTGGATCAAGTAAGCGCGAGAGCTGTACTTGTATCCAGATGCTCTTTCGGCATCTACCGCAAATGGACCGCTGCCGGCAGCCAGTTCTTTTAAGGCGCTTTCAAAATCAGCTTCAGTCGCAACTACAGCGGGAGTGCCACCAATCGGTGAGAGCATTGCTGTGGCCGGCGTTGCTGGTGTGATTTCTGACTGACTCATTTAAAGTTTTCTTAACTTGTGCGACGTCGCGCAGGAGTTATTACCGAAATGCCATCTGGAATTGGTGGCAATCCGGCAACAGTTGCTAGTAATTCACACCATGCGCTTATATGTTTAAGCATTTCCTCACTGGATTTAATAATCGGAGACCATGACGCGCGAATCTCAATTTCCGCTTCATTGCTTCGACCAGTTAACTTGCCAAATGATGAACTATTGACTCGAGTAACAGTTCCACTTGGTGCGGCATACTCGCAATCACTATCGGCCAACGAATCTAGAAACCAAGACCAGCCGACTTCAGGCAACATAGGATCTTCATGCATATCTGGCTCGACATCGGCGCTCATAAAAGTGACGCAGCGAAATTCAGATTCCCAAGTATCTTGCCCACCTGGCTCGTGCAGTAGAACAAAGCGACCAGAGCCAACTCCATCCTCAGCATCGCCAGTCAATCCATTGCTGACATCAGCTGAAAAAGCAAATGAGTATTTAGCTAATTTTTGAGGGGCGGGGACTTCTTCCAGGATTATTTCGGAGCGGGTATTTACTTCGCGAAGTTGATCAATCATTCGATCAAAGGCTGCGGCATCCACTGCTTAATTCTAAAGAGGTCAATCAATATTTAAGGGAGGCAGGGCTGTAGTCTTCTGTGATGGCATTTGCACTAGCTCTTCTTTCCAGCGCCCTTTGGGGTAGCGCTGATTTTCAAGCCGGCCGACTAAGCAAGAAGTATCAAGCTTTTGCGGTTCTGGGAGTTACCCAATTAATTGGGCTGGCATTTGGAATCGCCTTGATTTTCATAACTGGTGAACGAGGTGCCGTTGCATTTGGTCAGGATGGATTTTTCTCGGGATTTTTCTGGCCCGGTGTAGGAGCTGGCATATTCGGATACATTGGTTTGATCTGTCTATACATCGGATTAAGCACTGGAAAAATGGGTGTGGTCTCACCAATTAGCTCGCTCAGTGCAGTTATCCCTCTCGCATTTGCGCTAATTGGTGGCGAGCAATTATCACGTGGGCAATGGCTTGGAGCTGTCATTGCACTACTTGGTGCATTCTGTGCCAGCGGCCCAGAAGTATCTGAAGGAATTTCGCTAAAGCCGCTTGCATTGGCATTTGCGGCGGCATTTGGATTCGGCACCTGTTTAACATTTATGTCGATTGGTTCTGATTCAAGTGCGCTAATGACTATGGTGACAATGCGTGCAACAACTGCGATATTTACCATTGGTTTAGCAATAAAGTTTCGCACAACTGGTGGGTTCAAGATGAGTGATGCACCGTCCTTGATTTTTATTGGCGTTGCCGACTTTCTAGCCAATTTCACCTTAGGCCTGGCAACACAAGAGGGAATGGTTTCGCTAGTGATGGTACTTGGCGCGCTATACCCAGTATTTACTGTGCTACTTGCATTTAAATTGCTTCATGAGCGCCTACACAAAGTTCAGTATGTAGGTGTTGCACTTGCCATTGGTGGCGTTGCGATTCTCTCTGCTTTTTAATTTGTGGCAGTATAAAAGACAGTATCTTCTTCAGTTCGCTCTGCAACATATGCGAACTTTGAAAGTAGCTTTTTAAAATCGATCAGATCTTCGCCACCCATAACTTGAGTAACGCTTAGTTCAAGGCGATCTACCTGCTTGGCATCGATTAGCTCTTCAATAATCGAGGCACCGGACTCGATCACAATGGTTTCGCCAAATAAGCGCTGAGCGCGGGCAAGAGCCTCAATCGGATCGCAGTTCCACCAATGAGCCAGCCGGTTATTGGCAAGCGGATTTAACATCGACTTTGAAACTACAACGACCGGCACCGGCGTCTTTTGATAGGGCTCGTTGCGGGCAGTGTTTCCGCCAATGAGAAGAGCATCTGCACTTCGGCGGCGAGCAAGGAATGCGCGCCGATCAGCTGCGCTTGAGACACCGGCGGAACGGCCATCTTTACTGGTTGAACCATCGGAACCAACGACTAATGAGGCGATAACTGGCACGGAAGAAAAGGTAGAGGGTTAGATCGCATTTTTACTGGAGATTCTTGAGTGTCTGGCCTCAAATTTCTAAATGGCCAAAGAATTCAATGTCAGTGGTCACCTTTAACGTTAGATCCATGATTATTAATTGCGACTCTTGCTCCCTTCGAGATTTAGCATGTAAAGATTGCGTGGTCTCATTCTTTCTGGATCGCAGCGATCCGACCCTTGACTTAAGTTCCCAAACCTCTGATGCGATCGATCTCTTATCTTCGCGGGGGATTGTTCCGCCACTTCGCTATATCGATCAGAAACTCGCTTGATTAGGAAGAAGCTAGCGTTACGCTCAAATCCTGTGAATCATCTGGAATTATTGGCAAATCTGAGCGTAATCAGCGGTTTGAGGTTGAGTCGGTCAATCAACCACCTATAACCTCGTCTCTATGTCTACTCAGCCTCGCAAGAGTGCGCTTGCAATCGCGGTTGGCTTAACCACCGCGTTCTCCATTGGCGCCTCTTTACTGGCCCCGGTAGCGCAGGCGGCGCCCACGCTTGCTCAGATTCAAGCGCAAGTTCGTCAGCTAGAGGAAGATGCAACAGCTGCTGCTGAAGGAGCTCATGCAGCAAAGGTCCAACTAGCCACCTTAAATAAGACTCTATCCGGAATTAAACAAGAGGCAGCAGCGCAAGGTGCAACTGTGGCTGCACTCAAAAAATCACTTGGGGCAATTGCAATCGAGCAATATAAATCAGGCGGCCTAAGCCAAGGTCTCGAACTCTTATTTTCAGCTAATCCAGAACTTTATCTAAGCTCTGCCGGATCACTTGAATCAATTACCAGAGCCAAGAGCACCCAATTGCGGAAGTATGAAGCAGCAGCCCAACGGTTAAAAGCAACATCGCTAACAGTTAATGACAAGTTAGCCCTGGTTCAAGCGGCCCAAAAGAAATTTGCTTTGAAATCTGCGCAAGCAAAATCTAAATTGGCGGCAGCGGAAAAGTTATTGGCAAAGTTAAAGAAGGAAGATCGGGCAAGATTGGCAGCTCTTGCAGCTGCGCAAGAAGATGCGGATCAAGCAGCATCAAAGGCTTACGCCAGTAGCGCAGGTTCAATCTCTGGTCGTGCAGGTATCGCAATTAAATATGCGCTCAAGCAAATTGGCGATCGATATGTATTTGGCGCCGCTGGTTTAGTTACCTGGGATTGTTCGGGGCTTACTATGCGCGCCTACCAGGCGGCTGGTGTTTCATTGCCGCACTCATCAGCAGCGCAATCCCGCTATGGTCGAAAAGTTTCTTTTAGCGCCCTTAAGCCGGGAGATCTGCTCTTCTTTGGCCGCCCGATTTCACACGTTGGAATTTACCTTGGCGGCGGAAAGATGGTTCACGCGCCCAGATCTGGGTCGAGAGTAAAAGTGGTCTCAGATGCTAAACATGCACTTGGTCGCAAGCCACTGGTCGCTGCGCGCCGGTTTTAATAATGTCTCATTCAATTCTCTTTGTAACCAATGACTTTGGTCCTCGAGCAGGTGGCATTGAAACTTTTATTCATGGCTTAATTGAGCGCTTACCTTTTGGCTCAGTAGTCGTCTATACCAGTGCACAAAAGGGCGCTGAAGAGTTTGATCAAGAGTGGCTCTTGAATTATGGAGTCGAAGTTATTCGCGATCGCACCAAGATTTTATTGCCAACTCCGCGAGTAACTGCCAAGGCCAAGAAGTTAATTAAAGAACGCAATTTAACCAAAGTAGCTTTCGGCGCTGCCGCACCTTTAGGTGTTATGGCAGCGGCTTTGCGAAAAGCCGGCGCACTTCGAATTGTTGCTCTGACTCATGGCCATGAAGTCTGGTGGGCGAAAGTTCCACCGTTCTCGTTAGCAATTCGTTACATGAGTAGATCGATAGATGTAATTACTTATCTCGGCGATTACACCAGGGGTGAAATTAGCAAAGCCTTAAGTCTGAAAAATTCAGAGAAGCTAATTCAATTAGCCCCTGGTATTGATGTTGAACATTTCCAGCCAGTTAATGCAGATCTGTTACGCGCAGAACTAGGTCTAGCCAATAAGGCAATTATCGTAAGTGTTGGCCGGTTAGTTCATCGCAAAGGTCAGGATCAACTTATCGCGGCTTTGCCAAGAATTTTGGAACGAGTTCCAAATGCTCATCTGGTAATTATTGGAACTGGCCCGTACAAGGAGTACTTGGAAAAACTCGCTGCCAAGTTAAATGTTTCGCAGAATCTGACCTTTATCGGGCGAATTAATTATTTAGAATTGCCACGGTATATCTGCGTTGGCGATATTTTCGTAATGCCATCTCGTTCACGATTCTTTGGTCTTGAAGTTGAAGGTCTCGGAATCGTGTATCTAGAAGCAAGTGCCTGCGGCTTGCCAGTGATTGCCGGCGATTCTGGGGGAGCTCCAGATGCAGTTTTAGTAGGCGAGACTGGTTTAGTTGTAGATGGCACTAAAGTAAATGAGATTTCGGCAGCTTGTATAAAGTTGCTGGAAAATCCAGAGTTAAGTCAGTTGATGGGTCAAAAAGGTCGTAGTTGGATAGTTGAGAATTGGCGTTGGGAGCTTTGGGCGAGCAAATATTCAGAGCTGCTTCTTAAGTAAATCAGAGAATCAGAGCCAAGAATTTTCACGCGCTAGCGCGATAGCCGAAGTTCGGTTTTTCACATCTAGCTTTCGATAGATGCTCGCCAGATGAGTTTTAATCGTTGCCTCGCTTAAATACATCAATTTGGCAATTGCAGCTGTAGTTGAACCATCGGCGATCAACGTAAGTACTTCAAACTCACGTGCGGTCAGTGTTGGCAACCTATTTCTATCCTGCAAAACTTTCTGTAAACCTGTTGCCGTGAAGCTAAGAGGTGTAATCAAAGCTCGCTCTAGCGTCGCAATTACTTCAGTAATCGGGGCACTTTTTAAGACAAAGCCACTTACTCTGGCACTGAGCGCCGTCAACAAATAATCTGGCGCATCACTTAAAGTTAAGATGACGATTCCGATTTCATCGGATATGCCACGAGCCCAGTTTGCTACTTCAATGCCGTTGCCGTCGGGCAGATTTAAGTCGAGCAAGATTAAGTTTGGATTGGTGTGCGCGATCTGTGCTATCGCCTCACCTTTACTCGCAGCATGAGCACATACCTCAAAGCCCGCCTTGGTTAGCGCTGCATCTAAACCGGAACGAACAATGGGATGGTCATCAACTATTAGTACTCGACGAGTCAACGGGGGAGCGTAATTCTAACGAGCAGTCCAGGTGCCTGATCTATAAATGAGACCTGCCCACCTTCTTCAGCTACTGCATCTCTTACGCCAATTAGACCAAAATGATTTGCCTTCATCTCAACTCTGCCATTTCCATTATCGGATACCTCAATAATGGTGAATTCTTCAGCTTGACTTACTAATAAATTAATCACGCTAGCCCCAGAATGGGCTATTGAATTTCTAAGCAACTCGGTAATTACCGAGATTTGAGTCGGAGTTAACTCCGCGTTGCATTGAAGAAGACCTAACTTATCGCCACATATTTCCAGGGCGATCTCTTTAATTGAATTTTCCGGTTGCCGTAAATTTAAGATCTCACGCCTGACCTTTTCAATTAAAGCGGTAACTTCAAAACGCAATGTGCGTAATTCAGCGCGAGTTTCAATCGGCAGTTCGGCTCGACCCAAGCTCTGATCAAGGCGATACCCCAGAGCAACTAAATCTTGCGCCAAACCATCATGTAATTTGCGCGCAACTTGGTTAACCGTTGATTGACTCAATTAGTCCTTCTCGTAGAGAGCTTCAATCTCAGCGGCAAATTCTTGCGCCACAACGTGGCGTTTGACAGATAGTTTGGCAGTTAGTTGTCCGCCAGCAATTGTGAAATCTGTTTCAAGAATACGGAACTTGCGAATCGATTCAGCCTTACTGACCGCTTTGTTAGCATCATCAACTGCGGTTTGAATGACGCTAATTAATTGTGGGTCACGAGTTAAATCGGCCATAGTCGCGCCTTGCTTCTTATTGGCTGCGATCCAACCCTTGAGCGCATCCTGATCTATTGTGATTAGGGCTGCGATGAATGGCTTTGCATCACCTACGACAACGCATTGGCTAACGAGTGGATGCGCGCGAAGGCGATCTTCGAGGACTGCTGGGGCAACATTCTTGCCGCCCGCAGTAACGATTAGTTCTTTCTTGCGACCAACGATAAATAGATAACCTTCATCATCTAGTTTTCCTAGATCGCCAGTCTTAAACCAACGCTCGTTATCGAATACCTCGGCATTTGCCGCATCGTTCTGCCAGTAACCGCGCATCACAATTGGTCCACGAATTAAAACTTCGCCATCTTCAGCAATTTTGATTGAGGTTCCTGGAATTGGCTTACCTACTGATCCGACCCGGATTGCAGAAGAGAGGTTCAGAGTTGCACCAGCTGTAGTTTCAGTTAAGCCATAACCCTCAAGAACTGTGATGCCGGCGCCACGATAGAAATGACCAAGACGCGCACCTAGGGGAGCGCCACCTGAGATTGCTGCCTCAACACGACCACCAACAGCTAGGCGAATCTTTGAGAAAACCAATTTGTCAAAGAGGGCATGCTTTAAACGCAACGAAAGGGAAATCTTCTTGCTATCAATCGCTTCACTATATGCAATTGCAACCGCTGCGGCCTTACGGAAGATATCTCCTTTGCCTGCGGCATCTGCCTTGGCTTCGGCCCCGTTGTAAATCTTTTCAAAGATTCTAGGCACTGCCAATACGAATGTTGGTTTAAACGAAGCTAGATCAGTAGTCAATCGACCTACTGGGTCGCTGCAATGAGCTAAATGAAGTCCAGCAGTAATGGCACCAATTTGAACCATGCGACCGAATACATGTGCCACCGGCAAGAAGAGAAGAGTTGATCCACCAGGCTTTAGGAATAGATCACTTGCACCTTGTACGACATTGCCACACTCGGCTAAGAAGTTTCCGTGAGTAAGTGCAACACCTTTAGGTTTGCCAGTTGTACCTGAGGTGTAGATAAGAGTTGCCAAAGTATCTGGGTCTAGTGCGTTTCGACGACGATCAATTTCATCATCTGGAATATGCGCACCGGCTGCCGCCAAAATATCTAGAACACCATCGGTCATCGTCCAAACGTGGCGAGTGTGAGAAGGCAAAATTGTTTGAACTAATTCACGATGCGTTGGAGTTTCTACAATGATTCCAACCGAGCCTGAGTCGTTAAGGATCCAGTCGATCTGTTCAGCAGATGAGGTTTCATAAACTGGAACGACCGAACCGCCAGCAAACCAAATCGCAAAATCAAGAATCGTCCATTCATATCGAGTGCGAGCCATAATGGCGACTCGATCACCAATTTGAATACCTGCGGCAATTAAACCTTTGGCAGTTGCGCGAACTTCAGCTTCAAATTCGCGCGCAGTTACTGGTTGCCATCCTTCACCAAGTGGACGCGAGAGCATGATGCGTTCTGGCTCGAACCACGCACGTTCGGCGACTAAGTTAGTTAGGTTTCCGGCGGTAGCTGCAGGAACTAGGGCTGGGACGGTCATCTCATTCATGGGAGAACGCTAGCGTGGCGAGCAATAGTTTTGGAAGAGGGTAGCCTTTGCGACATGAGCGATTTAAGCAGCGGAAATATCACCATCGATGCCCCTATTGAGGCAGTCCAAGCCACCCTTTTTGATCTAGCTAAGTACCCAGAATGGTCTTCGGCAATTAAATCCGTTGAAGTCCTGGCATCAGATGATCAAGGTCGCCTAACAACAGGCAAGTTCGTAATTGATGCTGGGATGATGAAAGATAAAGTCACTTTGGATTATGACTGGTCCGAGGTACCGACAAAATTAACTTTCTCATTCAACGACGCCGACCTCTTAACCGGCATGGAAGGCTCTTACTCAATCAAGCAGATTGATGAAGATACAACTCAGGTAACTTATGAACTCGGTGTTGAAATTTCCATGCCAATTCCAGCGATGATGCGCAAAAAGGCTGAGCAAGCAACTATTGACCAAGCGCTACAACAGTTAAAGACTCATCTAGAGGCTTAATTTAAAATGTCATTAACAGTTGGCGTCGATGTTGGCGGAACCAAAGTTCTTGGCGGCGTGGTTGATGCCAATGGAAAAGTTTTGGCTACCTCACGACGGGATACTCCACGTGAAGGTGGTAAATCTTTAACCAAGACCATCGCCGATGTTGCACTTGAGTTAATGAAAGATCACGCGGTTTCAGCTGTTGGCGTTTCTGCTGCTGGTTTTGTTTCATCGGATCGCAAGACAATGTTGGCAACGCCAAATATCGCCGATTGGAATGGCGTTCAGTTAGAACTTGAACTGACCGAATTAATCGAATTACCAGTCGTCATCGAAAACGACGCGAATGCTGCAGCTTGGGGAGAAGCCAAGTTTGGTGCTGGTCGAGATCAAGCACACATGATGATGCTTACTATCGGCACTGGTGTTGGTGGCGGAATTGTTGTCAACAATGAGTTATATCGAGGTGCATTTGGCATCGCTGCAGAATTCGGTCATTTACGCGTAGTTCCCGAAGGTCATCTTTGTGGATGTGGTGCACGTGGTTGCTTTGAACAATATGCATCCGGCAGCGCGCTTCGACGTCATGCCCGTGAAGCAATTAGCGCATCACCCGATTTAGCCCGCAATTTACTTGCTCGTGGCGATGGCACTATTGATGGTTTGACTGGTCAAGCGATAACTGATGCAGCTCGCGAAGGTGATGCTGTCGCGCTTGCGGCTTTCCAAACTACAGCGCAGTATCTAGGAGCCGGAATTGCGTCGCTTGCGGTCTTACTTGATCCATCCTGCGTTGTTATCGGTGGCGGCGTTATTGATGCGGGCGAAATTTTATTGGCTCCAACACGTGAAGCGATGAAGCGTTACATGCCATTTGCGGGCAAGCATCCCTATCCGGAAATTGTTGCAGCACAATTAGGCAATGAGGCTGGCTTAGTTGGAGTAGCAGATCTAGCTAGAAATTAATTTTCAAACGGGTACTTAAGCCCGATCTGTTTGCGAATTTCATCTAGCGTTTGCATGATTTCAATACTCATCTTATGAGTTAGCAAAGGCGACTCGATTTCACCATTATTAATCATTCGCTCAAGTTCAGCAGCCTGCTCGCGTAATCCGTGGCCACGATAATTATTTGGATACTCAGTAACAGAACCATCGCGCATAACAACCCGCATTGCAGCCGGGTTGTAGAAGGTAGTGTCGATCTCGATCCGACCCAATTTGCCAGCGATAGTCGCACGACAAGGTGTGCCCGCAACTAACGTTGTAGTTATTACCGCTTGAGCTCCGCTTTTGTAGTCAAAGATTGCAGATGTTTGAGCATCAACACCTTTCTCGGTCAAAACTCCGGTGGCTGTGACTTTATCCGGCTTGCCCAAAACTAAATGGACAAAGGAAACTGGATAGATTCCTAAATCAAGAAGCGCGCCGCCAGCTAGTTCTGGTTCAGTTAACCGGGGATTCTCGTGATCGATTAAAAATTGTCCGTGGTCGGCTTCAACGCTTACAACCTCACCGATTACGCCGCTATTTAGTAGCTCTCGGACGGTAGCAATATGCGGCAGAAAGCGAGTCCACATCGCTTCAAGCAGGGCAACGCCATTGTCTATAGCTGCTGCAACCATCGCTTGAGCTTCAATCGCATTAACCGCAAATGGTTTTTCGCAAAGCACTGGTTTGCCAGCAGTTAATGCGAGAATCGTATTGGCGACATGTTGTGGGTGAGGGGTGGCAACGTAAACTGCATCAATCATTGGGTCAGCAACTAATTCGGCATAACTTCCATATGCGGTGCAGCCCGGAAATTCCAGCGCAAAATCAGCGGCTCTTTCCAAAGTTCTCGAGCCGACGGCTTGAACTATGTGGCTATTAAAGTAAGAAAGATCGCGAGCAAATGCTTTAGCAATTCCGCCTGTCCCGATAATTCCCCATCGAAATTCTGGTTGGCTAAAGTCGTTAGAACTAGAGGTGAACACCGTCATCTCCTTCCTCTCTCGTAAGATTCCAGCGGTATAGAAGTGTTGCCAGACCGCCAGTTGTTGCAAGTAGCCCGGGCCAAGGTTCAATACCAAATGGATCGAATGAGAATATAGCCGCAAAAATTACCCAGAGTGGACCAAATAAGAGCGCCATAACTGCTATTCGATTTGGCTTCTCTTTGATACGTGGCAATTCTGGATTTGGTGCGATGAACTTATCAAAATCTTCAATCTCATCTAGTTGATCTAGATAGCTACTTCCGGTTGATTCATCCAGTGAAAGAGTTGACACGATAGATTCAAATTCTGCATTTACTAAATCTGTATCATCGCCACCTCGAAGGTCGTGAATATTCTTTCCGACAATTCCATATTCGCTAATTAGAAGTGGCAACTTGTAATCCTCGTCGTCAGAATGGGTCACCACAACCGTGTGACCTTTCTCTTGAAATTTTGCGCATAGATCAATGGCATCTTCAATCGGTTGGCGAGATCCCAAGATAATCAAGACCGCAATCTGCGCATTTGCTCCAGATCCTTTAAGAATCAGATCCGGGGGAGTTAAATCATCGCTCACAAGTGGCATACTGGCATACGAAAACGCTGCAGCGGAACCGATTTAGCGTTAAATTAGGTAGCGCATAGAATTACGGCCAAGTCGAGCAGGAGGGAGCTACCAAAATGGGTAAAGCAGATGATCTGCCCTACGGCATTTTGCGCTCATTCCTAACTCCTTTTCTGATGCTCACCTTTCGCCCCAAGGTAAAAGGTTTGCGCAATGTGCCGATCAAAGGCCCAGTCATCATGGCGTCTAATCACCTCTCATTTAGCGATTCGATTTTTATGCCGCTAGTAGTTCCGCGCAAAGTAACATTCTTGGCAAAGAGCGAATATTTCACTTCGCCTGGCCCAAAGGGTCTATTAAAAAAGTTAACCTTCATCGCACTAGGCCAAGTTTCAGTTGATCGATCAGGTGGTCGTCGCAGCGAGGCTGCTCTATTGACCGGATTAAGTGTCTTGGCACAAGGAAAGTGTTTAGGAATTTATCCTGAAGGTACTCGTTCACCCGATGGCCGGTTATATAAAGGTCGCACCGGCATAGCTCGCTTAGCAATTGATTCAGGCGCACCAGTTATTCCGATTGCGATGTTTAATACCGAGAAGATTCAACCAACCGGCACTGTGATTCCAAAAGTTATGCGTGTTGAGATGATTTTTGGCGAGCCAATGTATTTCGAAGGCGATTCAAGCGACCTGAACTACTTGCGTGATGTTACAGATCAAATCATGAAGCGAATTCAAGAACTATCTGGGCAAGAGTATGTTGATATATATGCAACATAGCGCAAAGCTGGGATTGCAGACGAAGAGTAGTTTTACGCGAGCGCTAAACGCTGATTTAAATAATTACAGGTTCCACATGCAACGCCAGCATCTGGCATTTCACCATCTATAACCGTAAGTAGCTCTTCAATAACTTTAAAGAAAGTTTCTGGTTCACGTTGAACTGCAACATAACTCTGTTCGACACCAAAGCCATAATTACTTGGATTATCTCCGAGAACTGAATTTGGTTTCCAAATTAGCAAGCCCATTGATGCAACCTCGCGCGCTTTACCTGCCGCAGGATTCTCTAGGGCAAATGCATAGGACTCGAGTTGAGGCGCATAGAACTGACCGTTATCGCGCTCTGATTCAGATACTTTGCAATCGATTAACCCAAGAGTGCCATCTTCATTCTCAGCCAAAACATCGTAGATACCAAGAATTCGCCACGGGGTCTTACTGCCATTAATCGTTATGTAATCACTCGTAACCCATTCACCCCATTTGGTGATTTTTCCGGGACGAAGAGATGGGTCGATATCGCTCATGCTGGCGCCACGAAATTGAGCCTCTTGCAGCTTAGATAAGGTGCCAACAATTGGAAATTGGCCAGGTAGCGTCACTTTAAACCAGTACTTAATCCAGATGCAGCGTTTGCAGGTGCTTAGTCCAAAAGTTAAATCACTTGGAGCAATGGTGTCACGAGCCGGTTTACTTGGACGCTTCATTAAATAATTCCATTCATAGTTGAGTAGATAACTGCTAAACCTAAGAAGATCATCACGCAGCCTCCGATTGCTCGAAGTTTTTCCAATCTATTTGTATCTCCTGACAGCCAAGCACGGGCAGTTCCGGCTAATAAACCCCAACTTCCATCACTTATGAATGCCAAGATTGAAAAGAGGGCGCCCAGGAAGAGTAGTTGCGCTGTGATATTTCCACGATCTCGATCAACGAATTGCGGAAGTACAGCTGCATAGAAAACCAAACCTTTTGGATTTAGAACACCGACCATAAATCCATCCCGGATAGATTGAAAGTTCTTAGGTTCTACTGAACCTTGATTGGTCATATCTGCAGCATGGATCTTACGTTTTCGAATTGCATCGATACCTAAGTAAACCAAGTACAGTCCGCCACCCCATTGCACCGCTGCATATGCTAAATCTGATCGCTGCAGAACCGGACCCAGGCCAAAAGCAACTAGTGAAGATAGAACAAAGGCGCCGGTTACATTTCCAGCAACTGTAATAACGGCAACTTTTCGCCCCCATGCAATCGCGCGCGCAATAACGAAGAGAACACTTGGGCCAGGTGCCAAGATAATAATCATGGCGGCGATGATGTATTCAATTAGCCGCGAAGGAATTATCACTGGGAAATACTATGGGGGAACTGCTCTTTATTGCAGGAAATAAGAAGCGGGGCCAGTTTCCTGGCCCCGCTTCGATTACTTCTTAATTTACTTACGCATATTTCCAATTGCAGTTAAGACACGGTAACCAACCACAGCTACCAGAGTCGCATTTACGATTCCGGTAAATGTGTAATCGCCCTTTGTCCATGAGTAATCGGCAATACCGATAATCAGTGCAGAGCCTGCGATTAGCAGATTAGTTGGGTTAGCGAAATCAACCTTGCTATCAATCCAGATGCGAGCGCCAAGTACGCCGATCATTCCGAAAAGAGCAGTTGAAACGCCACCAAGTGCACCTGCTGGTGTCGCGCTAAGAACAGCACCAAATTTCGGTGATAGTGAAAGCAAAATGGCGCCGAGGCCGGCAATCCAATAAGCGGCAGTTGAATAGACGCGAGTAGCAGCCATTACGCCAATGTTTTCAGCATAAGTAGTTGTTCCAGAACCGCCACCAAAACCAGCAACGGTTGTAGCGATGCCATCTGCCATAAGGGCATTGCCCATTTGATCATCTAAATCTTGGCCAGTCATTGCTGCAACAGATTTAACATGGCCAACATTCTCTGCGATTAAAACTAGAACTACCGGCAAGAAGAGAATCATGATGCTGGTATCGAAAGTTGGTGAAGTAAATGATGGAAGAGCGAACCATTCAGCCGCCTTGATTCCGTCAGTCTTAATATCACCCATCGCATAAGAAACTAGATAGCCAACAATTAGGCCTAAGAAAATGCTGATGCGACCCATGAAGCCCTTTGAAATAACGGTGATTAAACCGATGCTTGCAATAGTAATGATTGCAATTAGTGGGTCTGCAGTGAAGTTACCTTTTGCAGCACCTGCCAGATTGAAACCAATGACCATCACGATAGTTCCGGTTACAACTGGTGGAAGTAACCAGTTGATCCAGCCAATACCAGCAGCGCGAACGACAAAGCCGACCACTGCAAGCACAACTCCGGTAAATACGATGCCGCCGAGAGCTGCAGCCATTCCGCCATTTGTGCCAGCGGCAGTCATGGCGGCTGCGATTGGTCCAAGGAAGGCAAAAGAGGAACCTAGGTAGCTAGGTAATTTATTGCCAGTGATAATTAAGAATAGAAGTGTGCCGATTCCAGAAAAGAAGAGGGTTGTTGTTGGGGGAAAGCCTGTGATGATCGGGACCAAGAAGGTCGCACCGAACATGGCGGCGATGTGCTGAAGGCCGACGCCGATTGTGCGTGGCCAGGTGAGGCGCTCATCAGTTGAAACGACTTCACCAGCGGTGATTGATTTGCCGTCTCCATGG
>JACCDK010057013.1_pt1 | contig 15257 bp, 14 predicted proteins | sample 7445871 | NCBI WGS metagenome assembly JACCDK01 (sample SAMN15323436, study PRJNA562643) | freshwater metagenome | isolation source: river surface water | place: USA:Blue River Watershed | collected 2017-08-15 | reverse complement strand
ATAGAGCTGCCAACAGAGTAAAGATGTACGCCTGTAGACACTGGACCATGAATTCAAAGAAAGTCAGAACGATGCCGATAAAGAAGGCAAACGGACTGATTAACTTCAAACCAATAACACCTTGGAGTAGATGTTCTCCACCCAAGATAAAGACGAGCAGGAGCAAGTGTCCTGCAAACATATTCGCAAATAAACGCAGTGAAAGCGTCAATGGACGTACAAGTAAGAATGTCAGTAACTCAAGTGGAGTAATCAGAATGTATGCCGCCTTAGGAACGCCAGGCATGAACATAATCTCTTTGAAATATTTCCAAGCACCTTGCTTGCGGATTCCTACGTAGTGGAAAACTAAATAAACAGTAATTGCTAATACGTATGGGAATGAAACTCGAGACATCGTTGGGAATTGAAGGAAAGGGACAATTCCGAAGATGTTATTGGTCAAAATAAAAGTAAAGAGTGTGAATAGGTATGGAACAAAGCGCATAAATTCATGGCCAATGACATCTCGAGCGAGATCATTTCTGACAAAGGCGTAAATACTTTCTCCGGCGAATTGGAATTTGGATGGGACAATCGCTGCTTTACGAGAAGAAAGTATGAAAAATACTGAAACCAAAATAACTGAGAGAAAAACTAGAAAAATTGGTTTTGTGGTGAAGGGATTATCGCCAAAAATTGGTGGGAGTTCGAAGTCGTTGCTACTAGGTGGGACGAAGCCTTCACCCTCTGCGCTTAAAAACACTGACGAGCGCACGCACTCTCCTTCAAAGAAACTCGAATGAATTTATACGGTCTTTTTCAGCTAGGACGCTGGGGAGGCGTTCTGCGGGCAACCTTATGCGGAAAAGTCCCGCCTGTGAAATCGGAAATTGAGCAGAATTAGGGCGTTTACTCGCGGCCGAAACGTAGCCAGACCAGATAAATACCTGAGCCAGCGCCCAGGATTAAGCCAGTTAGTAGCAGAAAGGTTGTGCCGAGCCACTTATCGAGTCCCCAGCCAACTCCACCCCAGAAAAGTAGTCCGGAGAGCAGATAACCGATGATCGACCAAGCTGCATTGTCATCGCGCGTTGCCATCTGTGCCCCCTTGTTGCTGGTTCTATTTTTTTGTTGAATCAGGCAGGGGTAAATGTATGCGCAATTTCATATAACTGGCAATTTCTCCACCTAGCCAGGCAAAAGTAAGCGCAATTGCCGTTGCGCCAAAACTGGTTCTGTTAATGCTTTCGCGAGATGTGAACGCGCTAAGGAGATACAAAAAGACCCCTAGAAAAAGTAATTTGGCAAAGTAAGAAAAAACTGCAAGAGCCATTGTGCTCATGGGATCAAGGTTTCGTGCGATTCGAGAAACACCGATATGAATTGCAAAATAAATAATCACAACAAACTGAGCAATAAGTGCTCCAAGAAATCCTGCAGACCCTGCAAAAAAAGAACTAAATCCAATTGCAATTATTCCGACGATAAATGATGGCAAAAGAGCGCCACGCAACATTAATGTTTCTGGACTCTTTTCCTTAGACATATACCGAATCCTTTTTACCTGTGCGTGTAACCACAATGGTGATTGTTGCAAGTAATGCCGCTGTAAGTAATGCAACCCATATTGGAGCGAATGCAGAAATAGTCATGGGGAAAGCAAGCGTGGCTGTCCATAAGTACATGATGACTGCAGTGCGGACATGTGAATTACCTGCAGAAAGTAATCTATGGTGCAAGTGATCTTTATCTGGCGCAAATGGTGAACGACCTGCACGAACTCGTCTTGAAATTGCAAGAATCAAATCAGCTAATGGAATAGCAAGAACTGCAAATGGCAACAAGAGAGGCAAAAGAGTAGGTCCAGCTTCAACAGCTGAAATTGCATTTGGATCAACTTGTCCAGTTAATGTAATCGCAGCCGAAGCCAGTAATAAACCTAAGAACATTGAACCTGAATCGCCCATAAATATTCGTGCAGGATGCGAATTATGGGGTAAGAAACCTAAACAAATTCCAATCAGCACAGCGGTCATAAGTGATGGCGCACCTGCGCGACTAAAGCCCCAGACAACGGCTAAGAGATAGGCAAATGTGAAAAACGCTGCGCCTGCAATGGCCACGATTCCAGCAGCCAATCCATCTAGCCCATCAATGAAGTTAACGGCATTAATTGTTACCAAAACAATGAGAACTGTAACGAGTTGACCGATGCCGGGTGGCAGAGCGATGACGCCATTAATTGGCAACCACAAGATTTGAATTCCATAGATAAGCAAGATTCCTGCAGCCAGTGCTTGTCCTGCCAACTTGGTAAGTGCATCCAATTGGAAGCGATCATCGGCCATGCCAAGTAGGACTAGAAAAGTACCGGCTAAGAAAATTCCTTGTGCCTCGTGACCAAAAGATTTTCCAACAAGTGTTAGGTGTTGAACAATAATGAAAGTAATAGACATCGCAGCCCACATAGCAACACCACCCCACCGAGGAGTTGGTGAGGTATGGACGTCGCGAGTACGCACTAATGCAACGGCGCCAAAACGTGTTGCAAGATTCCGAACGAATGGCGTAATCAAATAACACAGCGCTGCAGCAAGCAGCAATGTGAACATGTACTCACGCATGGAGTAAGTCTATGCGTTGTAAATTGGGAATTTCGAAGTTAACGCGTGAACTTCGCTCTTAATTCCGGCTAAGACTGTTGGGTCTTCGCTGCGGATTGCACGTGAGATGAGTGAAGCAATTATCTTCATCTCTTCTACGCCCATTCCTTGCGTGGTTGTCGCCGGAGTTCCTACGCGAATTCCGCTAGTGATTCCTGGTTTCTCAGGATCGAAAGGAATCGAATTCTTATTCAAAACTATTCCAGCATTTCCACAACGCTCATCTGCAACCTTGCCAGTTACTCCAGTTCCGCGAATATCAATGAGCGCAAGGTGGGTTTGTGTTCCACCAGATACTGCGCGCATACCCTCGCCTTCGAGAGCCGCACAGAGTGCTTGTGCATTGACGATGACATCCTTTGCATACTTTTGGTACTCAGGAGTTGCACACTCTTTGAGCGCAACAGCTTTTCCAGCAACTGCAGACATGATTGGTCCACCTTGCATTCCAGGGAAGACTGCTTTATCAATTGCCGCAGCATGTGCTTCTTTTGCAAGAATCATTCCACCACGTGGACCACGTAAAACTTTGTGCGTTGTAAATGAAACTACATCTGCATAAGGAACTGGTGATGGAATTGCTTTACCAGCCACTAAGCCAATGAAGTGCGCTGCATCTACCCACATGATTGCGCCAACTTCGTCGCAAATTGCACGTACTTTTTCAAAATCAACAAGACTTGGATAGGCAGTAGCACCAGAGCAAATCATCTTTGGTTTATTTGCAATTGCTAAATCACGTAGTTCGTCATAATCAATGAGTTCTGTATCTTGGCGCACCCCGTAAGAGACGACGTTAAACCATTTTCCAGAAAAGTTAACTGGGGAACCATGTGTGAGATGGCCACCGTGTGGCAAAGACATCGCCAAAACTGTGTCACCAGGTTTTGTAAATGCTTGATACACAGCAATGTTTGCACTTGCACCTGAGTGTGGTTGAACATTTGCATGGTCTGCACCGAATAAAGATTTAGCACGTTCGATGGCAAGGTATTCGGCCTTGTCTACTTCTTCACAACCACCGTAATAACGCTTGCCTGGATAACCTTCGGCATATTTGTTAGAAAGAGTCGAACCAAGAGCAGCAAGCACTGCCCGCGAAGTGAAATTTTCGCTCGCGATTAATTGAAGATTTGTCTGTTGTCGCTTGAGTTCTGAGAGCAATACAGCGGAGATCTCAGGATCTTGTTTGCTCAATAGATCAAAGTCTGGTCCGTAAAAAATATCTTTCGTCATTTGCGGATTCTAATCTCACTTTCCGAAATTGTCAGGAGATACTTTTTGGAGGGATTCACGCGAGATAGCGCCTTCCCGCACGAGTTGCATTCCATCATCTGAAACGTTTATGACAGTTGACCTAGGTCCAGCTGGAAGATGACCTCCATCGAAAATAACGTCTACCCCAGGGTTTTCAAATCTCTCGACATCAAGCAATGTTGGTAATCCATTACTTGTAATTGATGCAATTGCTAAGGGTCCACTCTTTTGCATTAGTTCTGAAACAAAGCCATCTTGAGGCATTCGTAAACTAATTTGATCAAGTCTTTGTGAATCTCCTAGATCCCACGCCAATCCAACTTGTGGTTTTACATTGATGCTGAGTAATCCTGGCCAGAATGCATTTGTTAAAGCTTGGACATCTTCACGCATGCTGCGTGAAAGTCCCTGCGCTGTTTTCGCAGTTGGAATAATTACTTGTGCAACAACTCCTAGAGCGTCACCACGCAAAACGTGCATGGCGCGAACGGCAAAGTGGCTAAACGCATCGCACGCATATACATAACCATGCTCAAGCGGTACCACAATTACATATCCATCACGAATAGATTTAAGTCCGCGAGCTAAGTGATCGGCTCGATCGCCGACAGTGATATCCACTCTTTCAACTGAATTGCTCATGTATTTTTCCGTATCGCACTAGTCCAACGTGGGCGTCCAGCTAAATCCTGATGTAACTGTATCTCTTCAAAATCAGCACTCAGTGCATCTTTAATAAAGGTACCTTGTTTTTCATTGTGCTCAATGGCTAATAGTCCACCTGATTTTAACAATCGTGATGCACTCGAAATGAACTGGCGCGGTGCATCCATGCCATCCTTGCCGCCAAAGAGTGCAATCGCAGGTTCATGTTCAACGACATCTCTCGGTAAATCAGATTCATCTTCAATATATGGCGGATTAGCAATGACTACATCACATTTAATTCCAGGTAATGCGTCGTTGACATCACTATGAACAATTCTCAAATCTTCCACGATTGTCTCTACGTTTTTCTTTAGCCAGACAAGTGCTTCATCACTTTTCTCTACGGCAATCACACGACTGTTTGATGCTTCAGTTGCTATTGCCAATGCGAGTGCACCTGAACCAGAACCTAGATCAATAACACTTACTGGAGCTGGCAAATTAGCAATGTGCGTGAGCACTGCTCCAACAAGTAATTCACTTTCTGGTCTTGGAACTAAGACTCCTGGACCTACTTTTAATTCAAGATTTCGAAAGTAAGCAGTGCCGGTTATGTATTGCAATGGTTCGTGCAAAATTCTTCGAGCCAAGAGATCATGAAAGGTTTCTAGAGGAATACTTTTGTCATCGAGTGCTTCAAGTGTTCGTTCAAGCAGCACTGGATTGTGTAAATCCATTCGAGATATTCCGAGTACATGCGCTAGCAATATTTCAGCATCCACGCCATCAATTTCTGAAAGGGCTAGCTGCTCTTTTGCGTCTTTCAGAATTTCTCGAACGTTCACGCCGTCTTACTCCGTGGAAGCTAACTTCGCAGCTTTATCAGCGTCAAGAAGAGATTGAATAACATCATCAAGCTCGCCATTTAGAACTGAATCTAAATTATTTGATTTGTAATTAACGCGGTGATCGCTCAAACGATTTTCAGGAAAGTTATAGGTTCTTATGCGTTCTGAGCGATCTACTGTCCGAACCTGATTTTTGCGTTCGGCAGATGCTGCTGCGTCAGCTTTTTCTTGAGCATCTGCTAATAAACGTGCGCGCAAAATACGCAGCGCTGATTCCTTATTTTGCAGCTGGCTCTTTTCATTCTGACAAGAAACGACTATGCCTGTTGGAACGTGAGTCAGGCGCACTGCAGAGTCGGTTGTATTTACGCTCTGTCCACCAGGACCAGATGAGCGATACACATCAACGCGCACATCATTCATATTTAATTCAACATCAATTTCTTCTGCTTCAGGAAGAATCAAAACTCCTGCAGCTGAAGTATGAATGCGACCTTGGCTCTCAGTTTCTGGAACACGTTGAACACGGTGCACTCCGCCTTCAAATTTCAAACGTGCATAAGGTGATTCACCTGGCGCCGCTGTCCCCTTAGATTTCACAGCAACTGAAATATCTTTGTATCCACCCATTTCACTTTCGGTTGCATCAAGAATTTCAACTTTCCAATTACGTTTTTCGGCATAGCGCATATACATGCGCAATAAATCTCCTGCAAAGAGCGCAGATTCGTCTCCACCAGCGCCCGCTTTAACTTCCAGAATTACATCTCGATCATCATTTGGATCGCGTGGAAGCAATAGCTCTTCAAGCTTTTCCGCGGCATTCTGTGCAGCTATTTCTAACGCAGGAATTTCGGAAGCAAAATCAGGATCACTCGCTGCTAATTCTTTTGCAGCGGTTAAGTCTTCGTCAGCGCTCTTCCACTCTTTAAATCCAGCAACGACTGGACCAAGTTGCGCATATCGACGGCCTAGTTGTCGTGCTTTTCCTTGATCTTCGTGAATAGAAGGATCAGCCATTGCAGCTTCAAGTTCAGCGTATTCGCGAACCATTTCATGTGCGGATGCAAAGCGATCGCTACTCATTTGGCTTCTCCTTTCTGTGAATACGTTTGGTTTAATTTAAATAAAAAGCAAAAGACCGCAACCACTACCAAAGTAGTGAATGCGGTCTTTTTAGAAAGCTATTTTTTACCGAAGCGCTCTTCGAACTTCGCTACACGTCCACCAGTATCAAGAATGCGCTGCTTACCTGTGTAGAACGGATGGCAGACAGAACACACTTCAACATAAATTGAGCCGCTTGTAACGGTTGAGCGGGTAAGAAACTTTTCACCGCAACCACAAGTTACTTGAGTCTCTTTGTACTCTGGATGAATCTCTGACTTCATTTCATATCCTCTTTCGTGACTGGGTCGTGATTCTCACGTGAACCAGTCGGACGGTTAATAGGGTTAAAGGTTAACCCCATCGGGTAGATATTAAAAATTTGAGCGTGAACTTAACCTTCGGAACCTGGTCCAACAGTTGTCTTCTGGATCTGCATCAAGAACTCAACGTTGGACTTCGTACCCTTCATCTTTTCAAGAAGAAGTTCGAGTGCTTGCTGTGGTTCGAGTGCATGCAATACTCGTCGAAGCTTCCAGACAATATTAAGTTCTTCTGTTCCCATAAGGATTTCTTCTTTACGAGTACCAGATGCAACAACGTTAACTGCAGGGAAGATTCTCTTATCTGCCATACGGCGATCAAGAATAAGTTCCATGTTTCCAGTTCCCTTGAACTCTTCGAAGATAACTTCATCCATACGAGAGCCGGTGTCAACAAGTGCTGTTGCAAGAATTGTGAGTGAGCCGCCATCTTCGATATTACGTGCTGCACCGAAGAATTTCTTTGGCGGATACAAAGCTGCTGAATCAACACCTCCGGAGAGAATGCGACCTGATGCAGGAGCTGCAATGTTGTATGCACGACCAAGGCGTGTAATTGAGTCAAGAAGTACAACAACATCGTGACCAAGTTCGACTAGACGCTTTGCGCGTTCAATTGCTAATTCGGCAACTGTTGTGTGGTCATCAGCTGGACGATCAAATGTTGAGGCAATAACTTCGCCTTTTACTGAGCGTTGCATATCTGTAACTTCTTCTGGACGCTCATCTACTAAAACAACCATTAAATGGCACTCTGGGTTATTTGTTGTGATTGCGTTTGCAATTGATTGCAGAACCATTGTTTTACCAGCTTTTGGTGGCGAAACAATAAGACCGCGTTGGCCTTTACCAATGGGTGAAATCAGATCAATCACGCGAGTTGTCAAAATATTTGGTTCTGTTTCAAGGCGTAAGCGCTCTTGGGGATACAGCGGAACTAACTTGTTAAATTCCACACGATTTCGTGCTTCATCTGGAGTTGATCCATTAATCGTGTCCAAAATAATTAGTGCATTGAACTTTTCGCGGCGTTCACCTTCACGTGGTTGGCGCACTTGACCTGTAACAACATCACCTTTGCGAAGTCCGTATTTACGAACTTGCTGGAGTGATACGTAAACATCATTTGGACCAGGTAAATAACCACCAGTGCGAATAAATGCATAGCTTTCAAGTATGTCTAAAAGCCCACCGACTGGAAGCAATACGTCATCTTCTGAAAGTACTGGCTCACGTTCTTCACGGTTTCCACGATCACGATTGCGATCGCGACCACGACCACGATCTCGACCGCGACCACGATCGAAACGATCACCGCGGTTGCTCTGAGAATCGTTATCGGAATCTGAATCATTGTCGGACTCTGAATCGCGTGGCGCATCCTTCTTATTACGATTATTGCGCGCTTCGCGACGAGCTTCGCGTTCTGCTTTCGCTGCTTCTCTGTTAGCTGCTTGTAAATCAGCAATAGCTTGAACGAGAGCATCTTTTTTTAACTTGGCAGCACCATCGATACCGAGTTGTGAAGCAACTTCCTTAAGTTTCGGAAGAGACATTGCATTTAACTCGGGGCTGTCTGAACGTACAGGTTCTTTTTCTGTCATTGTTTTCATTTCAGTAATGGCCTTAAGGATTGCCCAAAAGGTGCGATTAATTTATTTATCTGAAAAATCTTGCACCGAATAACTAGAGCCGGCTGATCAGATGTCATAAGGGTAGCACCGGGAAGCCAGTCCCTACAAATTCGAAATTAGGCGATTATTCCCGCTCCGGTAGTGCAAATACTGAGGGCCTGGACCTCAAATGCCGAACCTGCAGCGCGCTCTAACTCTGCAATCTCATTGGCATCTCCATTGTGAAGAGCTAAGACTGTTGGACCTGCACCAGATATAAATGCTGCAACACCTGCGCCTCGTAGCTTATTGAGTAGCGCAAAAGATTTAGGCATTGCTTCTTGGCGAAACTTTTGATGAATAAAATCTTCAGTTGCTATAAATAATAAATCAGGACGTGATGCAAGAGCATGCACAAGTAATTCGCCGCGAGTTGTATTGGCAGCTGCATCTGCATGAACAATTGTCTCTGGCAATAACTTACGAGCCTTAGCTGTGGCTACTGCGCCCTCTGGAATAAAAGCTATTGCGCTAATTCTTGAGTCAACATGAATTTGAACTGCGCGAGCAATATTTTTGCCACGTTGATCTTCAGTCCACGCAATTGTTGCGCTACCAAATAGAGCCGCTGCCACATTATCGGGATGGCCTTCCATCTCCGTTGCAAGATTGAGTAGGTCTTCATTACTCATTTTGTCTTCTCCCGTTAAAACGAGAGAACGAGCCAACATCAATCCGCCAACAATGGCACTTGCAGAAGAACCTAATCCACGGCCATGTGGAATAACGTTGAGTGCGCGAATTGCAACACCTTTAGGTTCGCCGCCCAAGAATTTAAATCCTTTATACATGGCCTTAACGAGCAAATTCTTTTCAGTACGTGGCAATACATCCGCACCCTCGCCAGTGATATCAATATCTAATCCTGGATCATCGAGAATTTGTGCGACGTATCGATCATGCATTCCTAACGCTAAGCCGAGTGAATCAAAACCAGGGCCAAGGTTCGCACTTGTTGCAGGGACTTGAATCTGTACAGCATTGGCACGAAAAGTTGGTTTAGCCATTTTAGGAAAGACCTAACGCCTTTGCTGCGGCTTTTACGTTTACTGGAACAACTACTGGCTTCTTGGCGCCTTCCAGTGCCCACGGAATATCTTTTAGACCATGTCCTGTCACTGTAATAACAATTGTTTTGTTCTTAGGAAGTTTCCCAGCTTTCTGATACTTAATGAGTCCAGCTAAGCCAGCAGCTGATGAAGGCTCCACAAATATTCCTTCTTTTGATGCAATCAAGTGGTAGGCCGCAAGAATTTCTTTATCTGTTACGGCATCAATTAATCCACCTGAAGAATCGCGTGCATCTAATGCTTGTTGCCATGAGGCTGGGTTACCAATTCGAATTGCTGTTGCAATTGTGTTTGGGTTTTTCACGATTTTACCCTTCACGATTGGAGCAGACCCTGCGGCTTGAAATCCCCACATTGCTGGCAACTGTGAGCACATTCGATCAGAGCGATACTCCTTGTAACCCTTCCAATATGCAGTGATGTTTCCTGCATTTCCAACTGGTAGCGCATGAATATCTGGTGCATCACCAAGTGCATCAATAACTTCAAATGACGCTGTCTTTTGTCCTTCGATGCGATATGGATTCACAGAGTTAACAAGGGCAACAGGGAAGTTTTCTGATAATTCACGAGCAAGGGTTAGGCAATCATCAAAGTTTCCATTTACTTGCAGAATTTTTGAACCATGTGCGACTGCTTGTGCTAATTTGCCAAGTGCAATCTTTCCCTTAGGAATAAGTACTGCAGGAACCATGCCAGCTTTAACTGCATAAGCAGCAGCTGATGCAGAAGTATTTCCTGTTGATGCGCAGATAACAGCTTTAGAACCACCTTCGGCTGCCTTTGAAATAGCCATAGTCATTCCGCGATCTTTAAAGGATCCTGTTGGATTTAGGCCTTCGTATTTGATCCAGACATTATTTTTTAATAACTCGGATAAATAGCAAGCAAAAATAAGAGGGGTTCCACCTTCATTAAGTGTGACAACAGGAGTGCTCTCTGAAACTGGTAAGCGGTGGCGATACTCATTGATTACACCGCGCCATTGATGTGCACCTGGTTTGCGATTAAAAATTGACATCAGGAATTAGATCCTTGCACTCGAAGTACGCTTTCTACTTTTGTAACAATATCCATACTGGAAAGCGCTTTTACTGTTGCACTGAGTGCCGATTCTGTAGCTCCGTGGCTGACAACAATGAGTTCAGCATCGTTGCCACGACCAGATTGGCGAACAGTTTGAATTGAAACAGATTGCGATGCAAAGACCTGTGCAATTGCGGCTAAAACACCTGGCTTATCGGCGACATTTAAGCGAATAAGAAATTGAGTTTTTGTGTCGCCAATCGGCGCAATCGCGCGGTCTGCGTAATCGCTTTCACGTGGTCCAACAGAATCACTTACTCGGTGACGCGCGACTGCAACTACATCTCCCAAAACAGCACTGGCTGTTGGTGCACCCCCTGCTCCACGACCATAAAACATTAACTGACCCGCAGATTTTGCTTCTACGAAAACAGCATTAAATGCATCGCGCACTGCAGCAAGTGGATGGCTTCGTGGAATAAGTGTCGGGTGCACACGAACTGAAATTCGATCATCAGAAGTTAACTCTGCAATCGCCAATAACTTGATTACGTGATTCATGGTTTTTGCTACTGCAACATCTTCGGCAGTGATTGATGAAATACCTTCACGGTAAACATCATCAACGCTGACTCGAGAGTGAAAAGCTAGTCCAGCGATGATGGCAGCCTTAGAAGCCGCATCAAAACCTTCGATGTCAGCAGTTGGATCTGCTTCGGCGTATCCAAGTCCTTGTGCTTCTTTGAGAACTTCATTAAAGGCACGACCTTCTTCATCCATCTTTGTAAGAATGTAATTTGTAGTGCCGTTGACAATTCCCATTACGCGAGTGATCTGATCACCCACTAATGATTCACGCATTGGACGAATAATTGGAATAGCACCAGCAACAGCTGCTTCGTAATAAAGATCGACGCCTTTGTTATCTGCTGCAGTAAACAAATCTGCGCCATGGGTAGCGAGCAATGCTTTGTTAGCCGTCACTACAGATTTACCATTATTAATCGCAGCAAGAATTAATTCACGTGCAGGATCAATTCCACCCATGACTTCTATAACAATGTCGATCTCGGGATCATTGATTATCGATTGCGCATCAGTGGTAAGTAGAGCCGGATTGACTCCTTCGCGTGCAGATTTAACATCACGTACGGCAATTTTCTTCAATACTAACTTTGCGCCCGCACGTGTGGAGAGTTCTGCATTATTTTTTTCAAGCAGCGCCGCAACTTGACCGCCGACAACGCCGCAGCCAAGCATGCCAATATGAATATTTTTATGCGCGCTCATGTTCTTATTCTATCACAGATGAGCAGATGCGCGTTAAATATCTAGGCGTAGGAGATCTTCGATGCTCTCTCGACGCAGGATTACTCGTGCTTTTCCATCTTTTATGGCGACAACAGGTGGACGCGAGATGTGGTTGTAATTCGTGGCCATGCTGCGACCGTAAGCACCAGTTGCTGGAGTAGCAAGTAAATCCCCTGGCGTGACATCTGATGGAAAATCAATATCTTTAATAACGATGTCCCCTGTTTCGCAATGCTTTCCAACGATTCGTGTTGCAATTTTCTTAGCCGTTGATTCACGATTTGCAATGACTGCTGTGTACTCAGCGCCATAAAGTGCCGTGCGCAAGTTATCGCTCATTCCACCATCAACTGAAACATAGTTTCGTATTGCACTATTTTCTAATGTCACAATCTTTGTTGTACCAACTGTGTACAAAGTAAACATAGATGGACCAACTATTGCGCGACCTGGTTCGATGGAAATCTTTGGCACATCGAGTGAATATTTCGCACATACTTTCTTCACCTGACTAGCAAGAGCGCTCAATACATCGGCTGCATGAATCTCAGATTCACCATCTACATAAGCGATTCCGTATCCACCGCCAAGATCAAGTTCGGGTAATTGCTGACCAAATTCTTCGTTGTACTTTGCTAAGAGTTCGATTAATCGCTCTGCGGCAATTGCAAATGGTTCTGTTTCAAATATCTGTGAACCAATATGTGAATGAAAACCGCGAAGTTCTAGGCTGGAATGTTTTTTAGTTTCCATAATTGCTTGCCATGCTGCGCCGCTTGCAATCGAGAATCCAAACTTTACGTCTTCGTGTGCAGTTGCTATTGATTCGTGCGTGTGGGCTTCAATGCCTGGTGTTAAGCGAAGCAAAACTCTCTGGACTTTTCCAGCAGATGTAGCTGCAGCAGCAACTCGTTCAATTTCAAAGAGCGAATCCATGACAATTGCCCCAACACCTACAGCAACAGCTTGTTCGATTTCTTCAACTGATTTGTTGTTGCCGTGTACTTCAATGTTTTCAGCCTTTATGCCACCTTTTAGTGCAACAGCTAATTCGCCACCTGTGCAGACATCAATTCCGATTCCGAGATCTGCAATCCATCGGGCAACTTCTACGCAGATAAATGCTTTTGCAGCGTAATACACGCGACCCGCTTGTGGGCCAAAAGCGTTTAAGAGTTGGGTGTTCCACGTCGATGCACGTGTGCGAAAATCATCTTCATCTAAGAAAAATGTAGGAGTCTTAAACTCCGCTGCAAGTTTTGAAGCAGAAATTCCGGAGCAATGCAGTTCGCCATTATTTACAGTGATATTTTTTGACCACAAAGTTTGTAGATTTTTACTCATTACATCTTCTCCGGTGCGCTCACGCCAAGTAAATCTAAACCATTTTTGATTACCTGCTTTGTTGCCGCACATAAGTTTGCCCGAGCACTATGAATTGCTGATACAGGTTCGTCGCCTAGTGGCAGCACTCGACAATCCGCATAGAAACCGTGGTAGACGCCAGCAAGTTCTTCTAGGTAGCGAGCGACTCTGTGTGGTTCTCTGAATTCAGCTGCCCCTGCAACAATCTTAGGAAATTCCGCAAGTGCGCCCAGTAATTCATTTTCGCGATCATGTGTCAGTTGTGTTGGGTCAAAATTCTCAAGACCTACCGGAATCTTTAACTCTTGTGCATTGCGCAGAACTCCTGCAATACGAGCGTGGGCGTATTGAACATAATAAACAGGATTTTCATTTGTATTTCTCTTTAATACATCCACATCCAAAATCATCGGAGTATCAACTGGATAACGAATCAATGTATAGCGAGCAGCATCGACTCCAACTTTTTCAACTAACTCTTCAAGGGTAATAATGGTTCCGGCGCGCTTGGAGAGTTTTACTTCTTCCCCGCCTTCCATAATTTTTACGAGCTGACCAATAAGTACATGGATGTTGTATTCGGGATTATCGCCAGCACACGCTGCTGTTGCCTTTAAGCGTCCAACATATCCATGATGATCTGCACCCAACATATAGATACAAATATCAAAACCACGATCACGTTTATTTATGTAATAAGCCGTGTCTGAAGCAAAATAAGTTAAATCTCCATTGGCTTTGGTTAAGACGCGATCTTTATCATCACCAAAGTCAGTTGTTCGAAGCCACGTTGCGCCTTCTTCTTCGTAGACATGTCCTTGTTTGCGCAACTTCACCATTGCAACTTCAACAGACCCACCTTCATGTAGCGAGCGCTCAGAGAACCAGACATCAAAGTGTGTTCCAAAATTTTCAAGAACACGCTTTTGATCTCCAAGTTGCCATGCATAACCACGTTCGCGAAATTCAATGACACGTTCTGGTTCGGGAAGTGTTGTTAATTTTGAATCTTGTGCAACAAGTGATGTCGCAATTTCGCTTATGTACGCCCCTTGATAACCATCTTCAGGAATAGGTTTTCCAAGTGCTGATGCTTCAAGGGATGCACCAAATAAATCCATCTGGTTTCCGCGATCATTTATATAAAATTCACGGACAACATCGGCGCCAGCGGCGCTGAGAACGCGACCAAGAGCATCTCCCACTGCAGCCCAACGAGTATGACCAAGATGCAAAGGTCCTGTTGGATTTGCGCTAATGAATTCGAGATTGATTCGAACTCCTGCGAGTCCAGTGCTCTGACCGAAATGAGATTGTGCATTTAAAATTGTGCGTACGAGTTCTGCTTGGCTTGCTCGGTTTAAAGTTATGTTGAGAAAACCAGGACCTGCAATATCAACTTTTGAAATTTCAGGAATGACTGCGAGGTTTGACTGCAATATTGAGGCAACATCTCGTGGATTTTTGCCCGATGGCTTTGCCAATTGCAGCGCAATAGAAGTTGCATAATCACCATGTTCGCGATTCTTAGGACGCTCGAGTGAAATACTTTCTGGAAGCGCAGTACTAATCTCTTTAGGTAACTGCCCCGCTGAAATAGCAGCCAGGATTGCCGTGCGGATATGGGCGGAAATCTGCTCTGAAAGGGAGATTTCTGAGCTGCTCATCTGCCAAAGGCTACCGTTTACGCGTGCGCTCTTGCTTTGTTACCCAATTGTTATTTCAGATTGATCATTGTGAGCGTAACCCGAGGGTGACCTTTTCGGAGTTTGCGAGTACCGTCGCGCGTGGTTCTGCCCCCCTCAACTGGTTGGAACAGTTTCAACCAGGGGCGTTCCACCTTTCGAAAGGTAATAAATCTATGGCAAAGCGCCGTTTAGCGATCACTGCAGCACTTGCTGCATTTGCAATCGCATTAACAGGTTGCTCATCGAGCGACAGTTCTGCTGACGGTTTCGTCGGTGTAATCCTTCCAGATGCTGCT
>JACCDK010536683.1_pt1 | contig 15260 bp, 15 predicted proteins | sample 7445871 | NCBI WGS metagenome assembly JACCDK01 (sample SAMN15323436, study PRJNA562643) | freshwater metagenome | isolation source: river surface water | place: USA:Blue River Watershed | collected 2017-08-15 | reverse complement strand
ATAACCGAGGCCGTGCCAGAGCTCATCGACCGCACCATCCTGGTGAATGGTGTCGCCAAGTCATACGCCATGACCGGTTGGCGCTTGGGGTGGATGGCCGGGCCGCTTGATGCAATGAAAGCCGCCGGCAACCTTCAGTCACACCTTTCTTCTAACGTCTCAAACATTTCGCAGCGTGCCGCGCTCGCGGCGCTAACCGGACCGCAGGATGAAGTACTCGCAATGCGCGATGCCTTCGACCGTCGTCGCAAGATTGCGGTTGCAGAATTGAACAAGATCCCTGGTTGGGTTGCTCCAACTCCGCAGGGTGCGTTCTACGTTTACTCTGATGTTCGCGGACTACTCGGACGCGAATGGGGCGGCAAGACGATTCACACCTCGCTGGAACTATGCGACTACATTCTCGACGAGGCAGAAGTTGCACTTGTTCCTGGTGAAGCGTTTGGACCTTCTGGTTACGTTCGTTTGTCATACGCACTCGGTGATACACAACTTGTTGAGGGTATTCAGCGACTACAAAAGCTCTTTAGCTAGCGCTTGACTTAGGTAATGCAATTGCATTACCTTTGCGTTATGAGCATGTTTGAAAGCGAATCCTCGCTTACCGACCGGTATCAAACCACTATCCCCGAGCCCGTCCGCAGGGCGCTCGGCTTGGGCAAGCGCGACAAAATCCGATACGAAGTGCTCGAGGGTGGGCAGGTAATGCTCTCTAAGGCCGAAATCGAAGACGATGAAGAATTCGACCCAACCCTGTTGGCTTGGCTCAGCTTTCTCGAAAAAAATATCCTCGAAAACCCAGGAAGCCTGGTGCCGCTCACTCGAGAGCGACTCGATCGAATTAAGGAACTAACCAAAGACGTAGTTGTCGATATCAACGAACGTCTAGATCCAGCGAACGATTAAATGCAGCTCGGGGTTTCTAATGATTGGGTGCTACTTAGCGACCCATGGTTCGATGAGCAGTTGGACTTGCTGGAAATTGAAGTTACAAGACGGCGTGACAAAGACCCGCAACAATTCATGAAGTCAAATGCCGCTAAGCGCTTGCGCATGATTTACCTTTTGACTAACGACATTGTTCCAATAGATCCATCTGCGATTCAATACCGGCTAGGTAAAACTCTTCGCAGTGAGTATAGACATTGGCGTCGCGCAAAGTTTCTGCAACAATTCAGACTATTTTTTCGTTACAACAGCGAAAGTAAGATTCTGCTTTATGGCTGGTTCAACGATGAAGAATCTCTTCGAGCTTACGGAAGTAAAACGGATGCTTACGAGATTTTCCAAAAAATGTTAGATCGCGGTAACCCACCAAATACCTGGGTCGATTTACTCGATTCGATCAAACAATAACTGGCTCGGGAGCCAAGTTAATTCCAAAAGTTGCAGCAACGCGTTCTTGAATAAATCGCGCGAGTTCTAGTACATCTTTTGCAGTGGCGCCGCCGCGATTGGTAATTGCAAGCGCGTGCTTAGTTGAAACTCCGGCTTTCGATGCGCCGAGACGCAAACCTTTTTGTATTCCGCTGTGTTCGATTAACCACGCTGCTGAAAGCTTTACCCGATCGCCATCTTCGTCAACATCCCAGCGTGGAGCATCTTCCGGAAGTGTGCGAGCAAAACTTGCACTCACGATTGGGTTAGTGAAAAAACTTCCGCAACTGTGAGTATCGAAATCACCTTCGTTGAGCAACATGCCTTTTGCTGCACGCTGTTCTAAAACTTCAATGCGACGACTCTTCAACAATTCAGTTGAACCGGCAGGCAAATCGGCAAGCAATTGGAATTCAACCCAGAGCACAATCCCGGTTTTTCCGCGCTTCAAAATGCTGTCGCGGTAGCCAAATTGCATGTCCGATTTTTCTAGAGTTTCGATCTCGCCAGTTTCGTAATCCAAGAATTCACAGCGCACAAAAGTGTCTGCCAACTCTTGTCCGTAAGCGCCAATGTTCTGCACTGGAGCGGCGCCGACAGTGCCAGGGATGCCGCTTAGCGACTCGACTCCAGCCAGCCCGTGGTTCACGGCGTATGCCACAAAGTCGTCCCAGTTTTCGCCAGCTTGCACGCGCAAAAGCCCCTGAGCCACGCGTTCGATTCCGGTGGATTCCACTTTGATCACGTGAAGGTTTGCTGGGTCGTCGTTGATCACAACGTTGCTGCCACAACCGAGCACCAACCAGTCTTCGCCGGTTGACCAAATGTCGTTAGCGGCTGCGATTAGTTCTTCGCGAGTGCGAGCAATGCGCAACTCGGCTGGCTCTCCGCCAACTCGAATCGTCGTGTAGTTGCTCAGTTTTGTCATTAGATTCGAACGCGAGCCTGAGCTTTTCCGAGCACAGCGGTTTCGTTAAAGACAGTCGAGATGTCGACGCGAACAATGTTGTTCTCGGCATCAATCTCGCCAATTTTTCCGCTGATGGTGAGCACCGCACCGTCGACTGGATCAACAACTACAGGCTTGGTAAAACGAACCCCGTAGTCGACGATGCGACCAGGGTCGCCAACCCAATCAACCACAACTTGAATGGCGGCACCCATGGTTAGCATTCCATGCGCAAGCACGCCAGGTAGTCCAACCGATGCTGCGATGTCGTCGCGGTAGTGAATTGGATTGAAGTCGCCAGATGCCCCTGCGTAACGAACGAGTGAATCACGAGTCAGAAGAATTTCTACCGAGCCGATGCTCTGACCAACTTCGAGCCCTGCAATGTTGATGTGAGTCATTACTCATCACCTCGAACCACGAGAGTAGAAATTGCGGTGCAGACAACATCTTTGTCGGCATCAAAAATCTGAGTTTCGAAAGTCACCATTGAATGAGCACCGAGAGTTTTCACCGATGACACTTTCAGAATGCTAGTTAGTTCGTCGCCGGCCTCGATTGGTCGAACGTGGATAAAGCGCTGATCGCCGTGCACCACCCGACTGAAATCGATGTCTGCCTCTTTATCGGCAAGCACGGTAGCCAAGCTGCGCTCTTGAATTACCACGGCAAAGGTCGGGGCAGCGATTACATCACCGTAGCCTGCTGCCTGCGCGGCAAAGACGTCCAAGTTGTTTGGATTGGTTGATTTGACTGCGTGAGCGAATTCGCGGATTTTTTCGCGGCCGACCAGATAGGGGTCGGTTTCTGGGTATGTTTTACCTTCAACTGCTGGATTGACCATACGGTCAAGAGTAGTAGCGAGGGCGGGACTCGAACCCGCGACCCCACGATTATGAGTCGTGTGCTCTAACCACCTGAGCTACCCCGCCGGGCATATATTGAAACAGAGCCCCGAGCGAGGATTGAACTCGCGACCCCTTCCTTACCATGGAAGTGCTCTACCACTGAGCTATCAGGGCGTTAGCCATAAGGCAACTTCACTAGATTACTAGGTTTATCTAGGCCGTGGCAACCGAGCCAATAGCATTTATGCATGCCTGCGACCAACATTCATCACCCTGCCAATTACGGCAGCGACTGGTGGCGCTCTGCCGTCATCTATCAGATTTACCCTCGCTCCTTTGCAGACTCAAACGGTGATGGCATGGGCGATCTCGCGGGAATTACCGCAAGGCTCGGTTCACTGGCATCACTCGGCATCGATGCAATCTGGCTTTCACCCTTCATGCGTTCACCGCAAAAAGATGCTGGGTATGACGTCAGTGACTATAAAGATGTAGATCCGCTTTTTGGAACACTCGAAGATTTTGATGCAATGGTCACGCGAGCACACGAGCTCAACATACGGGTGATCGTAGACCTCGTACCAAATCACACCAGCGATCAGCATGCATGGTTTCAAGCTGCACTCAACTCGGCCCCAGGATCTGCAGAACGTGAGTTCTATCCCTTTGTAACCAGTGAGGGGCTACCAAATAACTGGCAATCGATGTTTGGTGGGCCAGCTTGGACTCAGGTGGCCGATGGTCAGTGGTACTTACACCTCTTTGATTCTTCGCAACCAGATTTAAATTGGGAGAATCCAAAAGTTCAAGAGGCGTTCGAAGACATCCTGCGTTTTTGGTTGGATCGTGGAGTTGATGGGTTCCGCGTTGATCAGCCCCACGCAATGGGTAAGGCAAAAGGTTTGCCTGATCACCCAGACATCGAACGTGCTGGTGCCGGCTTCATCGAAGGTGAACCATCGCCTCCAATGTGGTTCCAAGAATCAGTGCATCCGATATTCCGCAAGTGGAGAAAAATTCTCGACAGCTATCCTGGTGAGCGAGCAATGTGTGGTGAAGCATACGTCTTACCGCTGTCATTCATGGCGCTCTGGGTTCGGTCAGATGAGTTCAACCAAACATTTAACTTTCGCTTCCTAGACAGCGAATGGAAGCCAGAAATTCTTTACGCTTCGATTAACGAATCATTCGAAGCTTTCGATGCCGTTGGTGCTCCTTCAACTTGGGTTCTCAGCAACCACGACATCATCCGTCACGCTTCACGCATGGGTGGGCTAACCGGAAGACCAACCGCATCTAATGGAATCGGCCCGAATGACCCTCAGCCAGATCGAGAACTTGGGCTACGTCGAGCTCGCGGAGCCACCCTGTTTACCCTTGCCCTGCCGGGTTCGATGTACCTTTACCAGGGCGAGGAACTTGGTCTGCCAGAGCACACCACTATCGCACCCGAGTTTCGCCAAGATCCAACCTTCTTCCGAACCAATGGTGAACGCGTTGGCCGCGATGGTTGCCGCGTTCCGCTGCCTTGGGAAGCAGGAGTTGGCGCTGCCAATGGCTTCAATCACACCGGCAAGAGTTGGTTGCCACAGCCAGAAATTTACGAGGATTACTCACGAGACCGTCAAGAAGGAGTTGATGGCTCAACGCTCGAACTTTACAAACACGCGTTGAATTTGCGTAAATTATTCAAACTCGGCGAGGGTTCATTCGATTGGATTCCTGAGCTGGTTACCGAAAACTCACTCGGTTTCCGAAATGGCGACATCGTTGTGGTTCACAACTTTGGTCATAAGCCAATTGATTTACCCGAAGGTGAAATTGTTGCATCAAGCCTTGCAGGAATGCATCAGGGTCATCCACTTGCAGCAGATCAAACTGTTTGGCTACTCGTTCGCTAACGCCAAAGTCAAACGTGCCCGGCTCGCAATTCTCCACTCAATCAAGAAAGTGGTTAGCGATAAACCGATTGCCAAGCTCGTTGTGACAATAAAGAATGGCCTTTCGGTGAGCACCGAGTAAACCATCCAGAGAGTAGCACCGGTGAGTGCAATAAAAAGTGAACCGAGCGAAATTGCAGTAGCTTGACTACGCTTTCGATTTTTCCAGCTAACCAAAAGTTGCGGCAGCCGAGAAAAAGTTAGTACCACGAGAAGTGCCTGAATCAGCACCTCGGGTGCGTTCAATACAAAAGCAACTGTCACTGCAGAAATGCCCGCCATTATTGCGTAACTAGACAATCGGTTTCCCCGAATCGCAATAATGACAAAGGCGCCAACAATGTAAGTCAGTAAGTTGCTGATTATTAGAGCCGGGCTAAATAACATGCAACCGTAGGTGAACCAAGCGGAGTAAGTAATGCAGAGCAGTAGCCAAGGAAGAATCGAAACGCCATCGGAGTGACCAAGTTTGCGAATGCGGATAACCTGAGGAATCCCCATCACGGTGCCCAGAGCTCCCCCGGCCAAACCGGCAGCTTCGCCGAGGGCATGCATGAGTGTTGGATCCATTAGCTAAGAGTCGCCACCATTGGGTCCCACTCAGCCGGAAGTGGTTCAACCGGAGCCAGAGTTGACTCAACGTTTACCCAATTGCCAGTTTCAATGGCTTCATTGATACTCAGCATTATGTCGAGCACGTGCAGGGCAATCTCGCCTGGTATGCGCACCGGGCGACCTTCTCTTATGGCCTGAGCCATTTCAAGCACGCCGGTGCCACGACCATACGTTGTGCCGGTAAGTGGGATTCCGGTCACATCAACCATTCCGCTGAGCAATTTGTTTTGACCGTCAAAGTGGTTTGGGTCTGGCAACGAAATGGTGCCTTCGGTACCGTTTACTTCAACAAAACCTAGACGAACCATTCCCGACTCAAAAGAGAAAGTGCTCTGAGCACTAGCGCCCGATTCAAATTCGATAAGCGCACTAACGTGAGTTGGCACTTCACACGGAAACTCAGTTCCGGCTTTTGGCCCGGTGGCAATTACGCGAGTTTTTTTAGCCAGAGACCCTGTTCCAGTCACTCTTTTCGCTGGTCCAAAAATGCTGACCAATGTGCTCAGGTAGTACGGGCCCATGTCCATGAGCGGGCCGCCGCCTTTAGCAAACAAGAATTCCGGGCTAGGGTGCCAAGCCTCTGGCCCAGGAGCCTGAAACATTGTGATGGCTGTAAGTGGCTTGCCAATTTTTCCGGCCTTGATGGCGCGCAATCCGGTTTGGATACCACCGCCGAGGATAGTATCTGGGGCAACGCAAACTAGAACTCCAGCCTGCTTGGCGGCTGCAACAACCTCGTTTGCTTCTTCTCGAGTTACCGCATAGGGCTTTTCGCTCCAAACGTGCTTTCCGGCTGCAATGCACTTGAGGTCGACATCGGCGTGAGCTGCCGGAATTGTTAGGTTAACCACAATTTCCACTTCTGGATCTGCCAGAAGCTCTTCTACCGTGCCACTCTTGGCAACTCCATACTTTGCTGCCTGAGAAGCCGCTCGGGCGAGGTCGAGATCTGCGATAAACAAAACCTCAACATCAGGGAACTTGGTGAGGTTGGTCAGGTACTGATCGCTAATTACGCCTGCACCGATAAATCCAACCCCAACGGGGCCTTTTTTGTTGCTCATGCTCTTACCTCATTCACGTATGCCAAGCTTTGGGCGATTCCTTCGAATACATCACCCTTTTTATAAAAATCAAATTCGATTACCGGCAATGCATTTGGAGCCGCTTCAAGAATTTGCTTGATTGGAATTTCTCCAGTGCCAGCCGGAACTTGATTATCCAAGTTTCCGTCTTTGGTTCCGTCTTTCACGTGAATCGCAACAATGCGGTCACGGTGCTTTGTCAAAAACTCGGGAGCACTAATTCCACCGACTTCACACCAGAAAGCATCCAACTCAATTACAACGTCATCATTTAACTGGTCAAAGAAATATTCAAAGGCAATCTGATCGCTAACGCGCTCCGCCAACTCCCAGTAGTGGTTGTGATAAGCAATTCGTATTCCGTAATCTGTTGCTTCTGCAGAAATTCGATTTAGCTCTGCCGCGAAGAAATCAATTCGAGATTTGTCCTTCCACTCTTCAGGAAGAGTAAATGGATCAATTAGGGTTTGAATTCCCAAGTGTTTTGCTGCCTCAAGCACTGGCTTCGCGTCTTCACCAATGAAGTGCGCGTGTCCGGTTGGTGCTTTTAAATTGTTGGTCCTAAGCGCCGCCTCTATTTCATCAACTCGCTCGACAAAGGCATATGGCTCCACCTGGGTAAAGCCAATTTCGGCCACGCGTTTTATGGTGCCGGGCAGGTCCGCCTCTAGAAAATCTCGAAGGGTGTACAGCTGGACTGATGGTTTCAAACTCATGTCATCAAACTATACTAAAACCAATCACCTAACAAGTTTTGGGGTAACGAAATGGTAACTCGAGGACCACGCGGTTCCTATGCGAAAGGCACTGCCAAGCGCGAAGAAATTTTGGATAAAGCCATCGAGGCCTTTGGAAAAACGGGCTACCACGCCACTTCAATGCGCGAATTGGCCGCGGCTAGCAACCTGTCCCAGGCCGGTCTGCTACATCATTTCCCAAATAAAGAGGCACTCCTGCTTGCCATCGTGGAACGTCGAGAATCCGCCTATCCGGAAAAGAAAGCCGGGGAGATTGGGGTGCTTGAGCGGTACCTTCAGCAGGTAGATGAAAACCAAGAGCAAGAGGCCACAACGCGCCTCTGGGCAAACCTGGTCGGTGAGGCAACAGATCCTGATCACCCCGCGCACGCTTATTTTAAAAATCGATACCGAAAGTCTCGTGGCGATTTTGCAAAAGTAATGGCATCTCAAAATGGACGCCCGCGCGCAAACCGAGAAGACGAACTCAAGGCAGCACTTTTTATTGCTCTTTGGGACGGTCTGCAAAACCAGTGGCTGATCGACGAAGACTTCGACATGAAGCCAGCCTTTAGATATGCAATTGAAATGTTTAGCAACTACTCTAAAAACAACGACACTAAGGAATAAGCAATGGAGCTAACTAACTCATTCGTTGACGCCAATTATGCGCAAGCACTTGAGATTTTCAAAAAGATTAGACCCGATCAAAAAGGTTCGCAATTGGTTGTCAAAGTTAAGGGCAAAACCGTAATTGACCTCGCCGCAGGGGTGAGCCCCGATAGTCTCACCACTATTTTTTCTGTCAGCAAAGCTTTATCTGCCCTAGCGATTGCAAAACTTATCGGAACCGGAAAGCTTTACCTCGAGCAAAAAGTGTCGCATTACTGGCCTGAGTTTGCAGCTAACGGCAAAGAAGCAATAACCGTGCGTCAACTTCTGTCACACCAAGCAGGATTAGTTGAAGCAGACCCGCAATTAACTGTCGAACAAATTCATCACAATCACGCTGCCGCGGCAGCTCTAGCTAATGCGACTCCGCTTTGGCGCCCCGGGGCTGCTTTCGGTTACCACGGCCTATCGATTGGGCCGTTGATGAGCGAACTGTGCTTCCGCATCACCGGCAAAACTATGCAGGAGTTTTACGAAACCGAAATTCGCCAGCCAGCCAATGCCGATGCCTATCTCGGTCTTCCGGAATCACTCGAGAATCGCGTGACCGAATTAGACCTAAACCAAATGGAACCCACGGCAGAGCAAGCAGTCAAATACGCCCGCGATCCTGAACACCACCAGAGCGGACTATCCACCTGGGGGATGGGACGGGTTAGTTTCAAGGCACTAGTTGAGCGCGAGGGAAGAGCCTTTGGTTTGCCATCCGCCGGTGGCGTGGCCTCTGCTCGAGGGCTTGCCGACGCCATGCAGTGGGCAATGGGATTTGGCGGGACGGAACCGGGTGTCTCACCTGCCGCAATTGCTCAGATGTCGCAAATGCAGGTTTATGGTTACGACCTCACCCTGGAACAGGAACACCGTTCCTTCGGCATCGTGTTCCAGAAATCAACACCGGTGGTGCCCATTGGTTCATACCGAGCTATCGGCCACGATGGCGCCGCTGGAGCCTTGCTCTATGCCGATCCAATTGGCGAAATAGTACTTGGCTACACAGTATCTAAATTTACTTTCCCTGGCGGATTCGACCGCGAGATTCAACCGATTATCGACCTGGTACGAGAAACAGCTAAAGCTTAATCGAGAGATATTTTGCATAGTCTTAAGCAATGACTGGCGAAATTCTTTACCAAACAAAAGACAATCCCGAATGGTGGCGGTCTAGCGTTATTTACCAAATTTATCCGCGTTCATTTGCAGACGGCAATGGCGACGGAATGGGTGACTTGACGGGTATTCGTGAGCGACTTCCAAAACTTGCCGAACTTGGCATTGATGCAATTTGGTGTTCGCCGTTTTTTAAATCACCCCAAAAAGATGCCGGTTACGACGTAAGCGACTATAAGGACATTGATCCACTATTCGGAACTCTGCAAGACTTTGATTTACTCATCGCCGAAGCCAACAAGCTGAACATCAAAGTAATTGTTGACCTAGTACCAAACCATTCTTCGAGTGAACACGAACTGTTTAAAGCTGCATTAGCCGCTAAACCAGGTTCACCTGAGCGCGAAATGTACATGTTCCGCGATGGCAAAGGAAAAAACGGGGAGCTTCCGCCAAATAACTGGGAGTCTGTATTTGGTGACATCGCATGGACTCGCATCACTGAGCCAGATGGAACACCTGGTCAGTGGTACCTGCACCTTTTTGACTCGACCCAACCTGACTTCAACTGGGACAATCCAAAAGTTCGCGAACTATTTGACGACGTAATGCGCTTTTGGCTAGAACGCGGTGCCGCCGGTTTCCGCGTCGATGTTGCCACCGGAATGGTTAAGCGCGCGGGACTCCCGGATGTAATCAAGCAGGAGGCTCCAATGGGTGGAGTATCGGCAGAGGAAATTTACTCTGTAGCCGAGCTTGAGGAAATGAATCCAGCCTGGGGTCAGCCCGGCATCCATGAAATCAACCGACGCTTTCGCAGGATCGTTGACGAATTCGACAACCGAGTGCTCTGCGCTGAAGCTTGGATAGGTCCGCTTTCCCGCATGGCCAAGTGGGTGCGCCCTGATGAATACCACCAGAACTTTAACTTTGACTTTCTTGGCACTCCTTGGGTTCAAGAGAAAATCGAGAAGTCAGTCACCAACTCAATCACGGCCTTTTCCGAAGTTGGAGCACCATCGACTTGGGTGCTCTCCAACCACGACGTGATTCGACACGTGACTCGCATGGGCTATGACGAAATTCCTAAGCAGGGCGACGGCATCGGGCCAAATTCACCGCAACCAGATGAAGCACTTGGGCTTCGACGTGGTCGTGCAGCCACTGCATTCATGCTCGGGCTGCCTGGCGGTGCCTACCTCTATCAGGGTGAAGAGCTCGGACTACCGGAACACACCACACTCGGCGCTGCCTATCGTGAAGACCCAACCTTCTTCCGCACCAAAGGTGAACGCGTTGGTCGCGACGGCTGTCGCGTTCCACTTCCTTGGGAAGGTGGAGTTAACGAATCAAACGGATTTTCAACCACTGGACAAACCTGGCTACCTCAGCCAGCCTCTTACGCAAAGTATGCCCGCGATAGGCAAGAGGGAGTTGCCGGATCAACCCTTGAGTTATATAAACGACTACTAAAACTTCGTAAGCAGCACTTACTCGGAGCCGGAAACTTTCGTTGGGCGAAAGAGTACCAAGACAAAAATACTCTCGCCTATGTCAACAACGGCGTTCTGGTGCTGACCAATTTTGGGCCAGACCCAGTTGTAGTTCCAGCCGGCGAGATTCTGGTAACTACTCAACATGATTTAACCGTTGAGAAAGAACTGGAAATCGATCAGACTGTCTGGATCAAGCTCTAACCGCGCGGAGCAAAATTTCGCGCTAAACCCTAGTTGCCGAATTTTGCCAACGCAGTGTTGAGTGTTGTCGATGGGCGCATGGCCCTCTCAACGAGCTCGGCGTCTGGGCGGTAGTATCCCCCGATATCGACCGGATTACCCTGAACCGCGATTAGCTCTTCAACGATCTTGGCCTCAGCAGCCGTTAACTCTGCAGCCAGCACCGCGAACTTCTCGGCAAGTGCCGCATCAACGCTTTGACCAGCAAGTTCCTGAGCCCAGTAGAGGCCTAAGTAGAAGTGGCTGCCGCGGTTGTCGATGGTGCCAATCTTTCGGCCAGGTGAGCGGTCTGCCTCAAGGAAGGTGCCGGTCGCTCGGTCTAGAGTGTCGGCCAAAACCTGTGCTCGCTTGTTACCTGTGACTGTTGCTAGGTGTTCGAAGGACGCCGCAATCGCAAAGAACTCACCGAGCGAATCCCAACGCAGGTAGTTCTCTTCGAGAAACTGCTGAACGTGCTTCGGAGCTGAACCACCTGCACCGGTTTCGAACAAACCGCCACCGTTAAGCAGTGGAACAATCGAAAGCATTTTGGCGCTAGTGCCAACCTCAAGAATTGGGAACAAGTCAGTTAGGTAGTCACGCAAAACGTTTCCGGTAACCGAAATTGTGTCGAGCCCCTGACGGATGCGACCAAGTGAGTACTTGGTTGCGTCTGCGTAGTTCAAGATTTCAATGGTCAAACCGTTGGTGTCGTGCTCGCCAAGGTACTTCTTTACCTTGGCAATTAGCTCGGCGTCGTGTGCACGTTTTTCATCAAGCCAAAATACCGCTGGAACATTTGTTGCGCGAGCACGAGAAACTGCTAGCTTTACCCAGTCGCGAACGGCAACGTCCTTGGTCTGAGTTGCGCGCCAGATGTCGCCCTGCTGAACGTCGTGAGAGAGCAAAACCTGTCCAGCAGCGTTGATTACATCAACGCGACCTGCGGTTGCAATTTCGAAAGTCTTGTCGTGGCTTCCGTATTCCTCGGCCGCCTGAGCCATCAGGCCAACGTTTGGCACGGTACCGATGGTCGCTGGGTCCAGCGGACCATTGGCAATCATGTCGTCGAAAGTGGTCTGGTAAAGGCTGGCGTATGAAGAGTCTGGAATTACCGCGAGGGTGTCTTCTTCTGAACCATCCTTGCCCCAAAGCTTGCCACCATTTCGGATTAGAGCCGGGATCGATGCGTCGACGATAACGTCAGACGGCACGTGCAAATTAGTGATGCCCTTGTCGCTGTTTACATAGCTGATGCGCGGTCCGCTATCAAGCGCTGCTTCAAAAGCTGCGGCGATTTTGTTGCCGTTTGCAACATTGGCGAGACCGGCCAGAATCGAACCAAGTCCGTCGTTTGCGCTCAAGCCAGCTGCAGCTAGATCATCGCCAAACTTATCGAATACTTCAGCAAAGAAAGCCTTCAAAACGTGACCGAAGAGAATCGGGTCACTGACCTTCATCATTGTTGCTTTTAGGTGTAACGAGTAGAGCACGTCATCGCGCTTTGCCTGAGCCAAAGTTTCGGCAAGGAACTTATCTAGTTCAGCCGCATTCATAAAAGTGGCATCGATAATCTCGCCGGCCAGAACTTTTAGCCCCGCCTTGAGATCAGTTGCTGTTCCATCGGCCGCGACGTGGCGAATGGTGAGAATGTCATCGGCAGCCATAACCACCGACTTCTCATTGCTAAAGAAGTCGTCGTGGCCCATAGTTGCAACGCGAGTCTTTGAACCCGCTGGGAATGGCTTGTTTACATGCGGGTGCTTGCGGGCGTAGGCCTTAACCGAGAGCGGAGCACGGCGGTCGCTGTTGCCCTCACGTAAAACGGGATTTACCGCACTTCCCTTGACCTTGTCGTAACGCTTGCGTGCATCTAGCTCAACATCGTTGCTTGGTTCGTCGGCATAATCAGGGACTGCAAAACCAAGAGCCTGGAGTTCTGCGATGGCCGCCTTTAGCTGAGGAATTGAAGCCGAAATGTTGGGCAACTTGATGATGTTGGCCACTGGCGACTTCGCCAGTTCACCTAGTTCGGCAAGAGCATCTTTAACCCGCAGATTCGCTGGCAAAACGTCAGAGAATACCGCGAGAATGCGGCCTGCGAGCGATATGTCGCGAGTCTCGATATTTACATCTGCGGCACTGGCATAAGCCTGGACTATCGGCAGCAACGAAGCAGTTGCAAGTGCTGGTGCTTCATCGGTGTAGGTGTAAAAAATAGTCGAATCGTTCACGACGAGTATTCTCCGCTCTGAGACTGTGGATTTACCTACCTAGCCTACCGTCAGAGCGAGAAGCGCTGTCTTTTAGTCGTATTGAAGTATTCAATCTTCCAATAGTGCGCAGTTTGTTTAAGGGGCAGACACTTCCCCGTGCCTAAATAAACTGACAAAAGAAGATGAAATTTCTTCACACCGGCACCCGAAAAAGGGAAATACATGCTTGAACCATTAAGAGTTTCATCAGACAAAACGCACTTAGAAACGTCTTCTGGCGAGCCTTTCTTTTACTTGGCAGACACGGCCTGGACGATGGCACAGCGACTGAAGTGGGACGATGCCAGACATTACATGAGCGTGCGAAAATCTCAGGGCTTCAATGTGTTGCAAATAGTCGCACTAGACCCGGAACGAGATGAGCAAATGCGCAGCCCGTCAGGTCAGCCGGCACTGATTGGTGGAGACCTTGATCATCCAAATGAAAATTATTTTTCATATTTGGACATGATTCTCGATCTGGCTGAGGAATTTGAGTTTTATGTTCTGCTCTTGCCTGTCTGGGGTCAATTGGTGGTTGGCGAGAGTTGGGGCGGAAAAACATTCCCTAAAACTGTTACCGAATCGAATGCAAAAAAATATGGGCAATGGTTAGGCGACCGGTATAAAAATCGATCGAACCTTATTTGGTGTTTAGGCGGGGACAGGCAGCCAATCCACGGAGGCATTGACTACAAAACAGTTTGGCGAGAAATGGCCGAAGGCCTGGCACTAGGCGTAACTGGTTCAACTGCAAAATGGAATGAGGAATCAGTCGTTTGGGAAAAAGTTTTGATGACTTATCACACCTGCTTCGAAATGGAGACCAAAGAGTGTTCCACCTTTTCTTATTGGACAGATGAGGATAAGTGGATTTCATTCACTTCACTGCAATCCGGACATGGACTCAGTACTGAAAATTACAAAACTGTCGCGTCGGAATTTAGTAGGTCATTCACCAAGCCAGTCATAGATATAGAGCCTGCTTATGAGCGTATGCCTATGAATTGGCCGGAACTTTTTCCATTACATGGCGATGGAATTATAAGAAAAAGGGCATACTGGTCAATTCTGGCTGGCTCTTGTGGACACACTTACGGACATGCATCGGTGTGGTGTTTTATTTCTGAAAAGGAACGCGATCAGGTGCTTTCTGCATCATGGTTCGAAGCATTGAGCCATGCAGGTGCACAGCAAATTGGTCACGTTCGTAGAGTTGCTGAAATTCTAAAATTCCAGGATTGGATTCCAGCTCAATCAATCTCTGATCACGCTTGCTTAGAACCCTGCCTTGATAGTCACGTGCAAACCGCTCGCAGTAAAAACGGCGATTTGATAATTTGCTACCTAACCAGCGGTGGACGCGTAAGCCTACAAACCAATGTGCTACCTAAGGGGAATATCGATTGCTACTGGCTTAATCCAAAAACAGGTGAACTCACTGCAGGTTCATTTACAGAGGAGCATTCCCAAATTACAGTCACTTCGCCTACGCAGGGAATTGATGAAGACTGGCTACTCTTGGCGACAACTAATTCAGAGCAAATCCAACCATTATTCAAAGCTTCACAGTGGGGAAATACCGAAAGTCTTGAAAAGATGACAATGATTTGGGCGGAATAATTATCGCTTCGAGAGTTTGCTTGTTCTTAGCCAAAAAGCGACAGCAAGTCGGCGACTTTGGCTTTGTCATTTAGCGGGTGGCGCATAGCAAGCTCACCGTGCACCGTGTAACGGTTGTTTCTCCCCTGTTTTTCTTTGACCAGAAATCCCTCTTCAACCAAGTCATTGAGAATTCCTGCGGTTGCGCGGGCAGTAATCCCAACACTCGAAGCGATTTGGTCTATGGTCTGATCGGGGTCTTGGGCAACAGAAACAAGCACGTGACCGTGATGGGTCAGAAAAGTCCATTTAGCCATGGCTCTATTCTCCTACTTGCTGACCTCTTGCTTGGGAACCT
>JACCDK010592640.1_pt1 | contig 15268 bp, 15 predicted proteins | sample 7445871 | NCBI WGS metagenome assembly JACCDK01 (sample SAMN15323436, study PRJNA562643) | freshwater metagenome | isolation source: river surface water | place: USA:Blue River Watershed | collected 2017-08-15 | reverse complement strand
CATGCAGTTTTTTATTATAAGTCTTTCTGATATTATCCTCATTTATTTTATTAAATATTTCCTCTTTTTCTTTTTCAGTTAGATTTATTTTTGAATATTTTTTTATTGTTGGAATTAACTTATAAGTATATACAACATCAGTTGTTGTTTTAACTTTAATCTCAGAATTTGAAGAAAATGCAATAATTGATATATATTCAATATTTGAAAATTCATTGAGGCAATTTTTTATTGCTTTTATATGACCTAAGTTTTGTCTAATTGGGTTGTAAAATTTTTCCTTTCTTTTAAATATTACTTGAGTCCAATATTCTGAGTTTTCATATCCCAAAATCCAACCTTTATAATTTTTTGTTTCAATTACAAAAATTCCAAAATTAGATATGACTAAATGATCAATTTGAGTAGTTGTATTTCCTACTTTTAGAACTACATCATTAATTATTTTATATTCTGATTTATCTAATAAGTTTAAAATTGATGAAACGGTTTTTTCTCCAATTATCCCTTTAATCTTTGATTTATAAAAATTTGAGAGGATAATTAAAAGAAAAAAAATAATTAGTACTACTTCCATTTATTACTTAAGTAAATTCTCAAATAAATTCTACACAAACAACAATACCAGCAACGGAATAATTATTCCCGCCAAAGCCAATTTCCAACCTCGGCTTTTAAAACTAAATTTACCTGCAGGGATCATAATAGCTCCCGTAATAGCTATCGTGATTAATGAAAGTCCGAAAATATCACCATAGTAAATCCACCAATTGGAAGTGTTTTTATGTAACTTGATCATCGAACTGATTATTGGTGTTTTGATAAAGGTGGTGATTTCACCTTTGCCACTTTTCAAATCAATTTCAAGATCGTTTTTTTCAAAAGAAATTTTTAATTTTCCTTCATCCACTTTATGTCTTCTAATTTTATCTTCAATTCCTAATTGTTTCCCTAAACTATCAGCGTATTCTTCAGTAATAGCAGCGTTAGCTGGAATTTTCACGGTAATTTTTCTTGTTTCTACTGTATATTTTTCAGCATGAAAGCTGTCGCGGTGGTTCATTAATATACCCGAAAGCGCAAAAGAAATAATCAATCCAATATAGAAATAGCCTAAATCGCGATGTAGTTCTCTAATTTTAAGTTGTTTCATTATTAAAAATTGTAAGTTAGTGATGCAGCATAATTTCTTGGAGCTATAGGATTTAAGCTATTGTCATCGTGTATGTTGTAATTCAATTCGTTGAGCAAATTGCTAATTTTAGCTCGTAAGGTCCAATTGGAAAAGGTATAGGCCATTGTTGTATCAATTTGAAGGTAATCCTTAACGTAAATTAACTTTCTGGTGTCATTTGCTATTTGAACTCGCGTAGGTCTTCCTGCGTAGCGGGTGCCAAAATAGGTGTTGATCAAGCCAAATGCTAAACCTTTTAATGTTCCTTTTTCAAAATTATAATTTAAATTGAAATTGGCTGTATTTTTTGGGTTGTATTTTAATTCACTTCCTTCAATAAAATAGGAACTCTTTACATATTTTGTTTCATTAAAACTATATCCAGCAAGTATTGAAAGTCCTTTTATTGGGTTTGCAACCAAATCAATTTCCACACCCTTGCTTTGTACTTCTCCCGCCAATACTTTAATATAGGAATAGGTATTTCCGTTGCTTAAAGATTGTTGGTAGAAATTTTCATTGGTGATTTGATAGCCAGTCAAATTAAGATACAAGCGTTCTTTTACTATCTTAGTTTTAACTCCTACTTCAAATTGGTCAATTATGGAAGGTTTTAAAGCATTCCCCAATTCATCTTGACCTGTGTTAATTTCAAAAGAATTGGAGTAACTGGTAAATAATGTCACATTGGTAGAAGGTTGGTAAATCAAACCCAATCGAGGTGAAAAAGCGCCATCGTAATTTGTAGAGAGTGAGGTGCTGTTTGTCGTATATGAAAGCACCTCGTTTTTGGTTTCTTGATAACTATATCTTATCCCTGCTAGCAATTTAAACTTATCGGTTAAGTGAGCTAAATCCTGAAGGTATACTCCAAATCGATTGATTGGAGTAGTGGTTAATGTATTTTTTTCTAAAGTTGGAATTGCTGGTTCTAAACTCGGATTGTAATCGGAATTAATGTTGATTACATCATAATTCATATAATTTTTATAGGCAGTGGTGTAGGTTTTAAAACTTTCTATATCGTATCCAAATAAAAATTGGTGGTTAATTTTTCCGGTCTGAAATTTACCTTTCAAATCGGCTTGTTGAATAATATAATTGTCTTTGTTTTCAGTACGTTGAATACTTCTTGTCCAATCACCATTCGCCGTAATATTTCCGCCAAAAACAGGGTTTGGGCGCGTGTTGGAAAACAAATCGGTTTCAAAAAATCGAATCGAATTGATAAATGAAACACTCCAATTTTCTGATAAAGTATGGGTTAGGGTAGCCGTACTCAAAGCTTGTTTACTGTTGTAATATCCCCAACTAACACCTAAAAATCGGCTTCGTGGTAAATCCAAGATTTGGTAATTGTAGATACCAGCTCCAAAATCGGGGGTTCTGGAATCCTTAATGTAATCGGCTTCAAGGAGTAATTCTGTTTTAGAATTAAATTTAATTAATATCGATGGATTGATATAACTGCGTTCCGATTGGACATAATCTCTAAAGCTGTCTCCTTTTTCAAAACTTCCGTTGATTCTAAATGCGATAGTATTATTTTTCCCAAGTGAATTATAGAAATCAAAATTTGGTTTAATTGTATTGAAACTTCCATAGCGAATACCAATTTCACCGCCCAATTCATTTTTTGGTTTTTTGGTAACCAAATTTAAAATACCTCCAGGAGCTACATTTCCAAATAATAAAGCTGCACTTCCTTTTAATAGCTCCACTTTTTCCAAGCCACTGGTTTCAATTTGCATTCCATTAAAATAGCGAATACCATTTTTAAATGTATTGGAACTACTCAAAGGGAAACCCCTCGATGCTATTTCTTCTTGATAGCCTCCAGTAGTTCCCATGATATAAACGCCATTCGTGTTTTTTAGAATATCGGTTAAAGAGTTGGTTTGTTGATTTGTAAGTACAGCAGTGGTAATTACAGCTTGAGCTTGAGGCAAATCCATTGGTTTTATCCCGGCTTTGCCAAGATTCAGTGGATTTTTTTGCGGAAAGGAGGTAATATTTACATCCTTTAATCTTTTTCCTTTTATATTTTTTACGGTATCAATAAGTGCATAATAATCATCTTCTTTAGCAGATTCTTGAGCGTAAATTGTATTTGAAATGGTAAAAGTTAATAGAAAAAAAAGCGCAATCCTTTTCATTTATTTAGATTTATTAAAAATAATATGCAAATATAAATTGTAGTTTTTAAATTACAAAACTTATTTAGAATAAATAAAAATAGTAATTTGTAAATTGCAAATTTTCAATATTTTACAAATAAAAAAACTTGCTTATTAGCAAGTTTTAGTCGATTTGAACGTGTTTTTGGTGTTATTTTTTCTTATTCAGTAGATAAGTAGTTTTACTCGTTTTTCCTCTTTCTTTACCAGAAACCGTAATTGAGACCGACTTATTTTTTAATAATCGGTATTCCAATTTTTGAGGATAATCGTGCTTCGGGTTTTCAAAAACCAATAAACTGTCTTCATCTTTGGTCAGTTGAAACGGAATGGCTTTATTGTTGTTTTCACCCGTTACCGTAGCAGAGTAAATTAAATGCTCTTGATCTTGCAACAATTCAATTTGCTCATTATGAATCGTGTCTTTTTCATTCTGAATGTAATAAGATTCTCCTGTGTAGGTACTGTCGTTGTTGGGTTGCCAAATTTCAATTAGGGTGCCTAGACTGTCGGTTTTTTCCCATTCGCCCACCAGCCATTTCGCTTTTTCAAGCTCCTCATAGTTCTTAATTAGATTTCCTTTTGCATCATATTTATTACATGAAAAGACGAAAGTTAGGGCAGTAATTGCAAGTGTAAAGGCAATTTTTCTCATAAATCTATATTTAATACCACAATATTATAAAAAAACTACCAACCGAACACTGCCAACTGAACACTATTTACTATTTTTGCTCTCCAAAATAAAGAATACAAAATGTTAGAGAGACTTCAATATGTAAAACAACGATTTGACGAGATTTCAGATTTGATTATTCAACCTGATGTTATCTCTGATCAAAAGCGTTACGTGCAATTAAATCAAGAGTACAAAGGTCTTAAAGATTTAATGGAGAAGCGTGAAGAATTGATTAATGTTACTGGAAATATAGAAGAAGCCAACGAAATTATCGCTGATGGCAGTGATGCCGAAATGGTAGAAATGGCCAAAATTCAATTGGACGAAGCCAAAGAACGTTTGCCACAATTGGAAGAAGAAATCAAATTCATGTTGATTCCAAAAGACCCCGAAGATGCTAAAAACGTTATGGTGGAAATTCGTGCCGGAACAGGTGGAGACGAAGCTTCCATTTTTGCTGGAGATTTATTCAGAATGTATACTAAATACTGTGAAACTCGTGGTTGGAGAACTTCTGTAGTAGATATGAACGAAGGAACTTCGGGCGGATTTAAAGAGGTAATTTTTGAAGTTACCGGTGAAGATGTATACGGAACCTTAAAATTTGAAGCGGGTGTACATCGAGTACAGCGTGTACCACAAACCGAAACGCAAGGTCGTGTGCATACTTCTGCAGCAACGGTAATGGTGCTTCCAGAAGCCGAAGAATTTGATGTGCAAATTGATATGAACGATGTGCGTGTTGATTTCTTTTGCTCTTCAGGACCTGGAGGACAATCGGTAAATACAACAAAATCTGCGGTGCGTTTAACACACATCCCAACCGGATTGGTAGCGCAATGTCAGGATCAAAAATCGCAACATAAAAACAAAGATAAAGCGCTTGATGTATTGAGATCGCGTTTATACGAGCAGGAATTAGCTAAAAAGCAGGCCGAAGATGCTACTAAGCGTTCTTCTCAAGTGAGCTCGGGTGACCGTTCGGCTAAAATTAGAACTTACAATTATTCGCAAGGTCGTGTAACCGATCACCGAATTGGTTTGGATGTTTTTGATATGGATGGGGTGATGAACGGAAAAATTCAGAAATTTGTTGAAGAACTTCAGTTGGTTAACAACATGGAAAAACTGAAAGAAAGCGAAGTACTGTAAATAATAACAGAGTATATAACGGCCAAACTAGAAATAGTTTGGCTTTTGTTTTTTGAATAAGTTGAGTTTTTGTGGTTACCAAACTTTAAACTAACTTTGTGCAATAACGAGTTACAAACTACAAATTACCAAGTGCCTTGACAACTACACAACTTATCGAGCAAATCAAAATCAAAAAATCCTTTCTTTGTATTGGTTTGGATGTTGATTTAACCAAAATTCCAGCCCATTTATTAGAACTTGAAGATCCAATTTTCGAATTCAATAAAGCAATCATTGATGCTACTCACGATTTGTGTGTTTCCTATAAACCCAACACGGCATTTTACGAAGCTTACGGAATTAAAGGTTGGCAATCGCTAGAAAAAACAATTAACTACTTGAATGAAAAGCATCCCGAAATCTTCACTATTGCCGATGCAAAGCGGGGCGATATCGGAAATACATCAACCATGTATGCCAAAGCTTTTTTTGAGGATTTAAATTTTGATTCGGTTACTGTTGCGCCTTATATGGGTAAAGATTCGGTGGAACCTTTTTTGGCTTTTGAAAACAAACATGCCATTATGTTGGCTTTGACTTCTAATGAAGGGGCTTTTGATTTCCAAACTAAAAATGTTGAAGGCAAAGAACTATATAAAGTAGTTATTGAAACTTCAAAGTCTTGGAAAAATTTGCAGAATTTAATGTATGTAGTGGGTGCAACCAAAGCCGACTATTTTACAGAAATACGAAAAATTATTCCGGATAGTTTCTTGTTAGTTCCCGGAGTAGGTGCGCAAGGAGGAAGCTTGCAGGAAGTTTGTAAATACGGAATGAACTCCAATGTAGGGTTGTTAATTAATTCCTCTCGAGGAATTATCTACGCATCTAAAGAAACCGATTTTGCAGAAAAAGCAAGAGCAGAAGCTTTGAAAATGCAACAAGAAATGCAAGATATCCTTCAATCTCTTTGATAGCATATACACTATATAAAAACGAGCAATCGAGCGAGTGGGTGACTTTTGTGCACGGCGCAGGAGGAAGTTCATCTATTTGGTTCAAACAAATTCGGGAATTTCAAAAACACTTCAATGTCTTGTTGTTGGATTTACGAGGGCACGGTAATTCTAGCCATCAATTCAAAAAAGCGTTCCATAAAAAATATACCTTTAAATCTATTGCTGAAGATGTTTTGGAAGTATTGGATCATCTAAAAATTAAAACCTCCCATTTTATTGGTATTTCACTGGGTACAATTGTAATCAGGCAATTGGCTGAAGAACATCCCAGTAGAGTAAAAAGTATGGTTATGGGCGGTGCCATATTAAAAATGAATTTCCGTTCTCAAATCTTAATGCGATTGGGAAATACTTTTAAGTATGTGTTGCCTTATTTGGTTTTATACCGATTTTTTGCATTTGTAATCATGCCCAATAAAAACCACAAACAATCGCGTTTGTTGTTTATCAATGAAGCCAAGAAATTATATCAAAAAGAATTTATTCGTTGGTTTAAACTCACCGCCGAAATCAACCCCGTGTTAAAATGGTTCCGCCAACAAGAGTTAAATATCCCCACTTTTTATGTAATGGGTGAAGAAGATTACATGTTTTTACCGTCGGTTAGAAATGTAGTAGCAAAACATACCAAATCTGCTCAATTATTTGTCATCGAAAACTGCGGTCATGTAGTGAATGTAGAACAACCGATTTTGTTTAACGAGTCGGTGATAGCATTTATTCGTCAAAATTGAGTTATTTAAATAAAAAAAGCCAATGTTTCTCCTACATTGGCAATCTTTATTCTAACTAAACCAAACAAAATTATAAATGATTATTTATAACGATGCAAATATCTGAATAGTATAGTTAACTTATGTTAAGTGAATGTTATATTCGATAAACAATTGTTAAATTACTTATTTAATAATCCAAATACACTTTGTAGTAAAGGGGAGGTTCTCGATTTTAAATCGGTTCTAATATTTTTTTCTTCCACTGCAATCATTTTAAAAACCCCATCCATCGATTTGTTGGTGATGTAATCGGTAATGTCAGGGTTTACTTTACTCACAAAAGGAATTGAATTATATTTACTGATTATAGTGTTCCAAATGGTGTCGGCTCCCACTTTTCCAATGGATTGTTGCACAACCGGACTTAATTTAGAGTACAAATCCTTGGTGGTTGCACCCTGAAGATAAACCGTAGCAGCATCTTCTTTACCCATTAATATTGATTTCGCATCGTTTATTGTCATGTTTTTTACCGCCAAAACAAAAATAGGAGTTGCTTCTTTCACGGCATCTTCTGCTGCTCGGTTCATGGCCACAATTCCTTGGTCGGCTAAGTTACCCATCCCGAGTTTTCGTAAGGTACTTTCTACTTTTTGCAATTCCTCAGGAATTAATATTTTCACCGCTTCGTTTTTTAAGAAACCATCCACGGCAGTCAATTTGGAAACTTCTTTATTGATCCCGTTATTCAAGGCTTCTTTCAATCCTGCTGCAATATCTATTGCAGGCTCAGTGGTAGATGTTCCTCCAATTTTAGGTAAGGTGATATTTGGTTTTTTAGGCAATTTTTTCGGAATTGTTTTCAATTGTGCAATTCCAATCAAAGGGCAAATCAGTGCTAAAAGAATAATTTTTTTCATAGTATTCAATATTGTTTTTAAGGTCTATGCAAATAGTATGCCTTAATTTTGAATTCACAAATTTCGGCAAAGATTTAGATAATTTTGAAGGCAATAAAATTATTAAATTCGTAAATTGCGCTCTCAAATTTGAATAAAAATTACTAATGGAACTACAAACGCCCTACATTCCTAAAAATAAAGTAAGAATTGTTACTGCTGCATCTCTTTTTGATGGTCATGATGCTGCCATTAACATTATGCGAAGAATAATTCAAGCCACTGGTGTCGAAGTAATTCACTTGGGTCACGACAGAAGTGTAGAAGAAGTAGTGAATACTGCCATTCAAGAGGATGCAAATGCCATTGCAATGACTTCCTATCAAGGAGGGCACAATGAGTATTTTAAATACATGTATGACTTGCTAAAGGAAAAAGGCGCGGGACATATTAAAATTTTTGGCGGCGGGGGTGGAGTAATTCTGCCAACCGAAATTGCCGATTTGCATGCTTACGGAATCGAAAGAATTTATTCTCCAGATGATGGTCGTGCTATGGGATTGCAAGGAATGATTAATGATTTGGTGCAACGATCTGATTATCCCGTTGGTGATGTACTAAAAGATGAATTAGCCCACATTGAAGATAAAAATCCTACTGCAATTGCCCGATTGATTTCTGCTGCAGAGAATTTCCCAGAAATTGCAAAGACTGCATTTGATTCAATTCATAAGAAAAATGAAAACAATAAAACACCAGTTCTTGGAATTACCGGAACCGGTGGTGCAGGAAAATCGTCTTTGGTAGACGAATTAGTGCGTCGCTTTTTAATTGATTTTCCAGAAAAAACAATCGGATTGGTTTCGGTTGATCCTTCCAAAAGAAAAACAGGCGGCGCTTTGCTTGGTGACCGTATTCGTATGAATGCTATCAATAATCCAAGAGTTTATATGCGTTCGTTGGCAACCCGTCAATCCAATTTAGCCTTGTCCAAATATGTAAACGAAGCCATCGAAGTATTAAAAGCAGCAAAATACGATTTGATAATTTTAGAAACTTCTGGAATTGGACAAAGTGATACTGAAATCATGGATCACTCCGATGTTTCGTTGTATGTAATGACTCCCGAATTTGGTGCGGCTACTCAATTGGAAAAAATCGACATGTTGGATTTTGCCGATTTGGTAGCGCTGAATAAATTTGATAAAAGGGGTGCTTTGGATGCGATTCGCGATGTGAAAAAGCAATACCAAAGAAATCATAATTTATGGGATACCGATATCGATTCGATGCCGATATTTGGCACTATCGCTTCGCAATTTAATGATCCCGGAATGAATACACTCTACAAATCGATTATGGATAAAATTGTAGAGAAAACGGGATCCGATTTAAAATCGACTTTCCAAATCACTCGCGAAATGAGTGAAAAAGTATTTGTGATTCCACCGCACAGAACCCGTTATTTATCTGAAATAGCAGAAAACAATAGAAAATACGATGAAACTGCTTTGTCGCAGGTTGAAGTTGCCCAAAAATTATACGGAATATATAAAACCATTGAAACCGTTATTGGTAGTAAACCCACGCTGACAAAAGCAGGAATAGATTTCAATCTTTTCATTCCACAAGAATCGCAACAATTCATGAGTTTGCTTGTTGCCGAATTTGATCGTGTGAAAATGAATCTTGATCCTTACAATTGGGAGATAATCCTAACTTGGGAGGATAAAGTAAACAAATATAAAAACCCAATTTATAGTTTTAAAGTTCGTGATAAAGTCATCGAAATTAAAACACACAGCGAAAGTTTATCGCATTCGCAAATTCCAAAAGTGGCCTTGCCAAAATACCAAGCTTGGGGTGATATTTTAAAATGGAATTTACAAGAAAATGTACCTGGAGAATTTCCTTTCGCTTCTGGATTGTATCCTTTTAAAAGAGAAGGTGAAGATCCAAGCCGAATGTTTGCTGGTGAGGGTGGGCCTGAAAGAACGAATAAACGTTTCCATTATGTAAGCGCCGGATTGCCTGCAAAACGATTATCTACTGCTTTCGATTCAGTTACTTTATATGGAAATGATCCGCATGTGCGTCCAGATATTTATGGGAAAATTGGAAATGCCGGTGTTTCTATTTGTTGTTTGGATGATGCTAAAAAGTTGTATTCTGGTTTTGATTTGACGCATGCGTTGACTTCGGTTTCGATGACTATTAATGGTCCGGCACCGATGTTGCTTGGTTTTTTCATGAATGCGGCGATCGATCAAAATTGTGAAAAGTACATTATTGAAAATAATCTTCAAGCTGAAGTTGAGAAAAAAATCAGTGAGATTTATAAGCAAAAAGGAACTATTAGACCAAAATACCAAGGTGAATTACCAGAAGGAAACGATGGTTTAGGATTGATGCTTTTGGGTGTTACCGGAGATCAGGTATTGCCTTTGGATGTGTATACTGATATCAAAATAAAAACTTTATCACAAGTTCGTGGAACAGTTCAAGCGGATATTTTGAAAGAAGATCAGGCGCAAAACACCTGTATTTTTTCTACCGAATTTGCTTTACGATTAATGGGAGATGTTCAAGAATATTTCATCAAAGAGAATGTTCGAAACTTTTATTCGGTTTCTATTTCGGGGTATCATATTGCAGAAGCTGGTGCCAATCCAATTACTCAATTGGCATTTACCTTAGCTAATGGTTTCACTTACGTAGAATATTATTTGAGTCGCGGAATGAACATTAATGATTTCGGACCAAATTTATCCTTCTTTTTCTCAAACGGAATTGATCCGGAATATGCGGTTATTGGCCGTGTCGCGCGTAAAATTTGGGCGAAAGCCATGAAAAACAAATACGGAGCCAACGAAAGAGCCCAAATGTTGAAATACCACATTCAAACTTCAGGACGTTCACTTCACGCACAAGAAATCGATTTTAATGATATTCGTACTACGCTACAAGCTTTGTATGCAATTTATGATAACTGTAATTCGTTGCATACCAATGCTTATGATGAGGCCATCACAACGCCAACAGAGGAATCGGTTCGAAGAGCAATGGCGATACAGTTGATTATTAATAAAGAATTAGGTTTAGCGAAAAACGAAAACCCAATTCAAGGTTCGTTTATTATTGAAGAATTAACCGACTTAGTAGAAGATGCGGTGTTGCAAGAATTTGACCGAATCACCGAGCGTGGCGGAGTTCTTGGCGCAATGGAAACAATGTACCAACGATCTAAAATTCAGGAGGAAAGTTTGTATTATGAAACCTTAAAACATACTGGTGAATTTCCAATTATTGGTGTGAATACTTTCTTGAGTTCTAAAGGGTCGCCAACGGTAATTCCGGCAGAGGTAATTCGTGCAACAGAAACTGAAAAACAATATCAAATTGATATGTTGCAAAACCTTCACAAAGGAAACGAAGAAAAAGTATCTGGTGAGTTGAATGCAATTCAGGAAGCTGCAATTAACAACCAAAATATCTTTGAAAAATTAATGGAAGCAACTAAGGTTTGTTCGTTAGGACAAATTACTAGCGCTTTATTTGAAGTGGGTGGACAGTATCGAAGAAATATGTAATTTAAATCAAATGAATCCAAAAATAAAAACATTTCCACAAACAAAGTTCATAGGTAAGTACCTTTCATTTACCTATGCTGATTATCGTGCTTTTGAATTGTGGAGCGGATTCATGCCGAGAAGAAAGGAAATTCAAAATACTATTGGAGCCGAATTGTATAATATTCAGGTTAATCCGGAAGATTTTGATTTTAGTCCGACATCTCCATTTGTAAAATGGGCTGCAGTGGCAGTTTCAAACTTTGATTTTATTCCTGAGGGAATGGAAACTTTAGTTTTGGAAGAAAAAATGTACGCTGTTTTTAATTATAAAGGAGATCAAAGTGGTGCAGCAGCTTTTTTTAATGCTATATACACCCAATGGCTTCCAACTTCTGGATATGAATTAGGAAATCATCCGCAATTTGAAATATTAGGAGAGAAATATAAAAATAATGACCCTGATTCGGAGGAAGAAATTTGGATTCCAATTCAGAGTAGCGTTTAGTATTCGCCATCTACATAATACCATTTACCTTTTTCAAATGCGAAAGTAGAAAGTTCTTCGTGAATTTGACCTTTCCCGCGGTAATCTATATAATAGGCTTTGAATTTTACGGTAGTTTCGGTTGAATATAAAATTTCTAATTTCATCCAATGGTTGCTTTTACTCCATTCTAAAATAGCTACTTTTTTGTGAAGTTTTCTTGTGGAGGAATGTGTGGTTGCAACTAAATAATCTGCATTTCCAGTAGCATAAGCCGAATATCTAGAGCGCATTAAGGTCTCAGCAGTTGGTGCATGTTGTATGGCGCTTAAATAAATTTGGCAGCATTCCTCAAAAGAGGAGTTAGCGCCACAAAAACAATCAGCCATTATTTTTACTTTCATTAAACTTTCGCACCATTTCTTTTAGTTTTTCTTCTCGAGCTAATTTTTTTGCCTTGGCTTTATCTTGCTCTTTATGAAGTTTGTCGTTGTGCTTTTTGATATTGCGTTCGTTATTTCTTCCCATACTTATTTTAGTGTATCGATTTTTACATATCCAATATCTAATACATCTTCGGTAATATTCTCTGCTATCGAAATTTGAATTTCATATTGATTAGTGTACGTAGGAAGCAGAATTTCTTTTACATTATAGGAGTCGTCAATATCAATTCCGAATTTATCATCAATATGGGAAACGGCTCCATTAAATCCACAATGTTTATAGAAAGTAGTTTCTTTTGCCTTTTTGGTTACTTCGGATAATGTATCGCCAACAGCAAGTAATTTATAATGGTATTCTTCAAATTCATTTTCTTTATAACCTCCTAAATTGATAAAAAACAATTGAGAGGAACTCTCTTTTGAAGTGCCTTTAGGTACGATTTCAATTTGGTAGTTTTCTACAAAATTCACTTCGCGCCAAGCGTCAATATGAAATCGACCTTTGGCTTCGGGCCAAAATTCTTTCATTTGTGGAATTAGTTCTTTTAAAGAATTTCCAATTCCGAAAAAAATGTCGTGTTGCTCAGTATACCTGCCTTCAGGCCGGCAGCCAAGCATAATCATATATAGTTTAGTTGTATTTTTCATCTACCAAAGGTACATTTTTTTTGTTTGTAATAAAGTTTGGCACAAGTATTGAAAGGGATTAACTAGTTAACCAAATTTTTGAAGTCATGAAAAAAATTACACTTTTTTTTGCAGTTCTAGGAATGCTTTCTTTTGAGGCTTGTACGGTAAAAGAAGCTGCGCCTATCAATACAGTAGATAACGACACAATTAGTGAAGTGTGGGAATATACAAGATCATTTACTACTACAAATAACTTTAGTAATTTAATTACTTATCCTCATGCTATTTACTCATCTGATATGGTTTTGGTTTACCGTCTTTCTGGTGTTGTGAACGGGGCTGATGTATGGAAATTGCTTCCAGAAACGTATTATTTTAATAGTGGTGTGGTAGATTTTAGATATGCTTTCGATTTTACTCGATATGATGTGAATATTTATATGGAAGGATTTGATTTAGCAGGAGTTTCTACTGCATATCGAACTAATCAAGTCTTGCGAGTGGTTGTTATTCCTGGTTTTTTTGGAAATAAAAATGCAAATACAGTTAACTTTAATGATTATAATGCGGTAGTGAATGCCTACCATATAGATCCTTCAAAAGTTCTTAAAATAAAATAGATTTGGTTGGTCTATTGTTTGTTTGTTTGAAAAGAGGTTGTATGAAAGTACAGCCTCTTTTTTATTTTGAATCGTTCGTTGCTAGTTTTAGAGAAGCAAAAACTCCTGCGGCTAAAGCTATTGCGATAAAACTTAAGGAAATCCATTCAGGAAATTTATAGAAATGAATAAGAATCATTTTAATTCCAACAAAAAACAGAATGGCGATCAAGCTGTATTCTAAATAGCTGAATTTTTGAAGCATATTAGCTAAGAAAAAATACATGGACCGCAATCCTAAAATCGCAAAAATATTAGAACTGAATACTAAAAACGGATCCGAAGTTATGGCTAAGATTGCCGGAACACTATCAGTTGCAAATACTACATCCATCACTTCAATTACTAATAACGCTACTAGCAGCGGTGTAGCATATCTTTTGTTGTTTTCTTTAATGATAAAATGTTCGTTGTCGCGGTGGTGTGTTACCGGAATTATCTTTCCGATAATTTTGTAAACTTTAGAGTCTTTTGGGTTAAAATCTTCTTCCTCTTTCTTAAAGAGCATTTTAATTGCGGTAAACAATAAGAAGGTTCCAAAAACATAGGTGATCCAATCTATCTTCTGAATCAAGAGCACTCCAAAATAGATCATGATTCCTCTAAAAACTATTGCGCCAATTATTCCCCAAAACAGCACGCGATGTTGGTATTTTTGAGCAATTTTAAAAGATGAAAATATTATTGCAATAACAAATATATTGTCCGCGCTTAATGATAATTCAATTAAATAGCCAGTAAGAAATTTTACGGAAGCGGCTAATGGTTTTAATTGGTTTGGGTTGTCTAAATAACTATTTAGGTATAACCAATAGATTACACCTGAAAAGGCAAATGATAAAGTAACCCATATGGCAGTCCAGATTCCAGCTTCTTTGGAACTTATAATATGAGAGTTTTTATTAAAAATACCCAAATCTAAAGCCAAGAAAAGTAGAATAAAGATAATAAAGAGTGGCCAAACCATAAAAACAAACTTTTTTACAAATATATAATATTATGGTAAAATCTAATTTTTGATTTATTAGCATAATAATTCCAAATTGTTAATAAATTATTATTTTAACCCCTAAAAAAATAGGGTATAAATTATTTATGATTAAAAAATTGCTATATTTGCATCAAAATAACGGGGTATAACTTTTAATATTAACAATTATGTCAACTTTACGTTTTCAAGCATTAAATGAGTCTTCAGGTAGAAAACCTGTAAAATTTGAAGAATCTGGTAGAAAATCAGATCTTTTTGGATCAAATGTATTCAATGATAAAGCAATGAAGCAATATTTAACTTCAGATGCTTACAAAGGAGTTAAAGATGCAATTCAGCATGGAACTAAAATTGACAGAAAATTAGCTGATTATATCGCAATGGGTATGAAAGAATGGGCGCTTTCTAAAGGGGTGACTCATTACACACACTGGTTTCAACCATTAACAGGAACTACAGCAGAAAAACACGATGCGTTTTTTGAAACTTCATATGATGGTTCAGATCCTGTTGAGAAATTTGGAGGAGGTCAATTGGTACAACAAGAGCCAGATGCTTCTTCTTTTCCAAATGGAGGAATTAGAAATACCTTTGAAGCTCGTGGATATACTGCTTGGGACCCAACTTCTCCAGCATTTATTATGTATAACGAAGCTGGAACTGGTACACTTTGTATTCCATCTATCTT